>LNAP01003147.1_pt1 | contig 17375 bp, 14 predicted proteins | sample 602601 | NCBI WGS metagenome assembly LNAP01 (sample SAMN02440304, study PRJNA202911) | soil metagenome | biome: Subtropical and temperate rainforests or woodlands; isolation source: soil samples (1 kg each in a 20% v/v slurry with milli Q water) were... ... | reverse complement strand
ATCGTTGGGTAAGGCTTTTGATAAGGTCATTTTTAATCCATTTCTGAAAATAGCAGTTTCCTGCAAAATGACGTTTACACAAAATTATTTACACCCTCAATAGCAGATATAGCACCAAACTGTATATCCTCAACTTTTAAGCTAAGCAGTTCTCCTGGTCTCAACCCATAATTAAGCATAATCATCACAAGAATATAGTTTCTGAAGGCGACTGCTGGGTTAAGCCCAAATCTATTCTTATTTTCAGGATCTAGCCATCCCGCCAGAAACTTCGCTTGGGTCAGACTTAACCCCTTTTGCTTACTAAAATTTTTTGGTGGGGCATTAATAAATGAAGAATCCAACCATGATAGTGTTCTGGTTTTTTGATCACGGATACGCTCGTAACTTAGATCGTTAAATGGTATCGAACCTAAGTAGATATCAAAGTACAATCCAAAGAATTGACGGATTGTAGTTAACCTTTGATTAAAGGTATTAGGGGATACTGACAGCCTCTTAACTTTACGAGATTGAGACTGATCCCTTCTTAATATTTCAATGAGTCCGCCACGAATCTCAGCTTCAGTAAAACCTTTTCCACTTGAAATGCGATTCCATATATCAACCCTCTCACGCTCCAACCACTTAAATAACACGGACAATTCACGAAGGTTTCTGATTAGCGTATTTGTTCCTAACGCCCTGCGCCCTAAAACAAATTCACATGGCATAGGTATCGGCAATCCATTCTCATCCAACAGAATCGGTAATTGATCACCACTTTGATGATCTATTGTTTCAATTTTCAAATTAGCACTCCAAAAGATAAATTTACAATTTGGAGTCTATTTTGTTTTGTAACTTAGAGTGATGTTATATACATCGTTTTTTTGCCGCTATATTTTGCCAGTTGGTCAAAGATCAAAAAAAAACGCCCAATTCTTTACAAGAAATGGGCGTCATAATTTAAATATTAATGTATGAATTACAATAACTTAGAAATCCAACTAAGAATTATAACTTTACATTTTATGTTTTATACGATTCAAAACGGTATATCGTCCTCAAAATCATCAAAACCTGAGCCTGTAGTTGCCGCTTTAGGTGCAGATTGAGCTGGCGCAGTTCTAGCCTGACCTTGGCTTGGCGGCGCTTGATTGTAATCGCTGTCCATGCCGCCCTGATCCATACCGCCATCATAGCTTGCATTGGAGCCAGCACCATCACGACCACCTAACATCTGCATCTGGTCTGCAATGATTTCTGTGGTGTAACGATCCTGACCTTCTTTAGTTTGCCATTTGCGTGTTTGCAGGCGGCCTTCAACATAAACCGGACGACCTTTTTTCAGGTACTCGCCGGCAATCTCAGCCAATTTGCGATACATCACAATGTTATGCCATTCAGTACGCTCTTGCTTGGCGCCAGATTTATCTTTCCAGCTATCAGTCGTTGCAATACTAAAATTACATACGGCCTCACCATTCGGCATATAGCGCACTTCCGGATCACGTCCCAAGTTACTGATGCCATATTTATCCCTTCAACAATTGATACACTTGGGCGTCATCCCAATCATACGATTTATCTATTTTCAATATTACTGTGCGCTCTTGCGGCAACACTGCCGCCTCTACCACACCCGCCAGCTCTAACAATTTAGCCCTTATTGCGCCTGCCTGATCAGCCGACATAGCGTCAGCAGACTCATTCATCGTGTACATTTTGGTTCTTACCGCTAACGGCGCTTGCATTGATGATGCAAATAATAGCCATAAAACCATCATCACGCCACAAAATATAAACACGCTGGCAAAGCCATACACATGCGACAGATAACCGCCAAAAGCACCGCCGACAAAAATACCCAGCGACTGCGCAGTATTATAAACCCCCATCGCCGTACCCTTCGCAGCTGCAGGTGCAATTTTACTGATCAATGACGGTAGTGATGCTTCCAGCAGGTTAAATGCTATGAAGTAGATTGTGAGCGAAGCAACAATACCCCAAAAATACGATATTGAAACAGCAAACATAATTTGTGCCAGCAACATGACTGCAACTGCCGCCACAAATACCTGCTTCATTTTAGATTGTTTTTCTGCATAAATAATCGCAGGTACCATTAATACAAATGCTGCCAACACCACCGGCAAATAAATCTTCCAGTGCTGGTTTACATCCATATCACTGGTTTGATTAATTGCAAAAGGCACCACTACAAACATTGCCATCTGCGCTGCATGCAAGGCAAAAATGCCGTAATTCAGACGTAATAACTGACGGTTTTTCAATACGTCTTTTAATTTCGCAGGCGCTGCACTTGCATCGGAGTGATAATGACTATGCACCGGATCCGGCACTACAAATCTAACAACTGCAATCGCAGCCAGCGTCAATATACCGGTCAGGAAAAATATGCCCGGCACGCCCATCCACTCATTCAGAATCGGTCCGGCTACCAGTGAAAAGGCAAAGGCAATACCAATAGTGCCACCTATGGTTGCCATGGCTTTGGTACGATGTTCGTCGCGCGTCAAATCAGCCACCAGCGCAGTCACTACAGCAGAAACTGCACCCGCCCCCTGAATGGCTCGACCAATAATCACGCCCTCGATATTCATGGCAAGTGCCGCCACCATGCTGCCGATAGCAAAAATACCCAAGCCAATATAGATCATAGGCTTACGGCCATACTTGTCTGAGGCCATACCAAATGGCAACTGCAATAGTGCCTGCGTCAGGCCATAAGCGCCCAGCGCCAAACCCACCATCAAGCCGCTAGGCTTATCAGGTAAAGTAGACGCATAAATTGCAAAAATAGGTAGAATCAGAAACATGCCCAGCATGCGCAGGCCATAAATTGACGCCAGGCTTAACGTAGCGCGCAATTCTGCCGGAGTCATTTTTTCTGAAGAAATTATGTCTTCGACAGCGCTAATTGTCGTAGATGTTGTATTGTGCAACGATGACATGAAAAATAATTAATCTTAATGCGTAAAAGTAGGTATATTAGCAGGTTGCCCCAATTTTTAGTAAAAGCATGATGGATTTAACTCAATGGATTTAATTCGTATTCGCGGTGCGCGTACCCACAATTTAAAGAATATTTCGCTGGATATCCCGCGTAACAAGCTGGTAGTGATCACCGGCCTGTCCGGTTCCGGCAAGTCTTCACTGGCGTTTGATACGCTATACGCCGAGGGTCAGCGCCGCTATGTGGAATCACTCTCTGCCTATGCGCGTCAATTTCTGGCACGCATGGATAAACCCGATGTCGATTTAATTGAAGGTTTATCTCCGGCAATTTCTATTGAGCAGAAATCCACCTCACACAATCCGCGTTCTACTGTAGGCACGGTTACCGAGATACATGACTACTTAAGACTACTATACGCACGTGCCGGCGACCCGGAGTGCCCTGAACATGGCATCAAACTCGAAGCACAAACCGTAAGCCAGATGGTAGACAGCGTATTAGCGCTACCTGAAGAAACCAAACTTATGATTTTGGCGCCGGTTGTATCTAACCGTAAGGGCGAGCAAGTTGATTTGTTTGAAGAACTAAAAGCACAGGGCTTTGTGCGCCTGCGTGTGGACGGCAAGATTTATGAAGTGGATGCTCTGCCGCAGCTCGCAAAAACCACCAAGCATAATGTAGATGTAGTGGTTGACCGCATCAAAGTTAAAGCCGATATGAAACAGCGCATAGCAGAATCATTTGAAACTGCCTTACGTTTGGCCGAAGGCAAAGCGATTGCCGTCGAGATGGATTCTGAAAAAGAACATTTATTCTCCGCCAAGTTTTCATGCCCGGTGTGTGATTACTCTCTTGCGGAATTAGAACCACGTCTATTCTCGTTCAATAACCCGATGGGTGCCTGCCCTAAATGTGACGGCTTGGGCAACATCAACTTTTTTGACCCGAAACGCGTAGTTGCATTTCCGCATTTATCACTGGCGGCCGGTGCGATTAAAGGCTGGGACAGACGCAATCAGTTTTATTTCCAGATGCTAGCGAGCCTGGCTGAGCACTACAAGTTTGATCTGGATACTACTTTTGAAAAATTGCCGGAACATGTGCAGCACATTCTGCTGCATGGCAGCGGCAAAGAAGAAATAGCATTTAAATATTTAAATGAACGTGGTGTGTTCTATCAAAAAAGCCACGCTTTTGAAGGTATTTTAAATAACCTGCAAAGACGCTATCACGAAACTGACTCACAAACTGTGCGTGAAGAACTGGCCAAATACTTAAACTCGCAGACCTGCCCGGATTGTGTCGGCACACGCTTACGTAAAGAAGCGCGCCACGTAAAAGTAGGTAACAAGAACATTCATGAAGTTTGTGAAGTGCCTTTAAAGCAAGCACTCACTTTCTTTGATACCATTGAATTAACTGGCGCTAAACTTGCCATTGCTGACAAAATTGTTAAAGAGATCAGCAATCGCCTCAAGTTTCTGACTAACGTGGGTCTGGAATACTTATCACTGTCCCGCTCCGCTGAAACCTTATCCGGCGGTGAAGCGCAGCGTATTCGCCTTGCCTCACAAATCGGCAGCGGCCTGACTGGTGTTATGTATGTATTGGATGAGCCATCCATCGGCTTACACCAGCGCGATAACGACCGCCTGCTCGACACACTTAAACGCCTGCGGGACATTGGCAACAGCGTGATTGTAGTTGAGCATGACCAAGATGCGATTATGGAAGCCGATTATGTTGTGGATATCGGCCCTGGCGCCGGTGAGCACGGTGGCCGCATTGTGGCAGAAGGTACGCCGCAGCAAATTAAAGATAATCCGAACTCAGTCACTGGTGAGTATCTAAGCGGCAAGCGCCAGATCACCTACAACAAAAAACGCACCGCAGCTGACCCTGCACGCTGGATGAAACTAACACACGCTACTGGCAACAACCTCAAAGACGTGACCTTAAAGCTGCCGGTGGGCTTACTCAGCTGCATTACCGGCGTATCAGGCAGTGGTAAATCCACACTGATCAACGACACACTGTACCGCATTGTTGCGCATCATTTGTACGGCAGCAGCACCGAGTCTGCCCCGTATGGCGAAATGGAAGGTCTGGAATTCTTTGACAAGGTGGTTGATGTAGACCAAAGCCCGATTGGCCGCACGCCACGCTCCAACCCGGCAACTTACACCGGCCTGTTTACGCCGATACGTGATTTATTTGCCAACGTGCCAGAAAGCCGCGCACGTGGTTATGGTCCTGGCCGCTATTCATTCAACGTCAAAGGCGGCCGCTGTGAATCCTGCCAGGGCGATGGTGTCATTCGCGTTGAAATGCACTTTTTACCGGATGTTTATGTGCCATGCGATGTATGTAAAGGCCACCGCTACAATCGCGAAACACTGGAAGTCCAGTTCAAAGGTAAAAATATTCATGAGATTTTAGGCATGACAGTTGAACAGGCGCATGCCTTCTTCAGCGCACAGCCTGTCATTGCACGTAAACTGCAAACCCTGCTCGACGTCGGCCTAGGCTATATCACACTGGGGCAAAGTGCTACGACATTATCCGGCGGTGAAGCGCAGCGTGTGAAACTGGCACTGGAACTCAGCAAACGCGATACTGGCCGTACCTTATACATTCTGGATGAGCCTACCACCGGTTTGCATTTTGCCGACATTCAACTACTGCTTGATGTGATTCATCGCCTGCGTGATGCCGGCAACACCATCGTCATTATTGAACACAACCTTGATGTGATTAAAACTGCGGATTGGATTGTAGACATGGGGCCGGAAGGCGGCGATGGCGGCGGTATGATCATTGCAGAAGGCACGCCGGAGCAGGTTGCTCAAAACGGTAGCAGCTACACTGCGAAGTATTTAAAACATATGCTTTAAAAAAACCACAGTATATTTATTACCAGTATGAAAATACACAAAAAATATACCAATATTGTATTTGCATTCGTCATGTCACTGCTGATGGCTATGCTGATGTCCGGTGTGCTTACAGCGCTGTTTACAGGCATTAATGAACAATTTGTGATGCAGTGGCTGCGCGCATTTGCCCATGCATGGCCAATCGCATTTCCAGCAATTTTAATTGTAGCGCCCATCGTTAGAAAAATTGTTGGCGCAATCATAGAGAATGATCATCCACGCTAATAGGTCAGAACCTAGCTACTTAGGCACCTGAACCATATACATCCTTGCCTGTATAGTCGCGGTACGGCGATTCAGGTAGCGTGTATATTGGTGTTTGTCATAAAAACGCGGGTTAGGAATCATTGCTGCCAGCCGCGCGGCCTGCCCAGAACTGAGTTTTGATGCACTGGTTTTATAGTAATGCCTTGCAGCGGCCTCTGCTCCAAACACACCGTTACCCCATTCGATAACATTCAGATATATTTCCAGAATGCGTCGTTTGCTCAGCATCTTTTCCAGCATCAGCGTAATCACGGCTTCCTGAGCCTTACGCCAAGGCGTACGTTTGGTTGATAAAAACAGGTTTTTTGCCAGCTGCTGACTGATCGTAGAACCACCTGCAACGATCTTGCCCTTTTTCAGATTCTTCTCGTACGCTTTCTGAATGCCATCCCAATCAAATCCTTCATGCTCAAGAAATTTGGCATCTTCAGAGGCGATCACTGCACGTTTAAGGTTAATCGAGATTTTTTCGTAACTCACCCACTTATATTTAAGCTCGGCATCCGGACGTTTCGTCTGAATAATCTCCAAGCGATCTTGCATGAACGCACTTGAATGCGGGTTAAATTTAATCCACCAGCAGATATGCAGAAATATCCAGATTTGATAAAGCACAATAAACGTCACCAGCAATACCAAACCGCGCTTGATATAACCACCTTTAGTCAAAGGCTTGGCACCGGGACGTTGATTCAATAGCCAATCATTCAAAAATTTCCTAAGCATTTACAGCGCTCTCATCGTTTTTATGACTGACTGCGTTTCTGGTCGAACCCCGCGCCACAAATAAAACGCTTCTGCAGCCTGCTCCACCAGCATACCCAAACCATCTGCCACGCGCGCACCATTTGCTCGCGCCTGCGCCATAAAAAGCGTTTCTCGACCGTACATCATGTCATAAGCTAAACAGCCTTTAGCAAAAATAGTGTCTGGTATAGGCAACGCTGTATCAGTTAAACCTGTAGACGTACTATTAATCACCAGATCAAACTCAAGCCCTGGCAATTCATCAAACTGCTTAGCCACACATTGAGTTTTACTTTTGCTCGTATCGATCAGACTTGACAGTATTTTTGCCGCCTCTTCTGCTTTGGCAAAAGTACGATTTGAAATAACAATAAGATCAGGATTTGCATCGATCAGCGGCTGCAATACACCAAAGGCCGCTCCACCACTCCCGAGTAAGAGAATACGTTTATTACGAATATCAAACTTTAAGTTTTTAGTAATATCATTTACCAAACCTACACCATCTGTATTATCGGCAATGACGCTACCATCTTGCTTAAATATCAAGGTATTTGATGCACGTGCAATTCGGGCTCGTGGATTAACTTCACCATTCTCTAACGCAAAGTTTAATGCTTCAAATTTGAACGGTACCGTAACATTTATACCCTTGTAACCTGAAGCAATAAGCCCTCGAACCGTTGTCGAAAACGCATTTAAAGGCGCTAGAACAGGCTCGTAAGTCATTATCTGCTGTGTTTGCTTTGCAAACGCTTCATGAATAACAGGCGACTTACTATGGGCTATTGGATTACCCACTACCGCGTAGCGGTCTACAACATTTAAAGGTTCGGCGTACTTATCATCCATCATTCATTAACCTTAGTTAGTCCAAGGTAAGCCAGCGTGCTTCCAGCCATTAATCATGGTGCGCTGCTTGCCATCATTTGCTTCGCCCTCAAAGCCTTCCAGCGTATTGTAAGCTTGCGAATAGCCCAGCGACGCTGCAACTGTTGCTGCATTATTTGAGCGGCCACCGGTGCGGCATAAAAATATCAGCACTGAATCTTTGCCGATATTGCGATTATTCAATTCTGCAGTCAGCTGCTCGGCAAAGTTCTCATTAGCGACCATGCCGGGATAAAACGCCCATTCCACATTCAGTGCACCAGGAATTCTCCCTACTAATTCAAGCTCAGCCTTAGTACGCACATCCACTAGCAATGACTGTGAGTTTGCCTGCAAAACCTCAAATGCTTCTTGTGGTGTTAACGCTCCGGCATAGGGTAAGTTTTTTTCTGCCGCGCGTTTTTGCGCAATTGCAATAATCTCAGCATGTTTATTCATGATTTTATCTTTCTAGAAATTTGAAATTCTGTTTTAGCTTTATAATGGCATTTTTATATTTCGCAAAGTATAGCCTTAAAATTCGCAAAAAATTCATGCCTGCAAAATGTTCTGTTTTGGTGCAAAATAATTAACCATTGCACCAAATTGGGTCAGCGTTGACATAAGCATTTCTATATCTCAATAAATTTGTAGCGGTTTAACCATTTTAAATTGGCACGTTTCCTGCTAATCTACTGAGTTAAATTTTATTTGTTTTATTTTTTAAATTTTGCTGATTAATTCTAACCCACACCATACTAGGAGATTCTAAATGTCAGTGGCTAAAGTAATGAAAATGGTAGAAGAAAACGACATCAAATTTGTCGATTTTCGTTTTACAGACACACGCGGTAAGGAACAACACGTTACTGTGCCTGTTTCTCACTTTAATGAAGACAAGTTTACAGAAGGTCACGCTTTTGATGGTTCATCAATTGGCGGCTGGAAAGGTATTCAAGCATCAGATATGCAATTGATGCCTGATCCAACAACTGCAAACATCGATCCATTCATGGACGAGCCAACATTAATCCTGACATGTGACGTAGTAGACCCAACAGATGGTAAAGGTTACGACCGTGACCCACGTTCATTAGCAAAACGTGCTGAAGCTTACTTGAAATCAACTGGCTTAGGCGACACTGCTTACTTCGGTCCTGAACCAGAGTTCTTCATTTTTGACAGCATTCAATGGGAAGTTGCTATGAGCGGCTGCTCAGTACGCATCAACTCAGAAGAAGGCGCATGGGCTTCAAACGAGAAATTCGAAGGCGGCAACACCGGTCACCGTCCTGGCGTTAAAGGCGGTTACTTCCCAGTGCCACCAGTCGATTCATTGCACGACATCCGTTCAGCAATGTGTACAACATTAGAAGCGATGGGCGTGCCTGTTGAAGTGCACCACCACGAAGTTGCTACTGCTGGTCAATGCGAAATCGGTACTCGATTCAGCACATTGACACAACGCGCTGACTGGACACAAATCCAGAAATACGTGATTTTGAACACAGCACACGCTTATGGCAAAACAGCTACATTCATGCCAAAACCATTCGCTGGCGATAACGGCAGTGGTATGCACGTGCATCAATCCGTATGGAAAGATGGCAAAAACCTGTTCGCAGGCAACGGCTATGCTGGCTTGAGCGAGTTCGCACTTTACTACATCGGCGGTATCATCAAACACGCCCGTGCATTGAACGCGATTACTAACCCAGGTACTAACTCATACAAACGTCTGGTTCCACACTTTGAAGCTCCGGTTAAATTGGCTTACTCAGCTAAAAACCGCTCAGCTTCAATACGTATTCCATTCGTACACTCTGATAAAGCACGTCGTGTTGAAGCGCGCTTCCCGGATCCTATCGCTAACCCATACCTGGCATTCTCAGCATTGCTGATGGCCGGTTTAGACGGCGTACAAAACAAGATCCACCCTGGCGAGCCAGCAACAAAAGACTTGTACCATCTGCCACCAGAAGAAGACGCTCAAATCCCAACAGTTTGTTCATCATTAGAGCAAGCTTTAGAGGCTTTGGATAAAGACCGTGAGTTCTTGACTCGTGGCGGCGTATTCACTGACGACTGGATCAATGCTTACATTGACCTGAAAATGGAAGAAGTTAACAAAGTGCGCATTACACCGCACCCAGCTGAGTTTGGCCTGTACTACTCATGCTAATTTGCATTAACTAGCAAATAAAAAAGGGCGAGCTTCTCGCCCTTTTTTATTGCCTGCGATTAATAGTGTCAACTGATATAAGCGCCCGTCGTTTCTATAACTATTGGTTCACAATAATTTTTTTGTTATAAATACTGCTTAGTGGGTCGCCACGGCCAAGGGCCTTCACATGCAAATAAGGTGCTTAAGCACCTATATTTCATGGGGATGCCAAGAGCTGGTTCGCAATGATGTCATTGCGAGCGATTTAGCCTTTAGCCGCGAGCGAAGCGTGGTGGGCGGCAATCCAGAGCTGTTCTTGCTATTCACTGAATCATAACGCTTGCTACACCTAACTTTGTTGCCTAATCCGTTCAACTCTAATAAACTAAGCCCATGAAAAAACACTTATTTTTAATGTTACTTGCTATCCTTGCCTCACCTTCAGCATTTGCCGAAATATACAAACATGTGGATGCAGATGGCCGTGTTACCTACTCCAACATTAAATCCAAGGGTTCTACACGTTTAGAAATAGACCCGGACGCGAACAATATCAGCAATGACCGCGCAAAAGCAAAAACCAGCAGTACTGCTAATAAACGCACCGCAACACCTGATAGCTTTCCGCGTGTAGATAAAGACACGCAAAATCAGCGTGACAGCAAGCGCAGGAGCATCTTGCAGAGCGAACTCGACGCCGAAAAAGCCGCGCTTGAAGAAGCGAAAAAAGCCTACGCAGAAGGTGAATCTAATCCAGAGGTATATCAAACTGCCAGCGGCCAAACCTTTCGCAATGTGCCAAAATTTGAGGCAAAAATGAAGGGCCTTAAAGAAAACGTAGATAACCACCAGAAAAATATCGAATTACTGCAAAAAGAGCTGGATTCACTGCGTTAATCAGCGCTTGAATCTATATTCTGTTGATTCGGTATGATTAAATTATCACGAATCCTGCACTGCTGAATCGTCATCACCAGTGGCCTTCGCATGTAAATAAGATAGTTTGGTGAAAAAATAGCCAACTTTAGTTGGCTATTCCACGGACAAGCCATATACTGACTTAGTACCTATGTTCAGCGGCGATTTCCGATATTGTTACTAGATTGCGTTTCGCCACGAGCGTGGCGTGTAGTAATCAAGTTTTATTTAAGCCCAATCAGTATGAGACATTTCATGCGATTTCCCCATGCGCGACACGTCTCTTCAAAATATTACCCCCTACCACCTCTAACTGGCCTGCCTTTTGCTTTATTCATAGTATGATTACTGAAACTTTGAGTGCATTAATACTATGGTTCAAAAAACACCAGACCATTTTGCCGGGTTAGAACATTTAGCCACCGCAATTATCTTGCTCGATGAGAATTGTCGCGTGGTTTACGTTAACCCTGGGGCCGAGATTATTTTTGCGTTCAGTGCCACCCAGATTATCGGGCTGCACATCGGCGACGTTTTTCCTAACTGCGACATTCTGATGATGGCAGTTAACAATGCCATTCAACAGCAGAGTCCTTTCCGTGAACATGAATTCAGCATCAGCACACACCGACATAATTCTTTCGCAGTTACCTGCACGGTTACCCCGATTGAGTCACCTGCGGCCAGCCTGATTCTGGAGTTTCAGCAGATGGATGCACAGCTACGTATCGCGCGCGAAGAGCGCATGCTGATTCAACAGCAGGCGAATGCCGAACTGCTGCGTAACCTTGCACATGAAATCCGCAACCCGCTTGGCGGCCTGCGTGGCGCAGCACAACTATTGGAGCATGAGCTACCCTCACCAAGTCTGCGTGAATATACCCAAGTCATCATTAAAGAAGCTGATCGCCTGCAGGCACTTATGGATAGGCTGCTCATCCCACACCGCGTACCTAAATACCAGCCGACCAATATTCATGAAGTGCTGGAGCGCGTAAGGAGCCTGCTACTTGCAGAATCACCTCAATCCGTCATCATTAAGCGCGATTATGATTTGAGCCTGCCGGAACTGATCGGTGACCGCGAGAAACTGATTCAGGCAGTACTTAATATCGCACGCAATGCCGTGCAGGCGATGCAGGCACACAAAACACCTGCAAGCCAGATTACATTCAAGACCCGCGCCGAGCGGCAGGTAACGCTTGCAAGAAAACGCTATCGCGTTGCAATCAAGCTGGAAATTATCGATAACGGCCCGGGGATTCCGGCTGACATACGTGACCGTATTTTTTATCCGCTGGTTTCAGGTAGTGAAGGCGGCTCTGGCTTAGGTTTAACTTTAGCTCAAACCTTCATTACACAGCACCACGGCATGATTGAATGCACGAGCGAGCCTGGCAATACCTGCTTCACGATTCTGCTGCCGATAGAAACAAAGGCAGTTAAACCAGTTAACAATCAACAATAACAAGCAATGATTACGCATCCATAAACGCGTATTTTAAATTAAGAGAATTATATGAAACCAATCTGGATTATTGATGACGACAAATCTATTCGCTGGGTATTTGAAAAAGCACTCGCGCGCACCGACTTGGAATTCAAAACCTTTTCTGGCATAAGCGAAGCACTCACCGAGTTAGACCGTACGCAACCACAGGTTGTGGTGAGCGACATCCGCATGCCCAACGGTTCCGGCCTGGATTTTTTAAGCGAAATCAAACGCAGATACCCAGATATTCCAGTCATTATCATGACTGCTTATTCAGACCTTGAAAGCGCAGTCGCTGCGTTTCAAGGCGGCGCATTTGAGTATCTGGCAAAACCTTTTGATGTTGATCAGGCCATTGATATCATCAAACGTGCTGTAGAAGAAAGTACCAGACAATCGACAGAGAGCTCCGGCGACAGCCTCAGTGAAGTAACACCGGAGATCATCGGGCAAGCACCCTCCATGCAGGAAGTATTCCGCGCGATAGGCCGCTTAAGTCGCTCCCATGCTACGGTACTGATCAATGGTGAGTCAGGCAGCGGTAAGGAACTTGTAGCAAGAGCATTACACCGCCACAGCCCGCGTGCTGATAAACCCTTTATTGCGATAAATACAGCGGCAATACCAAAAGACTTATTGGAGTCTGAACTGTTTGGCCATGAACGCGGTGCATTTACCGGTGCAGCGGCATCACGTCGCGGCCGTTTTGAGCAAGCTGACACCGGCACGCTGTTTCTGGATGAAATCGGTGACATGCCTGCAGACCTGCAAACCAGATTATTGCGTGTATTAAGTGATGGGCAGTTTTACCGCGTAGGCGGGCATCAGCCGATTAAAGTCAATGTACGCATTATTGCCGCGACCCATCAGGACTTGGAGCAACGCGTTAAAAACGGACTGTTCCGTGAAGACCTGTTTCACCGCCTGAACGTGATCAGATTACGCCTACCCGCGTTGCGTGAGCGCCGTGAAGACATACCGCTGCTTATCAAGCATTTTCTGCAACACAGTGCTACTGAACTCGGTGTAGAGGCAAAACAACCATCGGTTGCCGCACTTAAATACCTGAGTGCCGTTAACTGGAGCGGTAACGTAAGGCAACTTGAAAATGTATGCCACTGGCTGACTGTAATGGCACCTGGTCAAAACATCGACATTGCAGACCTGCCGCCAGAGCTCAAAGAAGATACTGGCAGCCCTGCTGGAAATGCATCATGGCAAGAAGCTCTAGCATCTGAAGTAGCAGATGCACTTAATCGCGGTGAGCAGAACGTGATGGAGACACGCACGCATATATTCGAGCGCATATTGATTGAAAAAGCGCTAGAACACACGCACGGCCGACGTGTTGAGGCTGCTACACAACTAGGGATTGGCCGTAATACGCTTACTAGAAAAATTCAGGAGCTAGGGATAGAAGAATAAAACTAACAGAATGTTTTTATATAGATTGAGTTAATACCCTTAACTAGTCATGAGCGCGTATTTACAAATTTAAGTATAAAATACGTACCATACAGCCCTTATTAAAAATATTATGAAGCAACAATTCACGCAGCAGCAGATAAAATTTCTTAAAGAGAACTTTCAGCAGGGCCAAACAGCAATGCAAAAAGGTATGTTTGAGCGTGCTGAGAAATACTTCTTATCTGTTTTAAAAGTTGCCCCCGAAATAACTGAAGCACAAAATGCACTTGCATTATCCTATGCTGCAAGAAGGCAGCACGCCAATGCTGCAATTCAATTTCAATTGGTTCTTGAATCATATCCAAAGGACGCTCACACCCACCATAATTTAGCAAACAGTCTTTATGAATTGCATAATTTTGATGATGCTATTAAACACTACAATACAGCTATTTCTATTAATTCTAATCTAATTGACAGCCACATTAATTGCGCTATTGCATATAGAGCAATTGAAAATTATGAATCTGCTATACAGTACTTAAAACAAGCATTGAATTTAGACAAAGCCAACGCAAAGGCTTTTCATATATTAGGTATTATTTATACAACTTTAGAAGACTACCCTCGGGCATTAGAGTGTCTAGAAAACGCTCATCACTTAATGCCTAATAATGTTGAGTTTCATTTATCCTTTGCTAATGTTCTCGAAAAAGCTGGTTTAGCATATGAGGCATTAATCGAATACCAAGCCCTCTGCAATAACAACCCAAGCTTTACCGATGGTTTTATCTTATTGGGTGAGCTCCTCTTTAGAACAAATAGGTTTGATGAGGCCGTTGAATGTTACAAACACGTACTGACGTTAACCCCGGATAATTTAGACATTCATGACAACCTAGGCTCAGCCTACGTTGGTTCATCGAATATTGAATCCGCCCTTAAAACATTTGAAATAGCTTTGGAGAAAGAACCCAATCGCATCTCTTCTTTAATAGGCATGGAAGAGGCCTATCAAAATTGCGGTCAATTAGATAAAGCAATAGATTTATGCGACAAGATAGTTGCGCTCGACACAAACAAACCTACAGGACACATACTAAAATCACGAATTATTAATACAAAATCAAATACTAAATTAGTTGAAGACTTACTAAGATTTACAGCTTGTGATAATAAAGAGGATCAAACCAAAGTACACTTTGCCCTTGGCAAAGCCTACGATGACAAAAGTGACTATCATGAAGCGTTCAAATATTATGCCATCGCTAACACGCAAAGAAACAAAGAATTGAATTATGTCAAAGAGAAAACAGAGTTAGAGTTTAATAAATTAATCAATTTTTTCACACCTGATATCTTCAACAATAAGAATATTGGCACTACAACTGACACTCCGATTTTGATTGTAGGGCTACCACGCTCAGGCACAACACTTACCGAACAAATTTTATCAAGTCACCCTAATGTTATGCCTGCCGGAGAAGTTGATTTCTGGCAAACTATATCTAAACATTTACCCTTAAGGCTACACACTAGCACTCAATACCCAGAGTGCCTGAGTCAATTGACTCCAGACAATGCAAATGAAATAGCAACAATGTACATGTCAACACTACATAAAATTACAGGTAGTGATAATGAGCCAAAATACATTACGGATAAAATGCCTCATAACTTTTTAAATATTGGTTTAATCGCGTTACTATTTCCCAGCGTTAAGTTTATTCACACCAAACGCGATCCGATTGATACTTGCCTATCAATTTATTTCCAAAACTTTACTAATTACCACTCCTATGCTTTTGATTTGAATAATATAGGTTTTTATTACAAGCAATACGAAAGAATAATGAATCACTGGCATCAGGTTCTACCTGGCCGCATCTTAGATATAAACTATTCTGACATAGTGAGTGATCCTGAATACTGGACACGGGAGCTAATATCTAACTTTAATCTAGAATGGAGCGATACTTGCCTGGCTCCACATAAACTCGAAAGAACTGTAAAAACAGCATCGCTGTGGCAAGTTAGACAACCTATTTACAAAACTTCAGTACAGCGTTGGAAAAATTACGAGCCATACATAGAACCACTGTTACAGGCACTTAAATCAGACTAAGCCTGAATCAATGCCTGCATTAAACACTATGCATCATTCGTTAAGAGCAGATTTTATAATCCCGCGCTGAGCCAGATAAGCTAGCACTATGTTCACACTGTCTTCCAATGTTTCGGTTGCCGTGTTAATAACCAATTCTGGATTCTGCGGCGGCTCATAAGGTGAAGAAATACCAGTAAAGTCGGCAATCTCGCCACACCGTGCTTTTTTATATAGCCCCTTGGTATCACGCTGTTCGCATACTGCCAAGTCAGCATTACAGTATATTTCAATAAACTCACCATCTTTTACCAAGGTGCGTACACGCTCACGGTCCGCACGAAAAGGTGAAATAAAGGCAGTTAGCGTAATAATACCCGCATCCAGAAACAACTTACTTAACTCGCCAATACGTCTTATGTTTTCCTGCCTGTCATGAGCCGTAAAACCAAGGTCTGAACACAGGCCATGCCGCACATTATCACCATCCACAACAAATGTTCTGCATCCCAGATCAAACAAAGCTTTTTCTATAGCATGCGCCAGAGTGGATTTCCCTGCGCCGGAAAACCCGGTAAACCACAAGATTACAGGTTGATGCCCTGCCTGCTGATACCTATCGGCAGGCAAAATCAGACCCGATTGATGAAATATATTTTTATTCATTAATATTAAGTTCAAAAATAAATTACAGCGTACATAATATCAGTCATGCATAAAAAAACGGTATCCGAAGATACCGTTTTTAATTATGCTTCTAACAACAGCAGGTTTAACCTGCGTTATCCTAGAAGAATAAGATCGCGCCTAAAGAAACTGTTTTAGCTTCAGCTTCTGCTCTTGGGCTACCATCATATTTCAACTCACGTTGAGTTTCTGAGTACTCAGCAACCAGATTCAAGTGTTTTGTCAGTGGGTGATATGCACCAACTGTCCACATTGAATCTTCTAACTCGTCAAAGCCGTGATCTGAAGAAGGGTTGTTACCTTCCAATGTAGATTTACCGTATGAAACGCCCAATTTAGTACCTACACCTGGAAGTGTGTATGTACCTTGAACGTACCATTGGTCTGAATCACGACGTTTACCACCGTGGTCAAAACCATCTAACAATTGGAATGTTTGACCGATACCTTTACCTTGACCATAGTAACCAGTTAAACCAAAACCAGCTACATTTACGTTAGCACCAAGATCCCAAGCTGTCGCGCGACCATTTTTAGTATCGCCGGGACCGTAACCTGAGTGACCTGACACGTCAAGATCTTCAACTTTTTGTGTAATTGCAGATGCCCAAACTTTACCAGACACATCGCCAGCCCACTCGTATGAAGCTTTACCTTCATAAGCAGTTTGACCTTTAGCACGCACAGAGTTAGAAGCCGTAGCTAAAACGCCGCTATCCCATGCATTCCAAGCTTGCGTCAAACCAACTGTGAAGCTGAAGCCATTCCAGTTAGGTGATGAGTAAGCAACTTGTGATTTCCAGTCAGCATACATGAAACCT
>LNAP01002725.1_pt1 | contig 17376 bp, 19 predicted proteins | sample 602601 | NCBI WGS metagenome assembly LNAP01 (sample SAMN02440304, study PRJNA202911) | soil metagenome | biome: Subtropical and temperate rainforests or woodlands; isolation source: soil samples (1 kg each in a 20% v/v slurry with milli Q water) were... ... | reverse complement strand
CTCTCTTATGCCGAGGTCAAGGCATTGGCATCGGGCAACCCGATGGTGATCGAGAAAGCCGGCGTGGACGCAGAGGTCGCAAAGCTCTCGACCCTGTTCTCGGTGTGGCGCAACCAGCGCTACGCCAACGAGAGTGAGGTCGCGAGGCTGCCGATGTTCATCGAGGCGCAGGAAAATCGCATCGGACAGTTGGTGCAGGACAAGGCGCGGGTGGAACCGCAGACGATGGAACACTTCGCCATCGAGATCGGCCACAAGCGCATCCAGGGAGCGGAACTGGCCGGCGAGATGTTGCGCGGGGTGGTCAAAGCGGCGTGGGAGGAAGTGAAGAGGACCCATATGCCGTTGGAACGCAGCCTTGGCCATTTCGGCGGACTGGAACTGGGTATCCGCGGCACCCGCGACGACGAACCACCGCGGTTGTTCCTGTCCGGTGCCTGCGTCTACGAGGCCGACCGCTATCAGACCGGCCCCGGCCTGGTATCCGCGCTGTTGGCGGCACTCGCGTCGGTGGATAAGGATCACCGCGATGCGTGCGAGTTGTTGACCACCCGGCGTAAGCGGCTGGAAGACCTGAAACTGGAACTCACCCGCCGCTTCGAGCATGAAGCTCGGCTCACCGCCCTGGTGGTTCGCCAACGCGAGCTATTGCAGGCACTGGATCTGACCAAGGACGAGGCCGGAAGCACCGCTGTGGACACCACCGAACAAAAACAAGTGGCCTAGAAACGATTTCCCCCGCTGCCATCGGCAGCGGGGGATTCTTTCTGCTCCAATTCCTGTTTACCGCTGTTCCCCCATCCAGTCGTCGATATCTTCCGATCGCCAGACCGTGACGCGGCGTGAGAGCTTCAGGGGACGTGGGAATGTGCCGTCGCCCACCCGTCGCCAGAGCGTCGAACGGGAGATCGGGACACGCGCCAGCACTTGTGGCAGGCGCAGGAACACGTTCACAGGAACCGCTCTCGCAGGATTGGCAAAAGCGGAGTTGAGGTTAGGCGTTGGCATGATCAGTCCTCACCGCGGCCGGAGCCGCTGACGGGAAAGACCTGCTGTTTGGTGCTGCGCTAGGTCAGGGTTGCGCGAGCACAAGGAACGCCAGGCATACAACTGTCCCCGCAGGCGTTCCGATGCGGGGTGTCATCCAGTGAAGACGGGCACGGCAGGAACCACGACGGCGGCATGCCGCCGACTATCCGCACATGCTGGGGAAATCAGATAGGGGAAAAATGTCCAGGGCAGGTATCGTCTGCGACGATCGCAACGCTTCTGGAGTCACCAGAGCCGCCCTGAGGCGGTACGCGATACCGCCAATGTAGTTCACATGCCACGTGAGCCTCACCCTCGGTCCGGGGAATACCTGCGAAACCGACCGCATGTCGCGCACCGGAACGGTGGCGTTCGGGTGGGACGCAGCAGGCACTCACCCACCGGATCGCTTCCCGCTCTATCTCAACCCTTGAGATTCTTACCATTTACGCCCGTGATGCTGCCGTGTGCGGTCGCCAGAGGAAAGCATGACCAAGAAGCTCGCTTTTACTTCGGAATTCGGTAACGAACTTGTCTCCGCGGAGAAGGTTCGTTGGCTCCGGAACACATACTTCAACGGTGAACCCACGGGAAAACCCTATTTCAGCACGCACCACCCCGGCCGACGGAAACGGGTCAAGCACATCATGAAGGGCAGTTGCTTCTTCGCCTACGTCGAAGGCGGCGGAAACAAGGAGGCCTCCGACGGCGAATCGCTGAACCACCTTTTGTTCAAGAAGGCATTAGCATCATTGACGCATGTCAAGCTCTCGCTATTTTGCCCCACTTCCGTTGGACCGAAGCATTGGAGGGACGCCCATATCCGCATCAAACACGCGGAGACCGAGAAGAGTATCAAGCGCACGGATGACACGCCCCTCTACGCGGACGTGTATGTCGAATTTGAGGACACCCACCACGCTGCCATTGGAGTGAAGTGGGAAGGCAGGCTCTATTTGGAGGTGCGCCACACGCACGCGGTAGACGCCGCCAAACTGGTCGCGCTAAGGAGCCTTGAGCTCCCCGTCATCGAGTTGGAAATTCCGAAAATCTTCACCTATCGCGTCCCTGACGATGAAACCACGGACGAATTACAGGAGGCGCATTGCCAAAGGATCAAGGCTCTCCTCGAAAACGGCGACCAAGTTCTGAAAGGTAACGTCCTGAGCAACCCCAGCTCCAAGCCGTATCTCCAACAACTATCTAGACGTCTGTCCAAATCGGTCAAAGATCTGACCGAAAGTAATGCGGCATTGACCCAACAGCTATCGAAGGCGAGTAGCAGCCTGCAGGTGCTCGCATCAGAGAATGATCGTTTGACCGCGCAGATCGACCATCACCGGCAGGAAGTTTCCAGAGGCGTCGCGCTCCTGAAGAAGTCGGACAGGGACCGGGAAGACCTGGATTCCGTGGCATCACGCCTTCGCGAACACCGACTCTGGCTGGTTGCGACCAATGCGTTACTCGCCGCGGGAATCGTCCTTGCATTCTTCATATAACAGGCTGATGGCAAGATGAGCATTGCACTGGCCCGCTCGGCTACGGCAGCACGCCGTCCGCAGGCAGCTGCGAGGGTGATTCGGCCGCGTCGATCACTTCGGGGCCTTCATCGTCCCCGTCGCCCTCCACGCCCTGATCACTATGGGTTGAAGACGTCTGCTGGTTGGCTGCGATGCCGTTCATCCGGCGGCGCATCCCCATCGCTAAATTTCGCGCCATGTTCGCCACATCACGGACCTGGCGTTTGAGCTGGGCACGCTGGACATCCAGGGCATCGGTGGTGATCACCTCGTGGATCTCCAGCGTCTGCAACAGCGGCATCAACTGGTCCAGTTTTCCGATCACCTCCAGATAGCGCCGTCCCATCGACGACAGCACGCCCACCTGCACCTCCAGCGGTTGTGCGTCGTAAGTTGCCGGAGCATTGATGCCATGCGCCGCGAACAACGCCTCCGCACCATCGATTGCGCGATCCAATGCCTTCGAGGCCGTTTCCATCCGCTCGCGCAGGGATGATTCGATCTTGTGGATGTCCTCGTGTTCCAGCCGCGTACGCGCAATGACGGAGATGAAGTAGGTATTGAGCTGCAGGGTGCTGAACATCCGCACGAAGATGCGCTTGCCCTCGGCGCTATAGAAGCGCGTGGCGATTTTGACGCTGGCGGCCTCGACACGCCGGAAATCGGCCTTGCTCTCGCGGGCAAGGATACGTGCATTCACACCCCCCTGGTCCAGCCGGACGATCTGCATGCCCTGGGGGCCCGGACTGTTTTCAGGCATGTCGATACTCCCGAAAAGGACGTATCCCATGCTGCCGCGCCTTCTCCTGTGCAATACCCGAGAAACGGACACGAATCGGCGGGGATTTCGCCATCAGCCCACGGCGGCCCATTGACCCCTTGCCGATACCGGCCTTACCGTCGGCCCCACGCAGCAGCTGGCCCTGCGCAGTTTCCGGCAAGCCTTGATGAGCGGCTCCCCCTAGCGCCCCTGTCCGTCCCGTGTATGCGAACGGAAGGACGGGCGAGGGTGTTTTCGAGTACTCCTCGAAAATCCCTTCCTATCGCTGTTCGATCGGCCGCTGGTCCGCCGACGCCGGGCTCTTCCCGGTGCAAGCCAGCCTTTAGTCCCCACCGCCGCTTACGGCTCATGTTTCCTTTCACCCTGCGAGGGCTTACGCCCTCTTGGACGTTCGGCCTCCGCATTTCCTTCTGGAGGCCACCATGCTCGCACCCTCGCTCTCGTCCCTCTCGTACCGATCTTCCATCGTTGCACGTACTTCCCCCGATTACGCAGCTCTTCGCGATTCCCTCGACGACGCTTCCGAAGTGCCCGACTGGACCGAAGAGGACATCGTCTATCTGCACTGGCGGATGTTGCAACAAATCGCCCATCTGGCCGATCCCGACCGTCCGCTGGACGAGAAGTTCGACACCCTGCAATGGGTGTTCGCCGATCCGGACAAGCAGGCCCGACCGTTCTCGTTCGTAAACTGCCTGCATGTCGTCGGCTGCAGCCGGCTGTCGCCGATTCCGTACTGCGGACAGATCGATGCCGAGGAAATCCGCGACCGCCTCCGCGCCGACCTCAAGCGTTGGTTGGCCGCCTCGCTCGACCGCTACCCGGAATGGGTCCGTCTGGCCGTGATGAAGAAGCCTGAATGGTTTCGACAGCGCCTGGCCCGCAATCCGCAATGGATCAACGAGCAGCTCAAGCGGATCAAGGACCAAGGCGATTTGTTCGCCTGACCCCTCGGCACACCCGCGACTTCGGTCCGGGTGTGGCCGCTCTCTGGAGACCTCCATGTTTTCCTTCGCTACCTCTCCACGCGGTGCCGGGACACTGCTGCCCGTTCGTACGCCGCAGCAGATGGACCACTACCTACGCGAAAGCGAGTTGCTCACCGGCTCGGCATCCCGGCTGTTCGTGATCGCCAGTGCCGACCGCCTGCGCTACCAGGTGCGGTGGATCGCACAGGGCTGCCACATCGAGCGCCTGGATGCGCGGGGCAATCCGCTCGGCAGCGCCGTACTGGACTGCGAGGAGTTCCTCGTTCATCCGCTGGTCGACGCCCTGCGCAGCGGCCAGCTCTACACCCCGCCGGCTCACCACTGATGCCCCATCACCTTCAGGATCGCTGTCTGCGGACGCGATCCTGTCTCCACCCACAGGAGATTTTTATGCAAATCCAAACGCAGATCCAGGTTCGCGTTAACGAGGAAGGCGCACTTCGCAACCAGCGCTATGCCTTTACCGACCGTCTCACCCTGGTCACCGAACTGCTACAGAACGCCCGTCGCGCCGGCGCCACCCGCATCGACGTCGACTACGACGCCACGACCCAGCGGCTTCGCATCACCGACAACGGCCGGGGCATCGAGGACTTCCAGAAGCTGCTGGTCTTCAACGAGTCCGGCTGGGACGATGCGACCCAACAGCACGAGCATCCCTTCGGCATCGGGTTCTCCAAGTGCCTGTATTCGGCCATGCGCTGCCTCATCCGCTCCGGAGATCGCTTCATCGACTTCCTGAGTGCCGATGCCCTGGTCAAGCAGATGATCAACGTGTATCTGGACACAACCGCCCATATCAAGGGGACGCAAATCGAACTTTTTGAGGTCGATCTTCCGGAACTGTCCGACCGTATCGGCCCGCTGTGCGCCGGCTTCCCAGTCGAGGTGATCTACAACGGCAAGCCACTGGATCGGCCCTACGCCCAGGATCGGCTGGAGTCCATCCGCAGCACCATTGGCGAGGTTCATCTGGTCGGGACGCTCAGCGGCAACCACGCGGACGAGATGCTGGTGTTCCTGCAGGGATTCCGGGTGTATTACCCGCGCTTTTACAGCCCCGCGCGCGTCAACGTCGTGCATCTGGATCCAGAACGGTTCATGGCTCGACTCCCTGATCGGGACAAGCTGATCGATGAGCGCGATCAGATCAAACTGATCGACGCCGAGATCAAACAACAGTGGCGTTCCATTCTGGAGGTCGCCAAGCAGAAATTGTCACCACGCCAGTTTGTCGACCGTTACCACAGCGCCATGCGGAACTTCGACCACCTCGATCTGCTCAACGACCTGGACGTGCTGCCGCGGGGCGTGTGCTCGGCCATCTGCGACTATCCCGTCATGGGAAACGACGTACCCGACGACTTCCTCGACAGCCACATCGATCCTCCCGATCGAGAGAGTATCGACAACGGAAGCATCGTGGTCGCGGAGCTTGATGGTGTCCATGAGGAAAACACCGCGCACTGGATGTTCGCCCGTGCCAAGGGATTCGTAGTCGGTGATTCGTACATGCTCCACGAAAATCACTGGCTCCACGACAAGATCCGCAAGCTGTCAGAAGAGATGATCGGTCTGGAACCGGTCGGCACCCCGCTGCACGCCCACTTCAGCGGGACATGGGTCGCAGCCAATCTCGTCCTGTGCGATGCAGTATGCCTTCGGGTCGGCGACGATATGGTGGACATCGACAAAGATGCGGTCTACCACGGGGGTGTGATCTTCGTCCCGGCCGGCGAAACCTCCGGAGATGTGGTTGGCCAGATATCCAGCTACGTGGATGCATATGACTGCTTCCGCAAGTACGAGAAGAACACCGATGTCGACGATCTTTCAGATCTCATCCGGCGCCTGCGCTCGGTCGATCCGCAGGAGACACTGGTATCCCTGTTGCAGCCGCTGAAGCTGGAGAAGTACCCGGTCCTGCACGGCAAGGCTTTCCGGGTCAGCGTGGACGGACAGGCAACCACCCATTCGATCGAACTGATCGAATGAGGCAGCGGGAAGGAAGCCTTCGAGCTTCCTTTCTCGAATCGACCCAACGGGTCGGGTCGGGAAAGGAATTTCCCCGGTAGCTGATCACCTGCGCACGACCGCGCGAATTCAGCCCTGAAGCCGAACACCGGATGCCACCGCATCCGGCATAGCCCACGACCCCGCATCCGCGGCGGTCGCGCCCATCCTGCCCGCTGATCGCGGGCTGCTTTCGTCCCTGCCCGTCTGCGAGCCACACCCGCCGTGTGGCCTGCCGCCAGGGATGTTCCTCGGAGTTGACCATGAAACCGACCCGTCCCACCGGTCGGCCCTCGCCTGTCGCCTCGACAGCAGGAGGCCACGACCATGCATAACCTAGACTACGAACGGCGGATCGAAACCGCCAAACAGCGTGCCCACGGACGCTGGACCGACATCCTGCGCTATTTCGGCGCGGAAGAACGCCTGCTCAAGCGGCGCAACCTGCCCTGTCCCCTGTGCGGCGGCGTCGATCGCTTCCAGTACACCGACAAGTTCGGCGAAGGCAACTACCACTGCCGCGGCTGCGGTCCGGGGGGTGGCTTCAAATTGCTGCAGGCCCTGAAGGAGTGGGATTTCAATACGACCCTGAAGGAGGTGGAGGAATATCTTGGCCTGCACGCCGCCGTCGCGGTGGTCAGACCGAGCGAACCTTCGGCGCAACGGACGAAGCGGTTGGCGCAGCGCCTCTGGAACGAGGCTCGGCCGATCGTCGAAGGCGACCAGGCGCACCGCTACCTCTGTGGTCGCGGCCTGCCGCTGCAAGCCTTTCCGCGTGTGCTGCGCTGCCATCCGGCCCTGGGCTACTACGAAAAGGACGCCGACGGCAAATCGCGCCTGATCGCTGAGTACCCCGCCTTGCTGGCCTGCGTCCAGGGACCGGACGGGCATGCGATCACCTTGCATCGCACCTACCTGAAGAACGGCCGCAAGGCCTTTGCCCGCAACGCCAAGAAACTGCTGTCATCCGGGATCAACGGCGCCGCCGTGCGCCTGTTCGATGCGACCGAAGATCTGGCCGTCGCCGAGGGCATCGAAACCGCCCTGGCGGTGCATCTGGCGACCGGCCAGCCCGTCTGGGCCGGGATCAGTGCCCACAACCTGGAGAACCTCTGGATACCGGCGCATGTCCGGCGTCTGTCGGTCTATGCCGACAACGACGCCGATGGCAGCTATGCCGGCCAGGCCGCCGGTTATCTGCTGGCCCGCCGGCAGGTGCGGGAAACGCTGCCCGATGGTGGTACCCGCCAGGTCCAGGTCTTCGTGCCCAAGCGCCCCGGCGCCGACTGGCGCGATGTCTGGGAGCAGCGCACCGCTCGAACCAAGCCAGTCCCCAAGCCTACCCGGCCACGTGCCCCGATGCGTCCGTCCACACAGCCGCAACCGGCCACGGCCTAGTCACCTGCGGCGTTGCCGCGCATCCCCCGGATCAGCCATCGCTGATCCTTCGCCCTGGCGGGAGTGCCTTCCCGCTGGGGGGCGCTCCCGCTTCCATTTCGGAGAACGACATGAAAAGCGGACGTCCCCTGGTCGCCCTGGCACAGGAACTCGAGCGCCAGCTCGTGACCAAGAAAGACCTGCTGGTGCCCACCTCGCTGATGCACCACCGCACCGACGAAGGCGGAGGCACGCACCTCACGATCGAAGAACCCCGCGCTCCGCAAGCGTATGGCATGACCGAGCTGGCACGCCGGCAACTGGCCGACAAGCTCAAGATACCGTTCGCCTACTTCGAACGCATGCGCGAGAACCAGCCCGAACTGCTGGATCGCAACGTCAACACCTGGCTGCAAGCCGACGATGAACGCCGGCTCGTTCGAACCCTGGACGGCCGGGTTCGCGCCGTGCTGTCCGAGCGCTATCGGCGTCTGGACAACTATGACCTGGCCGAACACGTCCTGCCCATCCTGCAGCGGCTGCCCGGCATGCAGCTGATGTCGCACGAACTGACCCAGACGCGGATGTACCTGAAGGCGGTCACCTCGCGACTGGAGTTCGAGATCGTCCCCGGCGATATCGTCCAGGCCGGCGTGGCCATCACCAACTCGGAAGTCGGCCACGGCAAGCTCTCGGTGCAACCGCTGCTGTATCGACTGGTCTGCCGCAATGGCCTGATCATGCCGGACCAGTCGTTGCGCAAGACCCACGTCGGGCGCGTGCTCGGCGATGAACAGGATGCGGTGACGGTGTTCAAGGACGACACCCTGGCTGCGGATGACAAGGCCTTCTTCCTGAAGGTGCGCGATGTGGTCCAAGCCGCCGTGTCGGAAGCCACCTTCCGGCAGACCGCGCAGAAGCTACAACGCACGCTGCACGTGCCGCTGACCGGCGATCCGGTCAAGTGCGTGGAAGTGCTGGCCGATCGCTACACGATCAACGAGCCCGAGCGTGCAGGCGTCCTGCGCCACCTGATCGCCGAAGGCCAGCTCTCTGGCTATGGGTTGGTCAACGCCATCACCCATTATTCGCAGGAGGTGGAGGACTACGACCGCGCCACCGAGTTCGAGATCATCGGCGGCAAGTTGATCGACCTCTCACCCAGCGAATGGAAACCGCTGGCCGAAGCCGCCTGAGCCCTTCGCGCTTCATTGCCCACCCACGACAGGGACGTCGTGGGACTCTGGATTCTTTTGCCGCGCAAAACACAGCGAAAATCTCGCGAATTTCGTATGGCGCATCCATTTCCCGGCGCGCAGCCACTTGACCGAGCCGGTTGGTGCCGTTCACCTTCCGGTCGTGATTGTGAGGAAATCACAATTTCATTTCCTTCCGCCTCCCCCAACGGCAGGGATAATGCCATGAACTACGCAAGACTTTCCGACGTGCAACTGACGAACCTGACGCAGTTGCTCACCATCCAGCGCGGCCTGCGTCAGGACTACGCTGAAACCTGCTGCCGCTACGCCATGAATGCCGTGCTGGCCGACCTGTTGCTGGAGTTGTCGATCCCGCAAGTCCTCGCGCTGGTAGCCAACATCCGCGACGAGACGCTGTTTCCACCCCGCCGCGATCTGGCCGCGTTGCTCACCGTGCCGCTACCGCTGTCCGGGACGCTCGCTGCCGTTCATCGGTCACTGGCATGAGCATGCGCCATGGTCACGAACACCTACGCGGATCGCCATCTGCGTGCCTTGCAGTTGGCGCAGGCTTGCGTTGAACTCGGCGCACGCGTCCGCACCATCGGCCACCTGACCCGACTGCCCCATCGGCAGTTGCAGCGCCTGTTCTTCACCGACCCGCAGGCGATTCCGCGCGGTCGACCACCGGACTCCCCGGAGTGGTACCACAGCGCCAACGTTCTGTATCGCGCCGCGGCCTCGGTCTTCGGCGTGCGCTATCAGCGCCTGCGGCGGGGACAGTTCCCGCCGGCTGAGGCATTGATCTCCAGCTATCGCCACTACCTGGGGTTGTGCGACGCCGAACCGCGCATCTCCTTCGACCGCGCCTTCGATCTGGCTTCGCACCTGGACGGCATCTGGATCGCCCAGAGCAAGAGCTTTTCCGTGGCGGTCTGCCCGAAATGCAACAGCGAACACCTCACGGCGGTCGGAGGGCCGCATATCCAGTCCAATGGTTGCCCGTTCTGCAAGATCATCCAGCGCTTCCGCGCCGATCCACGGGTACAGATGTCCTTCCCAATACCGCCACTCACCGATCCGGCGCAGATCATATTGGGCATCGACCTGCTGATGGATGCCCACCGAGAGGGTGATGGCGATATCCCCTCAGAAACACAGGACTAACGGCACGACCCCGACGACGACGATCGCGAAACTGGCCTTCCCGGTTTCGCACCACGGCCCACCGCATGGTTGCGCCCTCTCCCACCACCGACCGTCTGGTCTCGCCGCCGATCGACGAACTGCTGGCGTCGAATGGCGATCTGATGGCGCGGCTCAAACTGAACTTTGGCTTCGACCACCCGACCTTCGACCGGGAGGTGATACCGCTGGTTCAGGCCTACGCCGGTTATGTCGGCTGGCTGCCCGCCACTGCGGTGGATTTCTTCGATCGCCCCGGCGGGCTGTTCCGGCTCGGACTGGAAACCGCGTTCTATAGCCTACAAGGGACGGATGCCCATATCTTCTCCGGTCGGTCGACCATATCGGCACGCCGGCAGATGGAGCCGCGCTGGCGCCAGGCCACGTTCATCGCCGGCCTGTGCGGCGAACTGCACCGCGCACTGGGCCTCGTCGAAGTGCTGGACGAATCCGGCACGCCCTGGCCGGCCTACCTGCATCCACTGTCCTCGTGGCTGCATGGCGCCAGCCAGTTGCGCTGGCGCTCGACCGCAGTCGAGACGCGCAGCCTGGGACTGCTGGTGCTTCCGCAGATCGTTCCGAACGCGCTGATCCAGCACCTGGCCGAGGACAACGACCTCGTCGTGCCGCACCTGTTGGCCAGCATCGGCGGGCTGCCCCTGTACCGAGGCCGCAACGTCCTTGACGAGCTCGTCCGTCGCGCCTTCGCCCTGGTGGTCGAACGCGACCTGCGCACGCACGGCAAGCACGAAGCCGGCAAGGGGCATCGACTCCACCAGACCCGCTACCTGATCGACGGCTTGCAACGGCTGATCGCCAGCGATTCGGCCTGGCAGCCCAATCAGGAGAAATCGCGCGTCTGGTACGCGTGCGATGGCCTGTACCTGATCTGGCCCGGCGCGGCCCATGACCTGTACCGACTGCTGGAAGGCGAGCAGGTCGCGGGAATGCCGGAGGCTCCCGAAGCGGTTCTGTTGCGGCTGCTCGATACCGACCTGATCGAGAAGCAATCGGAGGACGATCCCCTCTGGCGAATCCAGCCCCCGACGACGAGCACACCGCTGCAAGCGATCAAGTTCGTCTCGCCCGCACTGCTTCTCAATGGACTGGAGTCCACCGTCGAGCCACTGGAAAAACCGTTGGCCCCTGTCGCCTCCCAAGCCTCCCCGGCAGTAGCCACGGCCACCACCGGTGGTCAGCAGTTGCCGCTGATCGACACCCGCACCCCCAATCCGCCCACCTCCACAGCATCGCCGCCGGACGACGGCCGTCCCCATGTCCCGCACTGGCAACTCAATGCACCACTCAGGCTCAATACCGCGGTACGCAATGCGCTGGCATCCAGCTTTGTCGAATCCGCCGGCGAGATCATGCGCCTGCCGAACGACCATGCGCTGTTCTTCCCGCTACACCTGTTCGACACGCATCGCATCGCCCCCGCGCTCGCCATCCGCGCCCTGTCCGAGCTGGGCATGCTGGTACTCGACAGGCCCGACGCGCCTCCAACGGTCAAGCGCCGGAATCAAGCCGGCGAGCACGTCGTTGGCATCCGCCTGAAGGAGCGGTTCATCGAGTCTGCAGCGCCGCCCTCATCTCTGGCCCTGGACGAACAACGCCATGTTGATGCGCCGCTATGAAATGCCATGGCGAAGAGCCTACGAAGGCTACGCCAGCGTGCTTTGGGGCGTCGCCACGCTCTATTTCGCTAGGGCGGGTCTGGCCGGCCCCTTGCCGCCGTCGCTTGCCATGCCACTGGCACTGGCCTGTCTGGGCATGTCGGTATGGCGGCTGAATCGCACCCTGCGGGTTCTGGTATTGCGCGCGGCACTTGTCGGCCGCAGCGTGGAGCGATTACCGACCACCAACTTTGCCCGCTGGACGCGGAACCCGGAAGAGATATTCCTTGGCTTCGGCTTCGAATGGCTGCCGGTCCATTCGCAGCGGCTCTACGAACTGGCGAAGATCGACTTCCGACGCTACGTCGTCTCGCCTCGATTGCTGCGACTGCTCGGCTACAAAGTTCACCCCCAGTCCAACGACGAAATCGGCCTGCCGTACCTGCATGGCGTCGAACCGACCGAAGGCCCGTTGTACCGACCGCTGCAGAACTTCGAAGGTGGCACTTTGCTGGTCGGTACCACCCAATCCGGCAAAGGCGTGGCCCTGGCTAACCTTATTACCCAGGCCGTGCGCCGCGGCGACGTCGTCATCGTCATCGACCCGAAGAACAGTCGTCGCCTGCAACGAGTCATCGAGCAGGCCTGCCGCGACTACCGCGAACCGGACACCTTCCTGTACTTCCATCCCGCGTTCCCGGAATCCGGAGTGCGCCTGGATTTCACGTTCACATGGCAAAAGGCCACCGAGATCGCATCGCGCATCCAGTCGATCATGCCTCCGGATACCGCCGGCGCGTTCTCGGCCTTCGGTTGGGATGCGGTGAATGTCGTCGTGCAGGGGCTGGTCGAACTGGAGGAGCGTCCCAACCTAGCCAAGCTGACCAAGTACATCGAGGCCGGCATCGAGCCGGTGCTGGAAGCCTGCCTGCGCCGCTTCTTCGAGGCGACGCTGGGCGGCAATTGGCGCGAACGACCGGAGATGAAGAAGCTGCTGCAGGACGCGCAGCGCGGGAGTCTGCGGCGACCTCCCGAAGCGGCCAGCCACGATCTATTGGCCTTCGTGGCGTACTACGAGCATCACATCGCCCAGACCCAGCGCACCAAGATCCTCGACTCGCAGGTCCGGGTATTCAGGCACAACAGGGAGCACTACCAGAAGATCACCGCCAACCTGCTCCCGGTGCTGTCGATGCTGACCTCCGGCGACCTGGGCCGCACGCTCTCGCCCGATCCGTTCGACGTCGACGACACCCGGCCGATCATGAACTTCGAGAAAATCGAGCAAGGTGGCTATGTGCTGTACATGTGCCTGGATTCGCTGCCCGACCCATCCGTCGCCACCGCGATCGGCGCGCTGGCGTTGGCCGACCTCGCCGCCCGCGCAGGCATGCGCTACAACCTGGGCCTCCATCGACGCATCGGCCTGTTCGTCGATGAAGTCTCCAACGTCATCAACCAACCGCTGATCGAGATCCTCAACAAGGGCGCCGAGGGCGGGATCTACACCACCTGCGCAATGCAGACCCTTGCCGACCTGACCAAGCGGCTGGGCAGCGAGGCGGCCGCGCGCATGGCGCTGGGCAACCTCAACAACCTGATCGCGTTGCGCTCAAAAGACCGGCCGACCCAGGATTTCATCGTCGAGACCTTCGGCCGCACCGCCATCCATTCGGTTCGGCTTGCCAAGAGCCACGGCGCGGACACCCATCTGGGAGATTTCTCGGCCAGCCACTCGGCCAACCTGTCCGAAAGTTTCGAGGAAATGGTGCCAGCTGAAATGCTGGGCAAACTGCCGAACCTGCAGTATTTCGCCTCGGTTTCCGGCGGCCGCATTATCAAGGGACGCTTCCAGATTCTGGTTCCGCCAGAAGACGCGATACCCGCTGCGCGGGCGCTGCCGTGATCCGGGTCATTGCCATCACCTCGCTGCTGTGCCTGCTGGTGCTGATGCTGTACTTGCCTTCGACCTACCCGCCACAGCGATTCCTGGATCAGCTTCGTGCCGACCACGCCGCCACCGCGCGGTTCTGGGGCGGAGCAGCGGCACACTGTCTGCTCGATGCGACATTGGATCGCCAGCAAAACATCCAGGATGTCGCACCGATTCCCGATGCCTACGACGCTCCGCCGACGGACCGGCTCAATGGCACGGTCGCGCAGGAGATGTCCTCGGTCAACGAACGCCTGTTCAACAGCCCCTACTTCCGCTCGCTCGACGCAATGCTGCTGCTGGCGACCTACCGGGGCACATTGGCGCTGAAGTGGCTGCTATGGCTGGCGCTGTTTCCGATTGCAGTGGCGGTGGACAGCCTCGTCCTGCGGCGGGTGAAGACGCTGGAATTCGTCCATCACGATCCCGAGGTCTTCTCCATTCTGACCTGCGGAGCGATCGCGACCGCCTGCGCCACGATCCTGCTGCTGGTGCTGCCCGTCTCCCTGCACCCGGCACTGCTGCCCCTGGCACCGGTACTGGCTTGCACACTGGCCGCACGCGCGGGGTCCAGCTATCACGCAAGCCCATGAGGGCTCGCCCCGGCGACCAGTCAGAACTAGCCGCATCCGGCGGTCGGGATTTCCCTACAGCCAGGTCACGGCTTGATCAGGAATTGCTCAAGCTTCTTGCCCTTGGCCGTCAACGCCGCCAACCACCTCGGCTGCAGGCCACGTCCTGTCCAGGTTTCCTTCGGATTGGCCGGATTGCGGTACTTCGGCGCTACCTTGCCGGTGCGCTTCGTGCCTGCGGCTTTATTGCCGGCTCTGCGCCGGACATTGCCCTCGTTGCCGCCGAATAGCTCCTCGATGCGATAGCCGTTGGCGTGTGCGTACTTGACGATCTGCGCGCGCACTTTCGTGATCGACGGACGCTTCTCCAACAACGTCTTGCGTTGTTGCGCCTGCTTCACCAGCGCGCCCAGGTCTTTTGCCGACAATCCCGCCAGATCAAATGCCATAACCATCCTCGAACAAGGGAACCGATCGTATAAAGCCAGTATAGCCAAAAGGGGAACTCCAGGTCGTTACGACACGTAATGGCCTATTTTTCCTTTCACTCGCCCAATTGCGATATCCCCGCCAATTCGCCGTCATTCCTCGGCGACGCAACGAATCATCCGCCCTAACTTCGCTCATCCAGACTTTATATGAGCGCCGTTTTCTCGGCGGAATACGATGGAATCGGCATCGCGGCCTCCCGGCTTTTCTCATCACGCCGGCGTTTCCCGTCATCCGTTTTGGATAGGGCGAAACGCCGTGGTCGTTGCCGGGTTTTCCGCGCTGTTGTTCCTGACGCTGGCCACGCCCGCATCGGCCACCTGCTGGCAATACGCCGCACAACGTTATGGCGTCTCCGCCGACCTGCTCTATGCCATCGCCCAGGTCGAGTCCGACCTGCGTCCGCGTGCCGTCAACCGTCGCCACCTTGCCCGCACCGGTTCCTATGACATCGGCCTGATGCAGATCAACAGTTCGCATATGGGTGCACTCAGGCGCTATGGCATCAGCGAACACGACCTTTACGACCCCTGCACCAACCTGCTTGTCGGTGCCTGGATTCTGGCCGGCATCTTCGCCCGCCACGGCGTCAGCTGGGACAGCGTGGGCGCCTACAACGCCGCGTGCAGCCAGCTCAAGGGAGCGGCCTGCCAGCGAGCGCGTTCCGGCTATGCCTGGAAGGTCTATCGCAAGCTCCCCGTCCACAGCCGCGTCATGCTGGCGGGAGGGCCGCCGTGATCGCCTTCAGCCCGAAGCGCCTCTTGCCCGCTGGACTGTCCTGTCTGGGCCTGGCCGCTTGCGCCACAACCAGTGGATACGACGCGGTGCCATCACGGACGTTGCCCTCTGCGCACCTGGTGCAACAGGGTTTTGGCGGACAGGCGCACTTCGCCTATTGCCCGTCGCCCGACTGTCCGCACCCCACCCGCAAGTTCCATGGCATTCCCACCGCCTTGATGTCGGTCGGACAGGTAGCGCCGTCCTTGCCGACCACCGTCCATTTCGCCCACGGGCAGAGCCAGCTCGATGCCGACGCGAAACGCGCGCTAGAGCAGGCACGCGACACGTTCGCCAACGCCGCGCGCGTCACCGTGACCGGCTACACCGACGATACCGGCCCACAGACTGTGAACGACCAGACCGCGCTGGCACGCGCACGCAACGTCGCCGACTTCCTGCGAACACGCCTCCCGGTGCCCTCCGGCCAGATCGAAACCCAAGGCCGTGGCCGATGTTGCTACCTCGCCTCCAACCGAACCCCGCAAGGACGCGCCCGCAATCGCCGCGTCGAGATCGCGATTGAACCATCCCCCGCCCCCACCTCCATCCCCTAGCCACGCCGGCCCCCTCATCGCACGGAGATCGCCATGAACACCGCCACCACCCTCTCGTCCCTCCATGTCTCCGCAGTTCGCAAGGGCCAGCCGCGCCGTCATCGGCAACTCGCCGGCCTGTTCCTGCTACTCATCGGCAGCCTCGCGCTGACCCTACCCAGCTTCGCGCTGGATCTGGTCACCTTCGCCGGCATCACCGGCCCGCTGTCCTCGGCGCTAACTCAACTCGGCGAACTGGGACCGGGCATCAAGGCCCTGGTCGGGTTCGTCGGCTTCGTCGTCGCGCTGATTTCGCTGGCTGCACTGCGCAACTTCGGCCCGGTGCTGTTCTACGTCGGCCTGGCGATCTTCGGCGCCGTGGGGCTCGTGATCGCCGGCGCGATCATGGGCGCGGTGATCTGAGAGGCCTGGGTAACGGGAGCGTGCAATGCAGGCCGACACCTACATCCCGCGGCGTCTGGACGATCAATGGAAGATCGGGTTCTGGGACATTGACGTCGCCGCGCCCGTGTTGCTCGGCTTCTTCGTCGGCTACCTGGCCAGCAACAAGCTGGCCTTCGCCGTCTGCGTCGGCATCGGCCTGTTCGCCTCGCGCTGGATCGCACGCAAGAAGGCCGACAAGCATCCGGCCTTCGCGGTTCACTGGATGTACTGGCACCTGCCGCCGACGCCGCTGACGACGTTCAAGGTCACGCCGCCCTCGCACCTGCGCCGGATGATCGGCTGACCGGGAGATCGCGATGGACTACGAGCGGCTCACCCAGGACCTGAAGCAACTGCGCCGGCAGAACCAGCGGCTGATGCTGTGGGTCGGCCTGCTCGCCTTGTCGGTGCTGCTGGCCCTGATTGCGATCCTCGGCATGGCCGGCCGCGAACGCACCATCGTCGTACCGCCCGGCTTGAACAAGTCATTCTGGGTCAGCGGCAACGCGGTCAGCCGCGAGTACCTCGAGCAGATGGGCGCGTTCGTTGCCTGGCTGGTGCTGGACGTCACCCCAGCCTCGATCGGATGGAAGACCGACACCCTGCTCACCTATGTCGAGCCGGATCAGTTCGCAGCGCTGAAGACCCAACAGGAACTGGAAGCGGCACGGCTCAAGCGGCTCAACGCCAACACCGCCTTCCTGCCGCAGCAACTCGTCGCCAACGAGGACGCACAGCAGGTCGTCATCCGCGGCCGGTTGCGCACCCAGGTCAACGGCGTGGAGACCAGCAACCTCGGCAAGGCCTACCGAGTCCAGTTCCGCTACGACGGCGGTCGCATCCAGCTAAGTACGTTCCAGGAGGTGCCTGATGCCGCGCCACAGCCCTGACCGTATCGCCGGCATCGCACTGGCCG
>LNAP01008806.1_pt1 | contig 17379 bp, 15 predicted proteins | sample 602601 | NCBI WGS metagenome assembly LNAP01 (sample SAMN02440304, study PRJNA202911) | soil metagenome | biome: Subtropical and temperate rainforests or woodlands; isolation source: soil samples (1 kg each in a 20% v/v slurry with milli Q water) were... ... | reverse complement strand
GATGATTTCTTCGGCGCCAGTCTTGCCGTCCATGTAGGTCAGCAGGTTGGCCAGTTGGGTGCGCGCTTCGAGCAGCTTGTTCAGCGAGTCGACCTTGCGCGCCACGGCGGCGGGGCTGAAGTCGTCCATGCTTTCAAAGGTGATGTCCAGGCTCAGGTTGCCTTCGCCGGTCAGCTCGTTGGGCACGTGGAACGCGACGCGTGGCTGCATGGCCTTGAGGCGCGAGTCGAAGTTGTCGACATCCACTTCGAGGAACTTGCGATCGGCCACGGGTGCCAGAGGCTCGGCGGGCTTGCCGGCGAGGTCCGCCATGACGCCCATGACGAAGGGCAACTGGACCTTTTTCTCGGCGCCGTAAAGCTCGACGTCGTACTCGATCTGCACTCGAGGCGCACGGTTGCGCGCGATGAATTTCTGAGAACTTTGCTTCGCCACGTTGCTGCTCCTGGTCGCTCAAGCGACGGTGTTGGCGTCACCGGTGATACCGGTGACGTGACTGCGTGATCCGTTCGCTTTTATTCGCTGTCTGGTCCGCGCAGATTTTCAAATTGGCTCATGCCGTCGGGAATCAGATTGCGCACGATGGCCGCAAAGTCGGCGTGCCCGGTTCAACAGCACCGGCAGCGGGCTGGAGGGCTCATGACGGGTGTAGTACGCAAGAATCCGGTCCAGGCTGCGCAGCACGTCGTCGCGGTTGTTGATCTCGCCAGTGCCGGTACTGCGCGGAGCACTCGGTGCGCTCGGTGTGGTGGCGTGTTCAACCGGCGCGGCGCTGTCGTCACCGAGGGCATCGGGCAGGGGGCTGTCACCGCTCTGCGGGGCGAACTGGCCGAGGATCTGCAAAGCCATTTTGAGCGGTTGCTTCAACGGGCCAAGGTCAACGCCTTGGGCGGAACCAACTTGTTCGCTGACGTGCTGTTCGATGGCCTCGGCAGCACCGCGGGCCTCGTGCAGGGCGGCGCGGGTGATTTCAAGCTGTTCGGGATCGCTGTCGAGGAACGCCCCGGCGAGTTGCTCGGCACCGAGGTTTTCGTCAGGGAAGCTTTGCAGTCCGCTGGCGTTGGCGGCGGCGCGCAGGCTGACAGGGCCAAAGGCACGCGAGCGGGCCAGGATGCTTTCGCGCAGCAGGCGAACGGTGACATCGGACGTCAGGCCGGCGAGGGCATTGATGCGCACGGTGGGGTCGTTGTTGTCTTCGGCATCCAGGCGCGGATGCAGGTCGGCCCAGTATTGCTTGAGCAATTCACTGATCAGTGTCAGGACGCGGGCCAGGCCGCTGACGCCTTCGAGGGCAAGGGAGCTTTGCAAAAGGAAATGGGTGATGCGCAGGTCTTTGCTGCGTTGCAACAACGCCAGGCTTTGCTGCTGGATGCTGCGCCATTCTGGGGGTTCGGCAGGCAATATCGAATCGCCCATGCTGCGCTCGGGCTTGCCTAGGGAGTCGCGTTCCAGGTGCAAAAAATCCGCGTCATATTCCAGATCTTCGCCACAAGGCGAAGTCGCGGACACGGCGGCGAGCAACAAAGGCACTTCCACTGAATTTGATCTCCATATCGCCCGCTCGAGAGTCGGGCAGTTCCATGTTAGTTCCAAGTGGAGCTTCACATGTTTCCTTGAATGTAATGGCCCTTTAGATGCGCAGTGATCTTAAAGTGCCATCATTCATATTCAAGAAGTTGTGCATTTTTGGTGTAGTACTTATGGCTTGTCAAGGTAAGCTATTTCCCCTGTGTGACAGATGTGAGGTGCTTAACAACCCGCGCGACCAGTGGGTCGAGGCGGGCACTGGTGCAGGTTTTTTGTCACGAAAGACGGTTAAGATCAGCAATCATGCTGGTAAAACGTGGTTTTTCAGGTTGTTTGCAAGGGTTGTCGGCGAGTCGCTCGGGCGTTAAGTCCCTCACTCGCCCGCGCGCAAAGTGTTCAGCAAGGAGGCAAGATGTCGCTGTGTTTGACTATCACTAGTTATCACAAAATTACCCCGGGTCAGTGCTCTGAAAAATCCATGGATCAGGGTGTGATGGCGATTGGCCGCAATTTGGATAATGACTGGATATTGCCTGACCCCGAGCGCTTGGTGTCCGGCAAACATTGCGTAATTCAATACAAAGATGGCCGCTACTACTTAACCGATAACAGCACTAATGGTGTGGAATTGGTCAAGGCCGGTATTCGTTTGCGCAAAGGAAACAGCGAGCCATTGCAAGATGGCGAAGTTATTAGAATCGGTGATTACGAAATCCAGGCGCGCATCGACTTCAGTCTGCCGGCGACCGACAGCAACCCTTTCGCTGATTCGTCCAATAGCTTCGAGGCCATGATGGGGCGCCAGGGCGCCGTTGCGACTGCTCCGACGTCGCTGTCCATGACACCACCTGCACATTTTCAGGGTGTGTCGGCAATGGACACACTGCCAGACCTGTTTGACTTCCTGGCACCGACCACCATCCCGCCGGCCACCCAGCCCGACCATGTCCCGGCCGAGCTGCATGACTTCCGCCCACCGACCCCGATACCCCATCCAACGCCTGTGATCGAGCCTGTGCCGCAGACGTCAATGCCGGTGATTCCGGAAGATTGGGATCTGTTCAGCGACACGCCTGTGCCGGTAGCGGTCGCCCCTTTGCCGGTCGCAGAGGTTGCGCCGCCCCCCATGCCTGAACTCCGCGTGCCGATCGAGCCGGCCCCCGAACCGCCCGCGGCCATCGTCGAACGCCCGGTCAATCCGGTCAGTTCGGCCGACAACGCTCAGCCCGACCTGTTGCAAGCCTTCCTGCGTGGCGCCGGGCTGGATCAGTTGCGCCTGGACAAGGCCCAGGCCGAAGCGCAGATGGAAAGCATCGGCCGCAGTTATCGGCTGATGGTCGAGGGCCTGATCGATGTCTTGCGTGCCCGCAGCAGTCTCAAGGGCGAGTTCCGCATTCAGCAGACGATGATTCAACCGGTGGAAAACAATCCGCTGAAATTCGCGCCCAATGTCGATGAAGCCTTGCTGTTGCTGTTGCGCCAGAGCAATCAGGCGTTCATGGCGCCGGACCTGGCGGTGCGCGACAGCTTCGATGATTTGCGTGCCCACCAATTGGCAGTGATGGCCGGTGTGGAAGCGGCGATCAAGCACCTGCTGGCGCGCTTCGAGCCAGCGCAACTGGAAGAGCGCATGGGCAAACCCGGTGGCCTGTCGAGCATTTTCAATGGCTCGCGACAGGCCCAGTACTGGCAGCAGTTCACCGAGCTCTACAGCAATATTTCCCGTGAGGCCCAAGAGGATTTCCAGGACCTGTTCGGTCGGGAATTCAGCCGCGCCTACGAACAACACAGTACAAGGCAGCGTCGCGGCTGAGCGCGCCATTCATAGCAAAAAATGGAACAACGGATAGCTGAAACGTCATTGAGGACGCAGGATGATTCCCAGGTTTTTACTCGCAGTCGCCACCGTGCTTCTGCTGGCCGCGTGTGCCAAGGATACGGTCAAACCCGAGGCCGCTGAGGCCGAGGCCGACACCGCCGCCGTCGAGTTGCACTTCCACGCCATCGCCAGCCTCAACCCCGGCACCAGCGGCCAACCGGCCCCGGTCCGGGTGCGCATTTTCGAACTGAAAAATGCCGCCACCTTCGGCCGTGCCGATTATTTCGCCTTGGCCGAACGCGCCCAGGCGACGCTCGGCGCAGACCTGATCGACCAGGACGAAGTGCTGGTCCAGCCCGGCCAGCAATTGAGCCTGCAACGCGACCTCGATCCGGCCACCCGCCACATCGGTGTGCTGGTGGGCTATCGCGAACTGGATCAGTCGTTGTGGCGCACGGTGATGAATGTCCCGCCGCGCCAATACACCGAATACCAGATCAGCCTCGATGTGCGCGCCGTGCGCAGCGCCGTCGTGGTTCCCCCATCCAGCCCTGCCCAATAAAGCAATCGGAGCTCCCATGTCCTGGAACAATCGCGTGGTCTGGTCAGAAGGCATGTTCATTGGAACGCAGCACTTCCAACAGCATGACCGTTACCTGGAAAACCTCATCGACGCCCGAAGCCGCCCGTTATCGGCCGGCGCCTGGGGTTTCTCCGAATTGCTGATCGATCAGGGCCTGTTGGCCCAGGGCAAACTGGCAATCATCTCGGCGCGGGGGCTGTTGCCGGACGGCACGCCCTTCAACATTCCCCAGGATGACCTGGCGCCGAGCCCACTGAATGTCGACGACAACCTGCGCGATGGCTTGGTGTACCTGGCCTTGCCGCTCAAGCGCGCCGGTGCCCGGGACACCGTTGATGACGGCGAAACCCTGGGCGCTGCGCGCTACGTGAGCCAGGTGCGCGAAGTACGGGACGACAACGCACCGTTCGAAAACCGTGCGCCAGTGGCCGTGGGTTCGAGGGCGCTGCGATTGTTGATTGCCGAGGATGGCATCAGCGACTACGCCGCCATCGGCCTGGTACGAATCAAGGAGAAACGCGCCGACCGCGCCCTGGTGCTCGACGACACTTACATCCCGCCGCTGCTGGATGTCTCCGCCGCCAAACCGCTGGCCGCGTTTCGCAGCGAACTGCTGGGCCTGCTGCACCAACGTGGCGAAGCCCTCGCCGGGCGGGTGGTGGCGTCCGGTGCCGGCGGTGCCTCGGAAATTGCCGACTTCATGCTGCTGCAACTGGTCAACCGCGCTCAGCCGTTGATCCAGCACTTGAGCCAGTTGAGTCCGTTGCACCCCGAGCGGTTCTACAGCGAACTGGTGAGCCTGGCCGGCGAGTTCTCGACCTTTACCGCTTCCGGGCGGCGACCGCAGGAATACCCGCAGTACCAGCACGATAACCTCGCGCTGAGTTTTGCGCCGGTGATGCAAGCCTTGCGTGAAGCGCTGTCGATGTTGATCGACAGCAAGGCCACGCCGATTCCGATTGTCGAAAAAGCCTACGGCGTGCATGTGGCGATGCTGGCCGACAAGACCCTGCTCGACAGCGCCAGCTTCATCCTGGTGGTGCGCGCCGACGTGCCCGCCGAAACCCTGCGCGGTCACTTCGGCCAACAGAGCAAGGTCGGCTCGGTGGAGCACATCCGCAACCTGGTCAACCTGCAATTGCCGGGCATCGGCCTGTTGCCGCTGCCGGTGGCACCACGGCAACTTCCTTATCACGCCGGCTCCACCTATTACGAACTGGACCGGGGCAGCGAGCATTGGCAGCAACTGGCCAACTCCGGCGGTTTTGCGTTCCACATCGCGGGGCAGTTCCCGGGGTTGAACCTGGCTTTCTGGGCGATCCGAGGATAAACCGCGATGAGCAACGACGATCGTACCCAGTTCATGCCGACCCCCGGTGGTCGTGGCGCCGACCCGGTCCGCCCGCAGGCGGACCGTGCCCAGCCCGCGCCGCTTTCGATGCCGGCCGCGCCGCTTTTGACCGGCAAAGCCGAAGGTCTCAACCCCCTGGAGAGCGCCGCTGGCCCGCTGCTGGCTTTGCTGACCCGCTTGCGCAATACGATTGCCCACCCGGCGCCAGCGAGCCTGCGAGCGCAATTGTTGGCCTACCTGCGCCAGTTCGAGGAGCGCGCCGAGGCCGCCGGCGTGGTGCGCAACGATGTGTTGCTGGCCCGTTACGCCTTGTGCACCGCCCTCGATGAAGCGGTGTTGAGTACGCCGTGGGGCGGCACCAGCGACTGGGGCAAACAGAGCCTGCTGATCACCGTGCACAACGAAGCCTGGGGCGGCGAGAAGGTGTTCCAGCTGTTGGAACATTGCCTGCAAAGCCCCCGCGAACGTTTGTATCTGCTGGAGCTTTTGTACCTGTGCATGTGCCTGGGTTTCGAAGGGCGCTATCGGGTCATGATCGACGGTCGCAGCCAACTGGAAGCCTTGCGTGAGCGCACCAGCGCAGTCATCCGCAGCGCCCGTGGCGAATACGAGCGTGAACTCTCGCCCCATTGGCGCGGCGTCACCGTGGCCCGCGACCGGCTGGCGCAATTCATGCCGCCATGGATCGCTGTGGTCATCGGCGTGGCGCTGCTGCTGGCACTGCTGTTCGGTCTGCGTTTGAAACTGGCTGCCGATGCTGAGCCGGTGTTCAAGAACATCCATGCCCTCGGCGAGATCCCGGTGCAGGCCATCGACCGTCCGGTGGCGCAACCGAAACTGATCGAGCGTCCGCGTCTGGCAGGTTTCCTGGCCGATGAAATCAAGGCCGGTCGAGTAGCCGTGGAAGATGCCGTTGACCGTTCAGTGGTGACCATCCGTGGCGATGAGCTGTTCGCCTCGGGCAGCGCCAGCGTCGTCGACAATTTCCAGCCGCTGATGCTGCGCATCGCCGATGCGATTCGCAAGGTCAAGGGGCAGGTCCGGGTGACCGGTCACAGTGACAATCGCCGGATTGCCACCCTGCGGTTTCCATCGAACTGGGCCTTGTCCGAGGCTCGGGCCACCTCGGTGCTGCAAATCCTCTCGGCCAAGACCGGCCAGCCTGAGCGCTTCAGCGCCGAAGGCCGTAGCGACACCGAGCCACTGGCCTCGAACGCTACAGCAGAGGGCCGCGCACGCAATCGTCGGGTCGAAATCACAGTGTTGGCGGAGGGGGTCGAGTGAAGGCGTTTTTCAGTTTTATCATCCGCTGGGTCATCCCGCTGCTGGGGCTGATCGCCCTGAGCCTGATCATCTGGTTTATCGGGCCGCTGCTCGAATGGCTGGTGCCTGAAGGTCGGCGCTGGGCGCTGATCATTCTGGTGTTCGCGGTGTGGATTGCCTACCGGGTGTTTCGCATCATCCAGGCCCGCCGTCAGGCCGCCGAAGTGATGCGCAGCCTGGCGGCGCAAACCCCGCCGGACCCGACCAGCATCGCCACGGCCGAAGAGCTTGAAACCCTGCGCCAGCGCATGGACGAAGCCTTGACGCTGTTGAAGAAAGCCAAGCTGGGCGGTGACGAGCGACGCAATCTCTACGAACTGCCGTGGTACGTGATCATCGGCCCGCCGGGTTCGGGCAAGACCACGGCGCTGGTCAACTCCGGGCTGCATTTTCCGTTGGCGGCGCAATTGGGCGCCGGGGCGGTACGCGGCGTCGGTGGCACGCGCAATTGCGATTGGTGGTTCACCGATCAGGCCGTGCTGCTCGACACGGCCGGGCGCTACACCACCCAGGACAGCGATGCGACGGTGGATAAAGCCGCATGGCTGGGCTTTCTCGGCCTGTTGAAAAAACAGCGGCCCCGACGCCCGATTGACGGCGCGTTTATCGCCATCAGCCTTTCCGATCTGCTGCTGGGCAGCGACGCCGAGCGCGCCGCCCATGCCGCCGCGATCCGCCTGCGAATCCAGGAGCTTTACACGCAACTGGGCGTACGTTTTCCGATCTACCTGATGCTGACCAAACTCGATCTGGTGCCGGGGTTCATGGAGTATTTCGATACCCTGAGCAAGGAAGAGCGGACTCAGGTCTGGGGCATGACCTTTGCCCTGGACGACGGTAAAAGCAATGACAGCCCGCTGGCCCATCTGCAAAGCGAATTCGCCGGCCTGGAGCAGCGCCTCAACGATCGTTTGGTGGAACGTTTGCAACAGGAACGCGACCCGGCGCGGCGCGATCTGATCTACGGCTTCCCGCAGCAGTTCGGCGCGTTGAAGGATTGCCTGCAAAGCTTCCTTGAGGGCGTATTCAAACCCAACGCCTTTGAAGAACGAGTGCTGTTGCGCGGGGTGTATTTCACCAGCGGTACCCAGGAAGGCAGCCCGATTGACCGCCTGATCGGTTCCATGGCCCAGAGCATGAACCTGGACCGCCAGCACCTGGCGCGCCAGAACGGCACCGGACGCAGTTACTTCATCGAAAAACTCTTCAGCGCCGTGGCCTTCGCCGAGCGTGGGCTGGTGGGGGTCAACCCGAAAGTCGAACGTCGGCGCAAGTGGATTGCCCGGGGCGTGCTGGCGTCGACCGTGGCCCTGGTGCTGGTGGTCGGGACCTTGTGGTGGGTCAGCTACCGCGCCAACCAGGCGTATATCGCGCAAGTCGATCAGAAAGTCGCACCCCTGGGCCAGGCCGTGCAAAACCTCAGCCCGGCGCAACGGGACGTGCTTGCGGTGTTGCCGTTGCTCAACGCGGTGAAGCATCTGGCCGGCGACGCACCGAACTGGGCCGAAGGCCTGGGCCTGTATCAGGGCGACATGCTTGAAGCCGAGTCCGGCAGCGTCTATCGCAAGCTGTTGATCGCGGTCTTCGCGCCACGCTTGCTCACGCGCATCGAAGAGCAACTGCACGGCGGCGGCAACTCGGACTTCCTTTACGAAGGCTTGAAGGCCTACCTGATGCTCGCCGACGGCGAGCATTACGATGCCGACTTCATCAAGGCGTGGATCGCCCTCGACTGGGACCGCAGCCTGCCGCGCGACTTGCCGGCCGAGCAGCGTCTGGCCCTGGCAGAGCACTTGCGGGCGCTGTTCGAACGCCATCCGCCCACCGCACGTCTGGACCCGCGCCTGATCGACGACCTGCGCCGACAGTTGCAACAACTGCCGGTGGCCCAGCGTGTCTATGACCGGGTCAAGCGGCAGAAACTGCCGGACGGCATTCCGGATTTTCGTATCAACGAAGCGGCCGGGCGCGATGCCGCGCTGGTGTTCAGCCGCAAGAGCGGCAAGCCGCTGGGCGAACCCTTGAGCGGCCAAGGGTTACCGCCAAGGGTTTTTGCTCACCAGCCTGAACCAGACCGGCACCCTGGCCGAGGAGCAGTGGGTGCTCGGTCGCGACCAGGCAGAACAGCAGAACGTCGCCAGCCTGGCCGCCGATGTGCGACGCCTGTATTTCCAGGATTACCAGCGTCAGTGGGACGCCTTGCTGGCGGATATCGACTTTGTGCCGATCACCAGCGTGGCCCAGGCCGCCGATGTGTTGCGGGTGATTTCCGGCCCGACCTCGCCATTGAAAAAACTGCTGGTGGCGGTGGCGAAGGAAACCGATCTGCAACAGGAAGAACGCCTGCTGGCCGCCAAGGGTGCGCCGGTGGAAGGCGGGGTCGACAAGCTCAAGGAGCGCTTGGGCAGCTTGCTCGGCCAGGAGCAGGCGAGGCAAAACACAGCTGAGGCGAGTGAAGATCCAATCACCGCGCATTTTGCCGAGCTCAACCGCATCGTCAGCAAAAACGAAGGCGAGCCGGCGGCCATCGACGGCCTGCTGGCCGACATGAACGCCCTGTACGTGCAGGTCAGCGCCATGGTCGGCGCCAGCGGCGATGCCTTGCTCGGCGAAGCCAAGAACCAGGCCGTAGCCGCTGCGACACGGGTCAGCCTCAACGCCGAACGTCAGCCGCCGCTGGTGCAGGGGCTGGTCAAGTCGGTGGTCAACTCCACCACCAACAGCATGATGGGCGGGGTACGCAATCAATTGAATGCGGCCTGGACCAGCGAAGTGGTGAACATCTATCGCCAGTCCCTTGCCGGGCGTTATCCGATGTCGCCGGGCAGTGCGCGGGACGCGACGCTCGACGACTTCGGCCAGTTCTTCGGTGTGGGCGGGGTGATGGACAACTACTTCCGCAAATACCTGCAACCGTATGTGGATACCTCGACCCAGGCCTGGCGCTGGCAACCGGGCGCCGCGCAGAAGCTCGGTATTGCCCCCGGCGTGCTGCAAACCTTCCAGCGGGCAGCGACCATCCGGGATGCATTTTTCCGTTCCGGCGGCACCCAGCCGATGGTGCGCTTCGAACTCAAGCCAGTGACGATGGACGCCACTGTCACCCAGTTTTTGCTCGACCTCGACGGCCAGCAATTGAGCTACGACCACGGTCCGAGCCGCCCGACCTCCATGCAATGGCCCAACCCCGGCAGCATCGGCGTGGTGCGGATTTCGATCATGCCGCCTTCGGCCAACGGTCGTTCCGGCATCACCCTGGACGGGCCATGGGCGTGGTTTCGCCTGCTGGAGCAATCGGACCTGACGGCCGGCAATTCGCCGGATCGCTTCAACCTGCGACTGCGGGTCGACGGTGCCAGCGCCTCTTATGAACTGCGCGCCAACAGCGCCTTCAACCCGTTCAAGAGCCGTGTGCTCAGCGGTTTCAGCTTGCCGGAGCGGTTATGAACACGCCGGGCTTCTATGGAAAGTTGGCCAGTCGCGGGGACTTTGTCAGCCGAGGCTTGCCGCAGAGTTTTATCGGCCCTTGGGATTCGTGGCTGGCGGCGGGCCTGCTCGCCAGCCAGACCAGCCTCGGCGACCGTTGGCTGGATGCCTATCTGGTCAGCCCGCTGTGGCGCTTTATGGTCGGGCCCGGTGTATGTGGGCCGCAGGCCGCCGTTGGGGTGGTGATGCCGAGCATCGATCGGGTTGGCCGGTATTTTCCGCTGACCGTCGCGGTGCTGCTGGATCACGATGCTGATCCGGCATCGCTGGTGGGCGGTTCGGATATCTGGTTTGAACAGGTTGAGCAATTGCTGTTGAGCACGTTGAGCGTGGAGGCGAGCTTCGAAGCCTTCGGCGCGGCGTTGGAAGCACTGGGTAGCCCGGCGTGCCTGCCGCGCATTCCAAGCAGCCGTTTTGCCGGCCTGCATCGCTTCGATGCCACCGATTCGAAGGCGCGAATGAGCGCACTTGCCGAACAGGCCTGCGAAGGCACAAGCCTGTGGTGGGGCCAGGGTTCGGAGCGTATCGCCCCCGCTTTATTACGGTGTCAGGGCCTGCCTGTCGCCGCCGATTTTGCGCAATTTTTGCTCGGCCAAGAAGGTGTTGCGTAGATGCGTCCAAGCGTTGGAAAGACGTTCAAGTCTGCAAGCAAGAGCCACGTCGGTATGGTCCGCCAGGTTAATGAAGATGCTTATCTGGACCTGCCGGAAAACGGCCTGTGGGTGGTCGCCGATGGCATGGGCGGGCACGCGGCGGGCGATTACGTCAGCAGCCTGATCGTCGACAGCCTGCGCCGTATTGGCGTGGGTCGTTCGCTGGATGAATACGTCGCGGCGCTGCAAACCGACCTGCTGCGAGTCAACGCCGCCGTGCGCGAAGAAACTGCCCATCGTGGCGTGATCATGATGGGCAGCACGGTGGTGGTGCTGGCCACGCGCGACTTGCGCGGGGTATGCCTGTGGGCGGGTGACAGCCGCTTGTATCGCCTGCGTGACGGCCTGCTTGAAGGCATCTCGCGGGACCACAGTTACGTTCAGGATTTGCAGGACAGCGGCCTGCTCAGCGAAGCCGAAGCCCGGGTGCATCCACGGGCCAATATTGTCACCCGCGCCATCGGGGTCGAGGCGCAACTGGAGCTGACGATGGTCGAGCTGCTGTTGATGCCCGGCGACAGTTACCTGTTGTGCAGCGACGGCCTGAACAAGACCGTCGAAGACCATGAAATCACCGAGGTGCTGAGCCACGACGAGCCCGGGGAAATCGCCAGCAGCCTGGTGTCCCTGGGCCTGATGCGCGGCGCTCCGGACAACATCACCGTCATCGTCGTGAAGGTGCCTTCATGATCCCCACCGCGAACATTCTGATCCCCGGCTACGACATCGGCGACGAGATCGGCGAAGGCGCCATGGCCAGCGTTTACCTGGCGACCCAGCGCTCGCTGGAGCGCAAGGTGGCATTGAAGATCATGGCCGCCGCGCTGGCGGCCGACCCGAGCTTCTGCGAGCGCTTCCTGCGCGAAGGCAAAACCCTGGCGCGCCTGTCTCACCCGCATACGGTCACTATCCATGACATCGGCAATGTCGGTGAGCTGTATTACATGGCCATGGAATACCTGCCCAACGGCACGCTCAAGGAGCGCATCGCTGCCGGCCTGACGCCGGAGCAGGGCCTGATCTACATCCGCCAGATCGCTTCGGCCCTGGGTTATGCCCATGGGCTGGGGCTGGTTCATCGCGACGTCAAACCGGCGAACATTCTGTTCCGTGCCGATGGCACGGCGGTGCTCTCGGACTTCGGCATCGCCAAGTCCCTGGACGACCGCACCCAATTCACTCAGGCCGGTTTCGCCGTCGGCACGCCCAGCTACATGAGCCCGGAACAGGCGCGCGGCCAGGACATTGACGGCCGGGCCGACCTGTATGCGCTGGGCGTGGTGCTTTATGAAATCCTCGTCGGCAAGCTGCCGTACAGCGGCAACGACGCGCTCTCCACGGCCCTGGCGCATTTGACCGAACCGTTGCCGGAACTGCCGGAGCACCACGGTCGTTATCAGGACGTGCTGCGAAAGCTGTTGGCCAAGGACCCGGCGGAGCGGTTTGCGGACGCGGCAGCGCTGTTGCAGGCGCTGGATACTCTGCCCAAGGCATCGGTTGAAGCTGAAGCGACCTTGATCCAGCCATTGGCGATTCCGCTGTCGCTGAAACCGACTGGCGATGACCTGGCGGGATTGACGCCGGTGTCCATCGACATACCGAGCGGCCCCGCGCAGCCTCAATCCCGAACCACGCCAGTTCCGCCGACCGTCAAGCCGACGCCGCAGACCTCGATCTCGGAGCAGCGAAAGGGCCCCGTGTTCGCGTCGCGGTGGCCGTGGCGCTGGCCTTGGGCGGCGCGGGTTATTGGTGGCTGTCCGGTGACGTCGAGACCGACGCCAAGGTGCCGGTGGTTTCAGCACCGCCGGCCAGTGCGCCGCCGACCGTTGCGCCCCCCGTAAAGCCCCCTGTGGCGGCGGAGGTCGATGGCGGTCAACGTCCGCTGCTGATGGCCGGCAAAAAAACCTTGTTCCAGCGGGTACTCAGCAAGCCGGGGGCGAAGCTCGCCAGCGAAGCGGGGGCCGCGCCAGGCAAGGCGTTGCCGGCGTTTTCCGTGCTTTACGTCTATCAGCGCAAAGAGGTTGATGGCAGCCCGTGGCTGCGGGTCGGCGCCGCCACCGACGGGCGCAGTGACGGCTGGTTGCCGGCCGCGCAAGTCAGCGACTGGAAGCAGAGTCTGGTGCTCAAGTTCACCGAACGCTCCGGCCGTGCGCCGGTGATGTTCCTGCGTCAGCCTGGCGATGTAGAGAAGCTGCTGGCCGATCCGTCGGCGGCGAAAAACCTGCTGCTCAAGACCCAGCAGAACCATGAGGACAATCAACGGGTGCTGGCCCTGGAACCGGCGGCCAGCGCGGTGCCGCAGAACCAGTTTTACCTGTTGCCGATCTTCGATTCGCGCGAGAGCTTCGATGAAAGCGGCCAGCCGGTGCAGTTGCTGAACGTGGCGTCCATCGATCCCGGTAATGCACCGAAGGCTGCCGCCAACAACACGCCGATCACGACCGCTAACGCCGACGCGTTCCGCACCGCCGTGGTGTTGGTCGTGGACACCACCGTGTCCATGCAGCCCTACATCGATCAGGTACGCGATGTCGTGCACGAACTGCAAACCCGCATTGCCGAGCGTGGCGAGTTGGGCAGCGTCAGCTTCGGCCTGGTGGGTTTTCGCAGCAGCACCCAGAAAACCCCGGGCCTGGAATACGTCGCCAAAACCCTGATCACCCTGGAACAGGGCCGCGACCCGCAGCGCTTCATGGACCTGGCGCGGCAGACGGTGTCCAGCCATTCGTTCAACGAAGATGCGTTTGCCGGTGTGATGGAAGCGGTCGAGGGCATGGACTGGTCCGGCTATGGCGGGCGCTTGATCCTGTTGGTCACCGATGCCGGTGCCTTGCGCAAGAACGACCCCTATGCCGCAACGCAAATGAACGAAGCCGAAGTGCGCCAAGCCGCGCTGGGCAAGCAGATCAAGATCTACGCCTTGCACCTGCTCAGCGATGCCGGCAAGAAAACCCACGGTGGTGCGCAAAGCCAGTACCGCACCCTGACCGCCGACGCCAATCCGCAGATCGGCGACTTGTACATTCCGGTGCCGGGCGCTGATGTGCGCAAGTTCGGGCAGCGGGTGGACGAGATCGGTTCGGTGTTTGCCGACCTGGTGCATCAGGTGCGCAGCGACAAGCCGCAAACCGTGCCGCTGCTGAGCGCCGCGCCGAGTCTGAGCGACAAATCGGCGGCCGTCGGCTACGCGATGCACATGGACTTCCTGGGGCGCAAAGCCGCCAGCCAGGCGCCGCAACTGGTCAGCGCCTGGACCGCCGACCGCGACCTGACCAACCCGGCACTGCCGGCGTTCCAGGTGTGCGTGATGCTGACCAAATTGCAGCTCAACGACTTGCAGCAATCGCTGAAACTGATCGTCGATGCCGCCCGCAAGACCCAGAGCTCGCCGAAGAATTTCTTCCAGGAAATCGCCAGCGCCAGCGCCTACATGAGCCGCGATCCTTCGGCTTTGCGCAAGGGTGGCAACCTGGCCAATGGCGGGGTTCTGGGTGAGTACCTGGAAGGGCTGCCCTATCGCAGCAAGTCGTTGAGCATGACCCAGGACTTGTGGCTTTCGTTGAGCGTGGCCGAGCAGGAAGACTTTATCGACGAGCTGGATTCGAAAATCCGCCTCTACGAAACCTTCCACAACGACTTGGCCAACTGGGTGCGTTTCGGCGATGCCGAACCGGGTGATGCCTTGTACCGCGTTCCGTTGTCGACGCTGCCGTGATGTTGAACATGAGTGCCGTGCACAAAAACCGGGGCGCCGGCAGCCAACGCTACAGCCTGGTGATTCCACGGCTGCAACTGCGTGCCGGTGAACAACTGGCGGTGGTCGGTCCCAGTGGCTGTGGCAAAAGCACATTGCTGGATTTGCTGGCGCTGTTGCTGGCTCCGGATCAGGCCGGGCAGTTTGATTTTGCGCCCGACCAAACCAGAACGGACATCGCCGGGCTGTGGCGTGCAGAGGCTCAAAGTGCCTTGGCGGACCTGCGCCGCCGGCACTTGGGCTACGTGCTGCAAACCGGTATTTTCTGGACGTGCGCGGCAACATCGACCTGTCGCGCAAACTGCTCGGCTTGAAAGACGACGGCAGCGTGGATCGCCTGGCCGGGGCGTTGGATATCGTCGAGCAACTGGGCAAAAAACCTGGCGACTTGTCCGTCGGCCAACGGCAACGGGTCAGCTGCGCCCGCGCCCTGGCCCATGGGCCGCGTTTGCTGCTGGCCGATGAGCCGACCGCCGCCCTCGATCCGCTGAACGCCGAGCGGGTGATGCAGTTGCTGGTGACCCAGGCCCGCGAACACGGCGTGTGCTGCGTCGTCGCCACCCACGATGAGTCGCTGGCCCGCGCCAGCGGTTTGCAGGTGCGCCGCATCAGTTGTCGTCGCGACGTCGATGGCGGTGTCACCGCCACCCTCGGGGAGGCCTGCTGATGCGCGCGCTGGTGGCTTCCCTGGCCTGGCAGGATTACCGCAACGATGCGTGGCTGTCGGCCTGTTCGGTACTGGCGCTGGTGGCGGTGGTCGCGCCGTTGCTGGTGCTGTTCGGCTTGAAATTCGGCCTGGTCAGCAGCTTGACCGAGCGCCTGGAAAACGACCCGGCCACCCGGGAAGTCATCCCCTTGGGTGGCGGCCGGTTCAATGCTGCGTTTATCGAACAATTGAGCCAGCGCGGCGACGTGGCTTTCGCCTTGCCGCGCACCCGGCAGATTGCCGCGACGGCGGATCTGAGCGCTGGTGCTGCGACGGTAACCGTCGAAATGATCCCCACCGCCGCCAACGATCCCTTGCTCGGCAATCTGCCGGTGCCCCAAGGGCTGGATCAGGTGCTGCTCAGCCAGACCGCCGCCGAAAAGCTCGGGGCCAAGGCCGGTGATTGGCTGCAGGCCAGCGTCGGCCGGCAAGTAGCCGGTCGTGGCGAGGCGCAGCGCACGCGCGTTCAGGTGTTGCGCGTACTGCCGCTGGAAGCCTTCGCCCGGGACGGGGTGTTCGCACCGTTGGCCTTGCTCGAAGCGGCTGAAGATTACCGGGACGGTCGCGCCGTGCCTGCGCTCGGCTGGCCAGGTGATGCGGTGGGCGTGACAGAGCAGCGGGTGTATCCGGCGTTTCGCCTGTACGCCCGCAGCCTCAAGGATGTCGAGCCGCTGCGTCAGTACTTCGCTGTGCAGAACCTGTTGGTCTCGACCCAGGCCCAGACCATCGCCCAGGTGCAATCGCTGAGCCGCAACCTGTCGATCGTGTTCTGGATCATCGCCGGCTTGGCTTTGGCGGGAGCGTTCGCGGCGATTTTTGCCGGGGCGTTGGCGGCGGTCGAGCGCAAGCGCCGGGAGTTGTCGGTGTTGCGCCTGCTGGGGTTTTCCACGGCGGCGTTGCTTTTGTTTGTGGTGTTGCAGGCGCTGTACAGCGCCGGCCTTGCCGCCCTGTTGAGTGCCGGGCTGTATGGCCTGGCGCAATCGGGCCTGAACCATTTATTTGCGCAGATGCCAGGCGAGTACGCCAGCCATCTGCTGGCGCGTCACTACGCGTTGGCCCTGGTGGCCGTGCTCGGCGTCAGCGCCGTGGCAGCGGCCTGTGGTGGCTGGCGAGTGGCGCGTATCCAGGCATGTGAAGGAATTCGAGATGTATAAGTTACTGGGCGCCGCCGTGGCGCTGAGCCTGGCCAGCATGGGCATGGCTAGTCTGGTGGGTGCCGATGAAAGCACCGACAAACTGGACAACCCCAAGCCGCTGGCCGACGACGTCAGCCTGCCGCTGCCGTGCGAAGGGCAGATGGTGTTCCGCTACGTCTACATCCTGGCGCAAGGCACGCTGGACGACCGCGAGATCAGCCTCGGCTATCCCTTCAGCGAGGGCGAGGCCGGTTATCAACAGTCGTTCATCTCCGGTTACCGTCGGGACTTTATCAACGGCCAGTTCACCCTCAAGGATCTGCCCAAGGATTGGGGCAAGACCATTACGCCGTTGATGCCCAAGACGGACGCCAAGACTCCACTCAAACCGATGCTCTATTTCATCGGCAAATACGAAGTCACCGCCCGCCAATACGCCCAGGTCATGGCCCAGGCGCAATCGCTGGCCAGCGGCGAGCCGGCGCCGGCCTGCGAGGCCTTGCAAGCCGAGGCGCCGCAAGGCATGGCCGGGCGTTTGCCCAAGGTGAAATTGTCGCGCTTCGAGGCCGAACGCTTCTCGGCGGTGTACAGCGCCTGGCTGATGAAATACCACAAGGAGCTGCTGCCAGTGAGCGGTCGTGGTACCTCGGCGGAGGAGGGCGGGCTGGGTTTTGTGCGCTTGCCGACCGAGGTCGAATGGGAATTCGCTGCCCGTGGCGGGCAGGCCATCAGTCGTCAGGATTTGGAAGGGCGGCTGTTTCCCCGTCGTCTGGAGGGCAGCGAAAGCGACGGCCCGCTGGCCGATTGGGCAGTCTTCAACCAGGTCGCTGGCGGCACCGGCCAGGCTGCGCGCCTGATGCCGATCGGTACCAAGCTGCCCAACCCCATCGGCCTGTTCGACGTGATCGGCAACGCCGCCGAGATGGTCCAGGAATCCTTCCAACTCGTGCACGCCGGACGCCGCCAGGGCACCTATGGCGGTTTCGTGGTCAAGGGCGGCAACTACCTGGAAGGCGAGGGCACCTTGTTCACCGGGATGCG
>LNAP01002721.1_pt1 | contig 17386 bp, 18 predicted proteins | sample 602601 | NCBI WGS metagenome assembly LNAP01 (sample SAMN02440304, study PRJNA202911) | soil metagenome | biome: Subtropical and temperate rainforests or woodlands; isolation source: soil samples (1 kg each in a 20% v/v slurry with milli Q water) were... ... | reverse complement strand
TAGCCGTTATCTTTAATCAGACTTATTCATTCTGAATGGATAAGCGATAGCCAGAGCCACGTACTGTCTGAATCAGATCTTCATGGCCGGATATTGACAAGGCATTGCGCAAGCGCCTGATATGTACATCTACAGTGCGGTCTTCTACAAATACGCGATCACCCCAAACTTTGTCCAGTAACTGGCTGCGAGTATGAACACGCTCAGGATTGGTCATAAAGAAATGCAGTAATCTGAACTCAGTAGGGCCCAAGTCGATCGTTTTTTGATTGCCGGTAACGCGGTGGGTAGTGGGATCCAGGCGCAGGCCGTGTACTTCAATCGGGTCATCCGTCATTTGCGGGGCACGACGACGCAGCACGGCTTTAATGCGTGCATTAAGCTCACGCGGGCTAAATGGTTTGGTGACGTAGTCATCAGCTCCAACTTCCAGGCCGCGCACCTTATCGTATTCTTCACCGCGTGCGGTGAGCATGATGATTGGTATGTTTTTAGTCAGGGTGTCGGATTTTAATTTGCGTGCAAATTCGAGGCCATTCATGCCCGGCAGCATCCAATCCAGCAGAATCAGATCAGGGATGGTCTCGCGCATCAGGTCTTGCGCAATTTCTACGCTCAGGGCGCGTATGGCGTTGTGCCCGGCTTGGGTAATGTTAAGTGCTAGTAGTTCTTGAATTGCCGGTTCATCTTCAACAACTAATATATTGGCTGGCATATTTTTATCCTTAAAGTTGAGTTGCCTTTTAACTTAAGCCTGATTAGTTTATGACGCTAATATGACATATTAATGACAAAAATTAAACACAGAATTAATTAGTTAAACGCATAAGTCAATTGCCATTTTTTACATTTTGTTACAACATAGCATTAATTGGGATTTATGCGCCAATTCTGTAACAGCGGCCTAATCGCTTGTGAAAAAAATAATGGTTTTAGGGAGTCAATTGAATGTCAGGTTTCTTATCAAAAGAGCACATCACTGCAAATGCCAATTTTAACCGTTGGCTAGTGCCGCCAGCCGCGCTGGCAGTGCATCTTTCGATTGGTATGGCATATGGCTTCAGTGTGTTCTGGAAGCCGTTGGGAAGCGCGCTGAAAGATGCATCTGGTGAGCCGCTTAAGGCTTGTGCTGCAGGTGCCACCACATTTTCTGAAAAACTTTCGGGCACTGCCACGGCATTATTTGCAACCGACTGTAACTGGACGCAGTTTGATCTGGGCTGGATGTATACCTTGTTTTTCGTGCTGTTGGGCTGCTCAGCAGCAGTATGGGGTGGCTGGCTGGAGCGTGCCGGTCCGCGTAAGGCCGGGCTGGTTGCAACGTTATGCTGGTGCGGCGGTTTGCTGATTTCCGCTTACGGTGTTTACATCCATCAATTGTGGATGATGTGGCTGGGTTCCGGTGTCATAGGCGGAATCGGACTTGGTCTGGGCTACATCTCTCCGGTTTCCACATTAATCAAGTGGTTTCCGGATCGTCGCGGTATGGCAACGGGCATGGCAATTATGGGTTTTGGCGGCGGCGCGATGATAGGCTCACCGCTGGCGACTAAATTAATGACTTACTTTTCAACACCAACCAGTGTTGGGGTTTGGCAGACTTTTGTTGCGATGGCGATTATCTATGCAGCATTTATGCTGTGCGGCTCTTTGGGCTATCGCGTACCGCCTTTAGGCTGGAAGCCTGCCAACTGGACGCCTCCTGCCGCTAAAGAGAATGTCATGATCGCAACACGCCATGTGCATTTAAAAAATGCGCATAAAACCCCGCAGTTCTGGCTGCTGTGGATTGTGCTTTGCATGAACGTGTCAGCTGGTATTGGTATTATCGGCGCTGCTGCGCCGATGTTGCAGGAGACTTTTGGCGGCGCATTAGTTGGCCAGCCCGAAGTTGGCTTTGATGTGGTGAAGCAGGATGCGGCAATGGCCGCGGCTGTTGCATCGGTGGGTGCCGGTTTTGTTGGTCTGATTTCCATCTTCAATATTTTTGGGCGTTTTGCCTGGGCAACCTCTTCAGATAAACTGGGCCGCAAACGCACTTATTACATATTCTTTATATTGGGTGCCATTATGTACTGCACGGCAACCTATGTAGCAGGATTCAAGTCGCTGGCATTGTTCGTTGCCAGTTTTTGTGTCATTGCCTCAATGTATGGTGGCGGTTTTGCGACGATTCCGGCATACCTGGCGGATATGTTCGGCACGCAGTTTGTGGGCGCAATTCATGGCCGCCTGCTCACGGCCTGGTCTACTGCCGGTATTCTAGGGCCTGTGGTTGTAAATTATATGCATGACACCAGTTTAGAAGCCGGTGTGCCATTTGATCAGATCTATGGCCCTATATTCCTAACGCTGGCCGGTTTGCTGGTAGTTGGCTTTATTGCCAATATGCTGGTAAAGCCTGTTGCCGATAAATATTACATGACTGATGCTGAACTGGAAGCCGAACATAAGCTGGCACATGACAAGTCGATTGCCGCCAATGCAAGTAATGGTGTTGCTAAAGTCAGCGGCGTTGCAACAGAAGCGAATAATCATCCGGTGTTAACAGTGCTGGCATGGGCATTGGTGCTTATTCCTATCAGCTACGGTGTATGGAGCACAATCCAGAAGACCTGGGTTTTGTTTAACTAGCACCGTATGCTGATAGCGCTTTTCAATGGAACAGGAAAACTAATGTTAACTGTTTGGGCAGTGTAAGTATTTGATACCTTGCTGTATAAATAAAATATCTAATAAATATAAGCACTAAGTTCACGAGCGATATGCGGTAAAATATCGCTTTAGTAATTTAAAGCAGATTATTTAAAGCGAATCTTTATTTAAAGAAACCCCAGGGAAATTGAAAACGTGAGAGAAATAGAAAAAAACTTAAATGGCAAAGATATGCATGTTGGCATCGTGCTATCAAGATTTAACAGTGATATCGGCGAAGGCTTGCTGAGTGCGTGCAAGAACGAATTGCTCAAGCTTGGTGTGGAGAGCGATAACATTACAATCGCCACCGTGCCTGGAGCGCTTGAAACGCCACTGATATTGCAGCATATGGCCTTAAGTGAAAAATACGATGCATTGATTGCACTTGGCGCCATTATTCGCGGTGAAACCTACCATTTTGAAGTGGTCTCCAATGAGTCTGCTCGCGGTATTTCAGAAGTGCAGCTTAATACCGGCGTGCCGGTTGCCAATGCAGTGCTAACGACTGAAGATGATGATCAGGCGATTGCACGTATGCATGTCAAAGGTGCGGAAGCAGCTCAGGTTGCTGTTGAAATGTACAATTTGGTAAGAGCGTTATGACCGATACGCAAAAAACTTTGACTAGCCTGGTGGTGGATCAAGAGGCCGCTGAAAAGCGCACTCGACATTCAGGCTCGGCAAAAAAACCGGGTAGCAAGAACCGCAGAAAATCACGCGAACTCGTTTTAAAAGCGGTGTACCGTGGCATGCTGAACGAATCAGAATTGTCACACATATTCCGTGACATGACTGATGACCCTGATTACAACAAGGCAGATGAAGCTTATTTCAGGCAGCTGTTGCAAAGTGTTACGACTAATCTCACCGCGATTGATGATAAGCTGGTGAACTTCATTGACCGGCCGCTTGCTGAGTTAAGTCCGGTTGAACACGCCATCTTGCGTATTGCCGGCTGCGAATTGATGTTTGATAGCAGTATTCCTTATCGTGTGGTCATTAATGAAGGCGTCGAGCTTGCCAAAATTTTTGGCGGTACGGACGGGCATAAGTACATCAATGGCGTACTGGATAAATTTGCGGCCGATGTTCGCGTGTTGGAAGTTCAAGCAGCAAAAACCTAGCTGTAGCTGAGTAGCAAAAGAGTTTAGTTTGCAGGTGTCCTTGTCATTATTGGCAATGGTGATGTATTAGTATTTAAATTGACTGATTATTACTTGGATGGGCGATGAAGGCATTTTCATTTTTTGAATGTAAATCTAGGTCAAGATATTTTTAATGTCTGATTATCAGCAGCCTTACTTACTAAGACGACTTGAGCGGCTCAATGCAATTGGTGTTGCGCTATCAGCTGAGAAAGATAATCAGCGCCTGCTGGAAATGATACTGTTAGGTGCGCAGCAGATTACCAATGCTGACGGCGGCACCATTTATATCATGCATGAAGATAACAAGCATCTTAAGTTTGAAATCATGCGCAACAACACGCTCAAACTAGCATCGGGCGGGACTACCGGGCAGGAAGTCCCATCCGAATTCAAGAATGCATTGCCTCTGTATCATGACGGTGATGAGCAACGCCCTAATTTAACGACAGTCGCCTCTTACGCTGCCCTGAAAAAATCGACCGTTAATATTGCCGATGCTTACACGGCTGAAGATTTTGATTTTTCTGGCACGCGTTACTTTGATTCAAAGACAGGTTATCACTCACAATCGTTTTTGACGATTCCGATGAAGAATCATGAGTCGGATGTGATCGGCGTGTTGCAGCTGATTAATGCGGTAGACATACATAACGGCAAGATCATCCCATTTTCACTGGCTAATCAGAGCCTGGTCGAATCTTTAGCGTCGCAGGCAGCAGTTGCGATGACAAATCAGAGCCTGATTCAAGGTTTTAAAGACCTGTTTGAGTCATTCATTGAGTTGATTGCAGGTGCCATCGACCAGAAATCTCCATATACCGGCGGTCATTGCAAGCGCGTGCCGGAGCTCACGATGATGCTGGCGCAAGCGGCAATAGATGATACATCCGGCCCGTTCAAGGACTTTGCCTTAAATGAGAGCGAGTTGTTTGAGCTCAAGGTAGCTAGCTGGCTTCATGACTGCGGCAAGATCACCACGCCGGAAGCCGTGATGGATAAGCCAACCAAGTTATCTTCGATTTTTGATCGTATTGCATTGATTGACCAGCGATTTGAGCTAATTAAGCAGCAGGCAGAGAATGCAACGCTTAAAGCACAGCTTGCATTACTGCAGAACAATAATAATGCGACAAACAATATTGAAGCTGCATTTCAAGAGATGCATTTCGAGTTGCAGGCGTTTAAGCAGCAGTGTGATCTTGATCGAGAATTTTTACGTGCATCCAACATTGGCAGTGAACTCATGACGGAAGCGGATCAGGCGCGTGTACGCGAGATTGGCAGCAGGGAGCTCCTTGATGCCGATGGCGAGCTGGTTAAGTTTTTAAGCGATGACGAATTATATAATTTGAGTATCGTGCGTGGCACATTAACAGCAGAAGAGCGCTGGATTATCAATAATCATATTAATGTCACAGTCACCATGCTGGATTCGCTGCCTTATCCACGTAGTTTGTCACGTGTGCCAGAGTATGCCTGCGGCCACCATGAACGTATGGATGGCACCGGATACCCACGCGGGCTCAAGCGGGAAGAAATGTCTGTGCCTGCAAGAATAATGGGTATCGCTGATATTTTTGAGGCGCTGACTTCGAGAGATCGCCCTTATAAAAAGGCAAAAACCCTGACCGAGTCACTTGAAATTCTGGGCAGAATGAAAGTGAATCATCATATTGACCCGGATTTGTTTGATGTTTTTATCCGTGAAAAGATTTACTTGAAATATGCTGAAAAGTTTTTAGAGCCTGAGCAAGTGGATGAAGTAGATCAGTCAAAAATACCGGGTTATACTCCATAGCTACTGAAAGTTAGCCTGTACTCTCAATCTGTTTAGTGCTCTTTCATAGCGTCATATCTTTACAGCCATATTGATCGCAGGCCAGGTAGCTTCCTTGTTCATACCAGTCGCCCAGTACCCATCTGGTAATTAATTTGCCATTCAGATCGATGCCATGCTGATTTGGTCTGTGTGTGTGGCCATGAATCAGCAGGTCTGGCTGATATTTGCCAAGTAAAATATTTACTGCATCCGCGTTCACATCCATTATTTCCATTGATTTCTGGGTTTTTTCCAGTTCACTGCGCGCGCGGATGGCTTCAATCTGCTTCTTGCGAACCTGCAGAGGCTGGCTCAGAAATTCATGCTGCCATTTTTTATCCCGAACCTGAATGCGAAACTGCTGGTAGGCAACATCATCGACACATAAGTCATCCCCGTGGCTCAGTAGCGTTTTTTTGCCATGCAGGTCGATCATGGTTGGGTCATCAAGCAGGGTGATGCCCGTCATCTGGCAAAAGTCATCTGCAATCAGGAAATCGCGGTTGCCATGCATGAGAAATATATGAACGCCTGAATCAGAAAGCTTTTTAAAGCCGCTGATAATCTGTCTGTGAAAATCATCATCAATATCATCATCGCCAGCCCAGTATTCAAATAAGTCACCCAGAATATAAAGTGCTTTCGCTTTAGATGCCGTGTCCTGCAGAAATTTCACAAAAGCAGCGGTAATGGCAGGGCGACTTGCACATAGATGCAAATCTGAAATAAATAGCGTGGTATTTGAGTGTTGTGGGGTATAGTGAGGAGACATTTGCATCGCTAGATGATAAGTCAGATCAACATAAATTAGAACCTGATCCGTTAAATTTTGCTTTATTTTTTAACGGAGAGTAATGGCAACAAAATTTTGGGAGGTGCTATATGCAACCATGTAACACCCCTGCCTTAATTAAGCGCGAGTAGCACGCTCGATGATAACGTTTTCTACAGGTACGTCCTGATGGCCTTTGCGATTGGTAGTAGCAACTTGTCTGATTTTATCTACTACGTCCATACCAGCAGTTACTTTGCCAAAAACACAGTAACCCCAGCCGCTGCTATTTGGTGCGCTGAAATTCAGGAAGTCATTATCGGCTACGTTAATAAAGAACTGGCTGCTGGCAGAGTGCGGTGCTGAAGTACGTGCCATGGCGATCGTGTATTTGTCATTCGTTAAACCATTGTCAGCCTCGTTTTTAATTTCAGCTTCTGTAGATTTCTGGTTCATATCAGTGTCAAATCCACCGCCTTGAATCATGAAATTGTTGATGACACGGTGAAAAATCGTGTTGTCAAAGAAACCTTTGTCTACGTAATTTAAAAAATTAGCAACAGTAATCGGCGCTTTTTCAGCGTTGAGTTCCAGCGTAATTTCGCCAAAGTTAGTTTGTAGTTTAACCACAGGGATATCCTTAAAAAATGAATTGATAAAAAAGAAAGTTGCGTTTATTTATAAAGGTGATTTGACAATTTTAATTGCGTTAATCAACACGGTTTCTTTAGGCACGTCGCTGTATGGGCCAACATTGCCAGTCCGGCTTGCCGCAATTTCGCGCACCACATCCATACCCTTAAGCACGCGGCCGAATACGCAGTAGCCGATCAGTTCAGGGTCCGGGCTCTGGTAGTTCAGAAACTGGTTGTTTTCAAGGTTGATAAAAAACTGTGATGTGGCTGAGTCCGGGTCGGAAGTTCTAGCCATGGCAATCGTGCCAATGTCGTTTTTGAGGCCATTACCTGCTTCATTGATGATCGGTGCGCCGGTGTTTTTTTCTGTCATGTCGGGTGTAAAGCCCCCACCCTGAATCATAAAGCGGTTAATCACACGGTGAAAAATAGTGCCTTTGTAGAAACCTGCGTTTACATACTGAATAAAGTTAGCCACGGTTTTTGGCGCTTTCTCAGGGTAAAGCTCAATGGTGAAGCTGCCGCGATTAGTATCAACCACAACTTGCGGGTTAGCCGCTGATGCTGATGTGCTTAGCAAAGCCAGTAGTAGTAAAGCGTAAAGTTGACGCATATTATTCCTTGAAATTATAGATAAATTAACTAATTACAGTGATAAGCAGCCTGTTAAGAGAGACAGCATTTGTGTTCTGATAAAGCTGCATGATTATAGACAAACTTCCATCGCATACTGCTTTTATAGATCAATTAAAATTGACTACTTTAAGTTTGCCTTTGGATTGAATACAGTGAGGTTAACCATGCATCACTAAAATATAATCTGCCTAGGGCGTTAATGTTGCCAGACCGTGAGCAGATTTAGATATATCTTTGAATTCATCCGTATATGCTCAAGAGAACGCGGTAGATGCAGATAAAATCTGAACAAACTTAGCAATGCACGCCGTTAGCGACTCAGTAAGATTATTCAATGTGATATACTTTTTTGCGAATATTAATAATTATGTAATTCTATCAATAGCCTAAGCAACCTCCAATAGCTCAATTAGGTTTAAGCCAATATATCTTACCTAAACTGCTTATTTGCAAGCTTACATGGCAAACAGCATTCAGAAAACTGACAATTCAATCTAGTACTAAATCATTATGCTAAAAATTTATAACACCTTGGCCCGCGAAAAGCAGACTTTCAAACCTATTGTTGCCGGTAAAGTCAGCATGTATGTTTGCGGAATGACGGTTTACGACTTTTGTCATCTAGGGCATGCACGCGTCATGGTGGTATTCGATATGGTGAGCCGCTGGCTGCGTACATCCGGTTATGACGTGACTTATGTGCGTAACATTACCGATATTGATGACAAGATTATCAAACGCGCTCAAGAGAACAATGAAACCATTGCACAGCTCACGCAGCGCTTTATTGATGCCATGGATGAAGACTCAGCCAGGCTTGGGGTTATTCGCCCGGATATAGAGCCTAAAGCGACTGAGTTTATTGAGGGTATGCTGAGTATGATTTCTGCACTGGTTAATAAAGGATTTGCCTATTCTGCAGCGAATGGCGATGTGTTCTACGCTGTGAATAAGTTCGAAGGCTACGGCAAGTTATCCGGAAAATCATTAGAAGATTTGCGTGCAGGAGAACGTGTGGAAGTTGATAGCTTTAAGCGTGACCCGATGGATTTCGTATTATGGAAGGCAGCCAAGCCTGGCGAGCCAAGCTGGGATTCACCTTGGGGCAAAGGTCGCCCGGGCTGGCATATCGAATGTTCAGCAATGAGTTCGCATCATTTAGGACAGCATTTTGATATTCATGGTGGCGGGCAGGATTTACAGTTTCCGCATCATGAAAATGAAATTGCGCAATCAGAAGCTGCGCACAGCCACGATGGCAAACCCTGCCAGATGGTGAATTACTGGATGCACAATGGATTCGTGCGCGTTGATGATGAAAAAATGTCCAAGTCGTTAGGCAATTTCTTTACGATTCGCACCGTGCTCGAACAATATGATGCCGAAGTTGTGCGCTTCTTTATACTGCGTGCACATTACCGCAGCCCGCTTAACTATTCTGACCAGCATCTTGATGATGCAAAATCTGCATTAACCCGTTTATATACGGCTTTGCGCGGCGTGGAAGTTGTCGACGGCGCAGTAGACTGGCAGCATCCGCAGGCTGCCCGGTTCAAAGTAGCCATGGATGATGACTTCAATACGCCGGAAGCCTTGGCTGTATTGTTTGATCTGGCAAATGAAGTGAATAGAACAAAAGATGCCGATTCATTGCGTTTACTCAAGGGGCTGGCCGGGGTGCTTGGGCTGCTGCAACGTAATCCGGATGAGTTTTTGCAAGGTGATGTGACTTCGGAACTTGATGTAGAAGGTTTGATTCAGGCGCGCCTGGCTGCCAAGAAGAATAAAAACTTTGCTGAAGCGGATGCAATCAGAAAACAGCTTGCTGAGGCAGGCATTGTGCTGGAAGATACCCCGCAGGGTACCACTTGGCGTCGCGCCTAGGTTTCAGTTTTAAATTATCAATACAAAATAATGATATATAAGTAAGGAATTTCACATGCCAGTTAAATTGAGTGCACCGCAAGCCGCATCTTTATTGCCAGTTAAAGGCGTGCAATTGGGCTTTGCAGAAGCCTATGTTAAAAAACCAAACCGCAAAGACGTACTGGTGATTAAGCTTGTTGAGGGCAGTAATGTTGCCGGTGTGTTTACCAAGAACCGTTTCTGTGCCGCACCGGTGATCTTATGTAAAGAGTATCTGGCGCTTAACAATGGCATACGTGCATTACTGGTCAATACCGGCAATGCAAATGCCGGTACCGGTGAAGATGGCCTTAAACGTGCGCAGCAAAGCTGTGTAGCGCTGGCTGGTTTGCTGAATCTCAATGCAAATCAGGTATTGCCGTTTTCTACCGGTGTGATTCTGGAACCGCTGCCAGTGGATAAAGTGATTGCAGGTTTACCGGCCGCAATTGCTAACCTGAAAGAAGACAACTGGCTTAACGCTGCCGAAGCGATTATGACTACGGATATCGTAGCTAAAGGTACTTCGCGTCAGATTCAGTTGGGGGGCAAGGCAATCACCATTACCGGCATCAGTAAAGGTTCCGGCATGATTCACCCCAACATGGCAACCATGCTTGGCTACATTGCAACCGATGCAGCTGTGAGCCAGTCCGCACTTGAGCAAATCATTCAGTTCGCTGTGAACCAGTCATTTAACTGCATCACTGTGGATGGCGACACTTCAACCAATGATAGTCTGATTGTCATGGCTACCAATCAGGCGGGCAATGCTGAAATCACAGCCGATAGCGCTGACTTTGCTGTGCTGCGTGATGCGATCACTGATGTGGCTATTGAGTTGGCGCAAGCCATTGTGCGTGATGGCGAAGGTGCTACCAAATTTATGACCGTAACGGTTGAAGGCGGTAATTCGCAAGAAGAGTGCCGCAAGGTTGCTTATGCAATCGCTCACTCACCGCTGATCAAAACAGCATTTTTTGCCTCAGACCCTAACCTGGGCCGTATTCTTGCGGCTATTGGCTATGCCGGTATAGATGATCTGAATGTGAACACCTTACAGCTTTATCTGGGAGATGTACTGGTTGCAGAAAACGGTGGTCGCGCAGCGTCGTATCTGGAAGAGCAGGGTGCAGCGGTCATGAAAGAGTCAGATATTCTGGTGCGTGTTGTATTGAATCGTGGCAGTGAGAACATTACGATCTGGACTTGCGACTTTTCATACGACTACGTCAAAATTAATGCTGATTACCGTTCTTAATCAAGTTTTTGCATTTTAATGAGTGTTAATGATCAGACAGTTAGCGACGTCATTGTGAGTATTACTGAAGCTGCTGTTGGCGTCATACAGGCATCCGATGGTTCTGTGCTGTTGGCGCAGCGTCCGGCAGGTAAGCCGTGGTCCGGTTACTGGGAGTTTCCCGGTGGCAAGATTGAAGCTGGCGAGTCTGCGGCACATGCGCTGGTAAGAGAGTTGCAGGAGGAGTTGGGTATTACACCAACGCAATATTACCCATGGATCACGCGTACTTATGATTACGAGGCGAAATATAACGCTGAAGGCGGGTTGGAAAGTCCGGCTAAAACAGTCAAGCTTCATTTCTTCATCATTACCGAATGGGCTGGTGAGCCTGCAGGGCTAGAGCAACAGGCGTTGAGCTGGCAGTATCCAGAACACGTGACTGTCGGACCAATGCTGCCGGCCAATGCGCCTATATTAAGCGCATTGTGTTTGCCCGCAGTTTATGCGATTACAAATTTGCATGACCTTGGCGAAGAGGTTTTTTTCGCCCGCTTGCGGTCTGCTTTGGCGCGTGGCCTTAACATGATACAGATTCGTGAAAAGCAGCTTTCCGCTGAGCAGCTGATGCAGTTTTCACGTCGGGTGCTTACAGAAGCTACGCCGCATTCAGCCAAAGTTTTTATCAATTCAGACTTGGCGTTAGCGCAACAGTTAGGTGCTGCAGGTGTGCATTTTTCTTCTGCGCAGTTGATGGCGCTACAGTCAAAACCGCAGGATTTGCGCTGCGGCGCTTCATGTCATAATCAAAGGGAGCTGATAAAAGCAGCGGAACTGGGGATGGATTATGTAATGCTGTCACCGGTGCAGCCTACCATGAGTCATCCGCAGGCTGATGCATTGGGTTGGGAGAGCTTTGCGCAGTTAATTACGGGTTATCCATTACCGGTATTTGCGCTGGGTGGCATGCAGTTAAAAGACCTGCATCATGCCAGAACAAAAGGTGCTCACGGCATAGCCTTGCAACGTGCAGTCTGGAATCAGCAGTAATCGAGTTTAATGCAGGTGATTAATGATGGTGATGACTGTGGTCATGGTCGCCAGTATCGACAGGCGATTTAATTGGCGCTTTGATTAACTGTTTAAACTCAGTATTACCTGTTCGGAAAGTAAGTTCGAAATTCACATGTTGGCCAACGGTCAGTGGTTTTTTCAAATCAAACAGCATCAGGTGAAATCCGCCTGGTTCCAGTTTGTAAGGCTTTCCGGCCTTGATGGCTAAGTTTTCGAGCATGCGCATCTTCATTACGCCATTTTGCATAGACATGCTGTGAATTTCAACGCTATTAGTAGCATCACTTGCAATACGAATTAAAGTTACATCCTGCTTGCTGTTAAAAGTCATATGAGCGGCACCAACGTCCTGACCTGCAACTGTCGGCCTAACCCATGCGTTTTCAATAGACACGCCAGCGGCTGCGCTTGCTGCAGCGCTGCTAGCGAGTAGCATCAGGCTCAAGACAAAACGTGATAAAGATAGCAAAGAAAACATTGGTAGCAGGTTAGTCATCACTATTCTCATGTGTTAATCATTAATTTGGATGGTTTTAATTACTGGCTAGGTGAGTCATCGTCAAGCTGATCAGACTTTGCATCCGCAGGAATGGTATATTGTTCACTGGCCCATAGTCCAAGATCAATCAGTTTGCAGCGTTTGCTGCAAAAAGGGCGATAAGGATTGTCTACAGAATACTCGGTTAATTGTTTACAGCTTGGGCAGGTAACAGAGCGTTTTTTAAGCGTAGTCATAATAAAAAATGATGAATTGAAATTAAGCGTTAGTCTGCAGCGTTTAATATCAGGGGTCGTTTATAAATTACATAATGTAAGCGAGAATTGAACATCTTCTTCAAACTTCTGTGGCTTCTGGGAGCAATCTAGCGTATTGAAGCGAATGTTGATGGCGTATTTGTTAGCGCTCACTTCTGGGAAGCAGGTGGTGTCATCATCCATTTCAATCTTCAGCATTTGAGCGGGCTTTGCGCCGCCCAGCATTTTTTGATAGGCGCCATTGACTGCAACCAGCTTGCTGGTTAAACCGCTACCGCGCAAGATACGCAGAATAATGATAATCGCCTGTTGCATAGGCATTAGAGGTTTGAGCCATGACTCCAGGTCCTTTGTGCGGCGCTCTGTGCCAAGCTCTAGCCAGTAGTGATAGGAGGGAACGTCAAACTCGCATACACCGCCGGGAATACCAGCCCGCTGCTTGATACTCATCAGCCACTCATTAGCGCGCAATGACTGCCCAAGTTTTGTTGTTTCTAAACGCAGACCGGTGGTCGCTATCTCAATATCATCCAGCGTGGCTTGAAGTGCGTCTGCAACAATCGCAGGGTTGCCTATAAGTAATTTCATTGCATGTTTTTGTTTATCCAGCTCTTGCAAAAGCTCTGACTTCAGTTCGGAGCGGTCTACTACATCGAGTATTTGCAGCAATGTCAGCAGTGCGCAATGGTGATGATATTCATGCCCGGCTGCAACGTTATGCAAAACTTTGGCAAATAAATCTTCCACACGAAGCAAAGTGCGTATGCGTTCATTGAAAGGATAATCGTAACTAGGCATTTTTCATAAAGTTATAGCTTTAAGGAGGTTCTTGATGATTGCAACATTCATTAGCTTAAAAAGTTGAACTGAATTATTAAATTTATTTGCTAACTATGCAAGTTTTAATAAGTTTATTATGTAATTTATTAACGTTCTCATTTAATTCGGCTATGGAGCTATTGTTTTCTATGACTTCGTCAGCTCCATTTAGCCTGACTTTTCTTGAGGTTTGTGCTGCCATAAGCGCTGTGACTTCTTCTTTGCTTAATTTGCTTCGAGCCATAGCCCGGCTAATCTGAGTATCTTCATTGCAGTCGATCACCAGTATTTTGTTGATGACACTACGGTAACGATTATTTTCAAATAGCAGCGGTATCACCAGTATCTGATACTGCGGCTGCAGTTTACTTTCGTTATTTTTGAGGCGCTCTATGGCGCATTCATAAATTGCCGGGTGTAATAAAGCTTCAAGCCTGATGCGTTCAGCCGGATTGCTAAGCACATGCGCGCGAAGTCTGCTGCGGTTCAGGCTGCCATCTTCATTTAAAATATGGGCGCCAAACATATGTTCGATTTCAGAAAGCACGGGGCTGCCTGCAGCCGTTAACTCATGCGCAATCGCATCGGTATCCACAACAGGGACGCCCAGTTGTGCGAACTGTCTGGCGGCTTCGCTTTTGCCTGAACCTATGCCACCGGTGAGAGCAACAATGTACATATGCTGATTTTTATTAGTAAAAAACTACGGCAGATAAATCTGCGATAACTGCTGCCCGAAAAATAATGCCGCAATACCACCAATGGCTAAAAAGGGGCCAAAAGGAATCGGAACTTCTTTGCTGCGTTTGGTTAGTACAATTAAAGCGATACCGATAATAGCGCCTAAAGTAGATGATAATAGAATAACGGCTGGTAACAGCTTCCAGCCAAACCATGCGCCGATTGCCGCTAAAAGTTTAAAGTCGCCGTAACCCATACCTTCTTTGCCGCGGATCAGTTTAAACAGCCAGAACACTGACCATAGCACCAGGTAACCAGCCATTGCGCCAATCACGGCAGATTCTAAGTCTGTAAAGCCTGAGTGTAAGTTAAATAGTAAGCCAAGCCATAACAGCGGCAAGGTGATGTCATCAGGCAATAGCTGCGTATCAAAATCAATAAAAGTCAGCGCGATTAGAGCGAACACAAAGACCCAGGCAAAAAGTGTGGCTGATGTGTAGCCAAATTGCCAGCTGGTCAGGCCGATGAGCGTGCCGGTAAATATTTCTACTAAAGGATAGCGAATGCTGATTGGTGTTTTGCACGCACTGCAGCGACCCCTTAACAGCAGGTAGCTAATAACAGGAACGTTCTCAATCGCTTTGATTTTGTGTCCACAGTGCGGGCAGTTGGAGCGAGGCTTGGAAAGTGTGAATTGCTGTTGTGCCGGAATGTCCTTGCCTTGAAGTTCCAGACAGTTGTTGTGCCATTCCTGTTCCATCATTTTGGGTAGCCGGTAAATGACAACATTCAGGAAGCTGCCCACCATTAAACCAAAAATAACAGAAACAGTAATAAATAAAGTGCTGTCCCCTTGTAGCAGGCTGGATAGTTCGGTGAGGCCGGGCATAGGTATCCTTGGTTTTATATTTTAGCTGAGACTATAGCGTGCCATAAATGCGCTGTAAACTTAATGTGCCGTTCCAGCGTTAAATATACAGCGATGCTTGAAATGTTTATTTTGATTTATTGCAGCGCGGACTTGAAATAGTTATGTCTCGCCTCAAACATATGAGAGGTATTCAAGTTTATAATAAGCATGTGTAGCTGGAAGGAAATAAAATGACAGATATTATTGATCAACAAGATGTAATCGAACTTATCAAGGCTGAGCTTGGTAAGGCTGACTTAAGCCGCCCGGAGTGGGACGAGCCTATTATCTGTCGCGTTGAAGTTGATTTGCCTAACTGGCTAACGCAATTGGCAGGCGGTGAGGCTTGGGAAGTTTACGCAGAAGATGAAGAGGACAGCTGCGTCAGTTTTGCGATGCGTGAAGTTTCTGCGAAAACGCCTAAACTTGCAGAGGTTACCCTGTATCACAATGGCTATGCTGTTGTTGATGTTGAAGGTAAGGCTTTGTTTGATGGTTCACTTACGTCCGGCACCAGTGACTGCGCACATCTGACTTATTATCATGCTGATACAGGTGAAAAAATCACTCTGAATTAAGCGTTTTTCTGAAGGCTAGGCGCTGCTAAAAGCTGCGCTTAACTGCAAAATCGGCAAGCGCGAGCATGGCCTGCTTAAATGTTGATTCAGGAAAATGCGCAATCGCTTTGCAACATTTTTCTGCTTCAGCCTCGGCAAGTTTTTTCACATGCGCCAGCGCCCCGGAGTTGTTCACTGCTGCGATGACTTGTGGCAGTTGTTCCAGTCCGCCTTGCTCAATTGCATTTCTGATCATTTGGCTTTGTTCTGCATTGGTGTTGCGCATGGCATATAGCAACGGCAATGTAGGCTTGCCTTCTGCCAGATCATCGCCCAGGTTTTTGCCGATTTCGTCACTGTTGCCACTTAAGTCGAGGATGTCATCAACCAGTTGAAATGCGGTGCCCAAGTGCATGCCGTAAAGGCTGAGTGCGGTTTCATCTGCCGGGCTGGCTTTGCTGATGATTGCGCCTAGCTGGGTGGCGGCCTCAAATAGTTTTGCAGTTTTGTAATGAATGACTCGCAGGTAATCATCATCTGTGATGTCAGCATTATTCACGTTTAGTAGTTGCAGCACTTCGCCTTCGGCAATCACATTGGTAGCATTGCTTAATACTTCCATGATGCGCATATTTTTTACTGCAACCATCATCTGGAAGGTGCGGGAGTAAACAAAATCACCTACCAGTACGCTGGCTGCATTGCCGAACAGGGCGTTCGCGGTACTTTTGCCTCTGCGCTTGGAAGACTCATCAACTACGTCGTCATGCAGTAAAGTAGAGGTGTGAATAAGTTCAACAACGGCAGCTAGCTGATGGTGGTGATCTTCTATTTTTCCAAACAGCCCTGCTGATAGCAGGACTAATATTGGACGCAAGCGTTTGCCGCCGCTATTGATGATGTATTCAGAAATCTGGTTAACAAGTGCGACTTCAGAGTGAAGAGATTGGCGGATTACACTGTCCACCTTGCGCATGTCCTCTGCGATACATGAATTAATAATACTGAGTGTCACGTTAATTAACCTAATAAATAAGCAAATATTTTATCACAGCCTACTTTAAGCTTCATAAATAACTAGCTATGAATGGTTTAAAAGTGAGATAATTACCGCCTTTGGTGCAAGCGTCATAATTTTTAAGAATTACATTGATTATGATTTGCTTTGCGGGATAAATTGCGTATAATGCGCGATTCTTTTGAAGTATGAGTTAAAGGCATAATCATGTATGCAGTAATCAAAACTGGTGGCAAACAATATCGCGTAGTTCAAGGCGAAAGATTAAAAGTTGAAAAATTAGACGTTGAAGTTGGCGGCACAGTGACGCTGGATCAAATTCTGATGGTATCAGACGGCGACAACACAACTATTGGATCACCTATTATTAAAGGTGCTAAAGTTCAAGCAACAGTGCTGTCACATGGCCGTGGCGACAAAGTGATGATTTTCAAATTCCGTCGTCGTAAACACTATCGTAAAACTCAAGGTCATCGCCAAAGTTTTACTGAAATTAAAATTGAAGCAATCGCTGCTAAATAAGCAGCTAAAGAATTAAGGATTAAATCATGGCACACAAAAAAGCAGGCGGTAGTTCACGTAACGGTCGCGACTCACATTCACAACGCTTGGGTGTTAAGGCGTTTGGTGAGCAAGTTGTTTCAGCTGGCAGCATCATCGTGCGTCAGCGCGGTACAAGAATGCATGCTGGTGAAAACGTAGGTATGGGTAAAGACCAT
>LNAP01008322.1_pt1 | contig 17392 bp, 21 predicted proteins | sample 602601 | NCBI WGS metagenome assembly LNAP01 (sample SAMN02440304, study PRJNA202911) | soil metagenome | biome: Subtropical and temperate rainforests or woodlands; isolation source: soil samples (1 kg each in a 20% v/v slurry with milli Q water) were... ... | reverse complement strand
CTGGGGCCGAAAAACCCCCTGGGCGCATTGCTCGGCAGCGGCGTGCAGTTCATGCCGTACCCTTACGATTACCGCTGCCCGTTTGGGCTCGGCGGCGCGCAAGGGGTCAAAGCCAACCTGAGTTACCTGGAAAACCTGCTCAATGATCCCGAGGCCGGCGTGCAATTGCCGGCTGCGGTGATCGTGGAAGTGGTGCAGGGCGAGGGCGGGGTGATTCCGGCGGATCTGGACTGGTTGCGTGGCGTGCGGCGGATCACCGAAAAAGCGGGTGTCGCGCTGATCGTCGATGAAATCCAGAGTGGCTTCGCCCGCACCGGCAAGATGTTCGCCTTCGAGCATGCCGGGATCATTCCCGATGTCGTGGTGATGTCCAAGGCCATCGGTGGCAGCCTGCCGCTGGCGGTGGTGGTCTACCGCGACTGGCTCGACACCTGGCTGCCGGGCGCCCATGCCGGGACGTTCCGTGGCAACCAGATGGCCATGGCCGCCGGTTGCGCGGTGATGCGTTATCTGGTCGAAAACAAGGTCTGCGAGCATGCCGCCGCGATGGGCGAGCGCCTGGCCGAGCACCTGCGCATCCTGCAGCGGGACTTCCCGCAACTGGGTGATATTCGCGGGCGTGGCTTGATGCTCGGCGTCGAACTGGTCGACCCGACGGGCGCGCTGGATGCCCAAGGCCATCCGCCGGCCTTCGCCCGCCTGGCACCCCTGGTGCAGCGCGAATGCCTCAAGCGTGGCTTGATCCTGGAACTCGGCGGTCGCCATGGCGCGGTGGTGCGCTTCCTGCCGCCACTGGTGATTACCGCTGCGCAAATCGATCGCGTGGCCGAGATTTTCGGCCGGGCCCTGGCCGCCGCCGGTCTTTAAATTTTCCGCCCTGCGGATCGTTCCTTCTACATAACGGCTGCGCACACAGTGCAGCCCGCCCGAAAACGATGGAGAGAGTATTCGACCGCGAGGACATCCTCTTTCAGGTCGTGGTCAACCACGAAGAGCAATACTCGATCTGGCCCGACTACAAAGCCGTGCCACAAGGCTGGCGTACCGTGGGTAAAAGCGGGCTGAAAAAGGAATGCCTGGCCTATATCGAAGAAACCTGGACCGACATGCGTCCATTGAGCCTGCGGCAGAAGATGGACGAGCAGGCGGCTGTGGCGCACTGAGTCGTCACGAAAAAAGAAGCCCGCTGGACTGGTGACAGTCAGCGGGCTTTTTCAGGCCTGGAGTTTATGCACAGGAAATGTGTGTGCGACGCAGAACCTGTAGGAGCTGGCTTGCCAGCGATGGACTCATAGGCGCCGTGTTCATCCATCAAGTACTCGTCATCGTTAACGACCATCGCTGGCAAGCCAGCTCCTACAGGGTTACGCGCCGTTCAATCCTTTGATGAGCAGATCCACATTCCCCTCCAGTTCCGCCACCGGATCCTCGGCATCGGTGCTCAACACCACCAACCGGCTACCTGACCCGGCGATCACCGCTTTCAGCGCATCCGACGGCTGCCGGTGATGCAGCACCACCGTGACGTCATTGTCCTTGAGCGTTGCGCCCAACTGCTTCAGCGCCTCCGGTGTCCACCCGGCATCGGCGCGTGCATCCTGGCCGATCAATTCCAGATTGAGACCGCCGATCAGGTAGCCGAAGTGATCGCTGAGACTCATCACACTGAGGTTGTCCACATTGGCCAACCGCGCTTCGCTGTCGGCGCTGAGCTTGAGCAAACGCTGCTTGAGCGCTGCCAGGTTGGCGTCGATTTTCGGTTTGGCCTTGGGGGCCAGGCGCACCAGGTCCGCCGCCATCACATCGGCCATGCGCCCCATGTTATTGCTGGAGAACCACGGCTGACTGTTCAGCCCATCGACCTTGTTGTCGGGCTGTACGGCTATGCCGGGCAGGGCGCCATCCACGGGACGAGCGGCATCGACTTCGACGATACGGATATTGCTGCGCCGGGCGATCGGGTACAGCGGGTCATCCGGCCACAGTGAGCGCAGGCCGATCACCGCATCGGCGTCGCTTGCCAGTTTGGCCAGCGCCGGGGCGCCACGACCGGTGAAGTAGGCGGTCTGTCGGCTGCCGGGCAGGTTGGCTGGGGCCGCACGTTCGAGGCTGACATCGGTGCCTTTGAGCAAGACCTCACCGAGACCATAAGTAATCGGCAAGGAGGTCAGCACACGCAGCGGTTTGCCGATGTCGGCGGCCATGGTCGTTGTCGCCAGCCCGCACAGGGCGATGGCGAGGGTCAGTTGGCGCAGTGAAAAAATCATTTATCCAAGGTTCCCTTTCAGGCTGGGGACGACGCCGCGCGCAATGGCGGCCAGGGCGAAGGCGATACCGGCCACGAGGATGATCGCGGCGCCGGACGGGATCGGCAGGTCGAAGACAATCGGTGCAAGAATCCCGCACAGTGTGCTGACCGTGGCGATCAGCACCGAACACCAGAAAAAGCCCTTCAGCGATTGACTGAGCAGGCGTGCCGCGGCGGCCGGAATCACCAGCAGGGCGCCAACCAGAATCGCGCCGATGACCTTCACGGCGGCGACGGTAATCAGCGTCACCAGAATCACGAACAGATAATCCAGGGTTTTCACCGCCACCCCGCGCACCGCCGCCAACTGCGGGTTGAAACTGGCGAGCATGATGCGGTTGTACAAAGGCAAGGCCAGGGCCATGACCAGCGAACCGACGATGGCCAGCACCATCAGGTCATTGCCATTGACGGTCAGCACAGAGCCGAACAGCACGTTTTCCAGAATGTGCACGTTGATCTTGCCCGCCAGAATCAGCAGCAGGCTGGCTCCCAGCGCCAGGGATACCGAGAGGAACACACCGATCAGGGTGTCCGGGGCCAGACCGGTGCGGTTGCGCAGGTAATTGAGCAGGATGCCGAAAAGCAGGCAGTAGCCGAACAGGCTGCCGTAGGGACCGGTGTAGGGTTCGCCGAGCAGGATGCCGATGGCCACACCGGTCAGAGCAGCGTGACCGACCGCCTCGGAGAAAAACGCGAAGCGCTTGACCACCACCAACGTGCCCAGGCCTCCCAGTACCGGGCCGATCAGCAGACCGGCGAGCAGGGCGTTGACCACGAATCCATAGGCCAGCGCCTCGGGCAGATAACCCGACGACGCCCAGCCCTGGACCATCAGGCGAAAAGCTTCGTAACTCATCAGGCAAGGCTCCGTGGGTGGGTCGAGAACAGGTTCAACAGACGCTCCGGTGTCAGCGCCTGCTGCGGCGTGGCGTCGAACAGCACCCGGCGATTGAGCCCCGTGACGTGATCGGCCAGGCGCCCGACCGCTTCCAGGTCATGCTCGATCCACAGTACGGTGATGCCCGCCGCTCGCCAGTCGCCGAGCAAGCGTTCGAACACCCGGATACCGGCCTCATCGAGGGCGGACATCGGTTCGTCGAGCACCAGCAATTGCGGAGGCGGAATCAGTCCTTGGGCCAGCAACACCCGTTGTCGTTCGCCGCCGGACAGCGCGCCCATGCGGCGCTTGCGTTTATCCTGCATGCCAACCCGCTCCAGCGCCTCGCCAATCGCCGTCGCGTAGTGTTTGCTCAAGCCGAGAAAGGCCGGGCGACGCTGGCACATGGCGGCCATGAAATCGTCGACGGTCATTGGCAAGCCCCGGTCGAACTCCAGTGCCTGTGGCACATAGCCAATGGTCCCCGGTTCGGCTGGCCAATGCAGACTCAAGTGGCCCTGGTGAGGCATTTGCCCGAGCAGGGTCTTGATCAGCGAACTCTTGCCGCCGCCATTGGGGCCGACCAATGCGTGCACGCTGCCGGGTCGGACTTGAAATGTCACGTTGTCGAGGATCGTCGTGCGCCCGAGGGTCAGGCTGACGTCTGCAAAATCCAGCGTCGCTCCCACAGGGGATTCACTGAGTGTTTCTTTGGCGGTCATGCGCCCGACTCCTGAATCGCCCGCACTACGGTGTCGAGGTTGCCGGTCATTTCCTTTTCGTACTTGTCGGCGGTGTATTCGCCGTAGGAAATATGCGACAGCGGATACAGCTTCACGCCGGATTCGCGCTGGATGGTGTCGACGTAAGTGGAAGGAAAGTCCATCTCCGAGAAGATCACCTTCACGTCCAGTTCACGCAGTTGATCGATGGTTTTTTTCAGCTGGCTCGGGCTTGGCTCGATACCGTGGGCCGGCTCGACCACGGCCGTCACTTCGAGGCCGAATTCGCGCAGCAGATAGTCGTAGGCCGCGTGTACCGTTGCCACCCGCAGTTCCGCGTTCGGTGCCTGGGTCAGTTTGGCCAGGGCGACGGCGCGCATCTTGCGCAGGCGCTTGCCGTAGGCGCGGGCGTTCTCGGTGTAGGTTTTGGCATTGGCGGGATCTAGCTTGCCTAGCTCCCGGGCAATGTTGTTGACCTGGGCAATCGAGGCGCTGATCGACAGGAAGGTGTGCGGGTTCACCACCTTGCCGGCACCGCGTGCGGCCACGCCGGTGGCGGCCAGTAGCGGTACGTTTTCGTTGGCTTCGATTACTGGCACGTTCGGGGTTTCACTGGCGGTGATCATACGGTCGGCGAAGTCGTCATGGCCGACACCGTTGAGCACAATCACGTCCAGCCCGCTGATGCGCTTGATGTCTTCGGCGCGGGGCTCGTAGGCATGCGGGTTGAAACCGGCCGGAATCAGCGGCACCACCTCGGCCTTGTCGCCGACGATGTTCGCCACGTAGCTGTAGTAGGGATGCAGGGTGATACCGATGCGCAGGCGCTTGGCTTCGTCGGCGCTAGCCAGTGATGGCAGCAGGCAAGTGAGCAAGCCGACCAGCAGCAGGCGTAAAAAACAACGTTGAGATGAATTGGGCATGGGAAAGCGGTCTTCTCTCGGAAAAAGGCGAGGGTTCAGTGCCGGTGCTGGCGGGTCACACCGGCATCGAATTGCGCGACGACCTGCTGCCAGCCGGCGCTTTCGAGCACGACGTCACTGAGGTCGGCCGGTGCCGTGAGCGAGCTGGCGCGGTTGAGCCAGATGTCCGGTGCAGCGTCGGCGGTTGCGCTCAGGCGCAGCAGAAATGAACCGGCGACCGTCGGCGTCTGGCTCTGGCCGAAATAGGCCTTGGCGTCGAGCAATTGCCAGGCATGGCCACCCCGGCTGACGGAGCTGGCGTCTCGGGCAAACGGAGCAAACCCTTCCTCGGCCAGCGCCTCGGGTGTTGGCAGCGCTTGCTGTTCCTCGCGCAGCAAATGAATCTCGTCCAGCGTCACCCGCAAATCGGCGTAGATACCTTGCTCGGATGCACTGAGATCACGGCGCGCATCCAGTTGATGGCTGCTGACGCTGCTCACCTCATGGGATTCACCGCGCCAGAGCACCACCGAGCCGGCCACCGCGAGGATCATCAGGCACAGCAGCAGAACATAGAGGGTTTCGTGACCGGCCCCGGCCGGGCGCACGACTTGGGTCGTTAGAGTGCTCATGGTGCCTCGATGTCCGCTTGGTCGATTTCCACGACGTGACCGGGGCCGGCATCGAACAGCACATAGAACTCGGCGCCGGGCTTCTTGAAGGTCAGGGTCGAATCAGGCCCGAGCTTGCCCGGCACCAGGATGGTTTCGTCGTATCCGATCACATCGAGGGGCACGCCAGGAGCGCCGCTGCCGTCGGAAAAACCGCCGGTGCACTTGATCTGCTCCGCGTCGATGGCCTTGCATTCGCACATCGGATTGTGGGCCAGGGCGGCGGCGCTGAAACCGGCGCAGAGCACCAGCAACACGGCGTTGAGCGGGCGAAGAGGGGGGATCATGGTTTGCCTCCTTGTTTGTTCAGCCAGGCGATGGTGGCGGGGGAGGCCTGGCTCAAAGGAATGGATGCCTGATGCATGGCGCCGTCCCAGCCTTCCATGGTGATCCACAGTTCGGCGTCGGCCGTGGTCTTTTCCGGGACGGGCAGCGAGGCGCCCATGCGGTATGGGGTGCCGAAGAAAATCACCCCGGCGGCGCGCAGGCTGCGGGGCTTGCCGATACGCAGGTAAGTGGCCTTGACCTGGCCGATACAGGCCTCGCACAACGCGGCGTTGAAATCCTTCATGTAACCGGCCGGACCGTCGAGCATGGGCGCGGCGTTGCGCAATTCCGCCAGGCGCAGGCTCCAGGGACCGACCCAGACTTCGCCGACCTCCCGTTCGCCAAGGCCACTGTCGCCGCGCATCAATGCCTCGTCGGCGAAGTACTTGGGCATGAAGCCCAGGGGAATCAGCAGTAACAGGACGTTCAGATGAAAGCGCCATTTGTGCCAGAACACATGCAGGCGCGAGGGTTGCGAGGCCGCAGTGACTTTGCTCACAGGTGGGCCTCCGAGGGTTCGTTGTTCGTGACCGGTTGCGCCGCGGTGCCACGCTGTTTTTTGTTGCTGCGCTTGAAGGCATTGGCCGTGGCCAGTGCCGTGCGTTTGGTCCAGATCAGCAGACCGCTGAGCACCATCATGCTCAGCAACAGGCCGAAGAACGCCCAGATCAGCTTGATCCACAGGCCGCCGAAATCGCCGGTGTGCAGCGGGCGCATGGATTCGGTGACGAACTCCAGGGTCGAACGGTCCGAGATCAGGCGCGAGGCGGCGATTTCGCCGTTGTACGGGTTGATCGTGGCGGTCTGGAACATCAACGGATACCAACCGCGTCCGCCGACATCCAGGTGGCTGTAGGCATTGCCCGGCAAGCTGACAAAGCTGGCCTCCAGCCCGGAGATTTTCTGCGTGGCGATTTCAATTGCGCGGTCGAGGTCGATACGCGGCGGGGGCGAGCCGTCGGCTGACAGCGGCACCGCTTCGCGGGACATCGCCGGGATGATCTTTTCCGTGGAAATGGAAATCTGGTTATCGAACAGCAATGCCTGGATCAGAAACCAGGTGCCGGTGATGGAAATCACCGCGATGAACCAGATCGACCAGATACCGCTCAAGCGGTGAAAGTCACCCCAGAAAATCCGCGCGCCGTGGCGAATACGCAGGGTTGGCCGAAAAAAGCCTTTCCAGAAGCGCTTGTAGACCACCAGCCCCGTGACCAGCGACGCCAGTAGCGGTAAGCCGAGAAACGACACCAGGTACCAGCCCCAGCTGTAACCGTTGGTGAACGGCACCAGCCACCAGCCGTGCAGTGCTCGGGTGAAGGCGCGGAAGTTGAACTCCGGCGCGACACCCTGGATTACGCCGCTGTACGGATTGACATAAATCACCAGCGAGCGCCCGTCGGGGTAGCTGACTTCGACATCCAGGGCAAAATGCGACTCGTCGGGGCGGCTGATGCTCTGCACCACGGTCTGCGGTTCGGCCTTGTTGATGGCCTCGATGACCTGCTGGTAGCTGAGCAGCGGGGCGTCGTCCGAGGGCTGGCTGGCGCGCATTGGCGGGTTGGTCAGCCAGACGATCTCCTGACTGATGACGGCCAGGGTTCCGGTTACACAGACGATCAGCACGAAAAACCAGATCGGCAATGCCAGCCAGCTATGGACCAGGAACCAGATTTTTGAACGGGACTTCTTTGACATGTTGGAGGTCTTGCCTGGATGAGAGGCAGCTCGGCTGCGGGCTTCGCAGGGATGAGCGCCCAGAAGGTCCGGTCGTGGCTTTTGCCTACGCGAAAGGACTGCATCTAAGTAGGACGAATGAGCAGGGGAAATCCCGAAAGGGGAAATGAAAGAAAATGTTTCTCATTGTCGACAGGTCGCGGGAGGGCTTGCTTGCGCAAGTGATTGACGAGTCGGCGGTGCTGCTGAAAGTGATGCTATTGTGGGAACGAGCCTCCTCGCGAAGAGACCCGCTCCAGCACCAAAGATATCAACCCTGGGCAAACATCTCCCTGGCCCGTTGTTCGATCTGTTCCTGAGTCAGGTCTTCCTTGTGCGTGGCCAGGAACCACAGGTGCCCGTAGGGATCCTTCAAGGTCCCTGAACGGTCGCCGTAAAACTGATCCTTGACCTCCGATACAACGGTTGCGCCGGCTTCGATCGCCTGTTTGTAGGACTTGTCGACATCCGTCACGTACAAATGCAGACCCACGGACGGTGAATTGTCCGGGTTGCTCAACGGTCCTTGATCACATGGTGTGCCCAGCATGATCGGGCAATCGCCAATGCGCAGTTCCGCGTGGCCGACACCGCCATCGGGCATGTCCAGGCGCATGATTTCAATGGCGCCGAAGGCTTTTTTGTAGAAGGCGATGGCTTCGGCGGCTTTGTTGATGCCCAGATAGGGGGTGACGCTGTGATACCCCTCTGGAATGGGTTTGACGCTCATGATGGAACTCCCTGTTGTTGTTTTGTGAATGGAAAGTACCTGTGCCGTTGTACGACCGAATAAATATAGGCCAGCCTCTTTTGCCTCACCGAGTGCCCGACGAGCAGCAGCGCCATTCAAGTGCCATCAAGTTGGCTCCAACCAGTGCGCTCCCGGCCCGCGCTCTCCCAGCACATCGCCTGCGTTGCGCAATGGACAAGCCTCCATCGACAGGCAACCACACCCGATACAGCCGTTGAGGCGATCGCGCAGCAGGGTCAGTTGGTTGATGCGCTCATCCAGTTCCCGGCTCCATTGCGCCGACAGCATTTTCCAGTCCGCCGCCGTCGGCGCCCGGTTGTCGGGCAGTGACTTGAGGGCTTCGCCGATTTCCGCCAAAGGAATTCCCAGGCGCTGGGCAACCTTGATCAAGGCCACCCGTCGCAGCACTTCCCTGGGATAGCGGCGCTGGTTGCCCTGATTGCGGTTGCTCTTGATCAGCCCCTTGGACTCATAGAAGTGCAGCGCCGTGACCGCCACACCGCTGCGCGCCGCGACTTGGCCGACGGTAAGTTCCTTGTGCAGGTTTTCCGGGGTGATCATTTAAAAATTGCCTCTTGACCTCTAGTTAGCTTGAGGTTTTACCCTGCACACCTTTGGATCGCAAGATTCGACTTACATGTGAGTGGGGGACATTTCATGCAAGCCTCAGAGAACAATCGCAGCTTTACCCAACTGATCGAATTCCAGATCGAGCCGCATCAACAATCCGCGCTGGTATTGGCATTGCGGGAACAGACCGAACATCTGGCCCGGCAGCACCGCGGCTTTCTCAGTGCCAGCATCCAGGCCAGCGATGATGGCCGGCGGGTACTCAATTATCTGCAATGGCAAACCCGCGAAGCCGGGGAGGCTGCGTTCCGGTCGTTTGAAAACGGCGAAGAGGATTTCTGGCAGTTGATCCGCGCCCATCAGGCGAAGGCCGTGACCTTCGGCTCGTTCCAGGTCCTGCACAGCCTGGAGCGCAGCCACGACAATGCATTGCACTGCAGCCTGGTCGGCTGGCGCTGACACCATTTCTTGATAGCCACTATTGAAAGCGTTGATTTCTGCTGCCCGGGAGGCGCGGGTAGCCTGTGTTCATTGCCTCGAACCCAGTCGCCAGGACGCCAGAAATGAAACCGATGATCGCCACTTTGCTGATGCTCGCCGTCTCCGTACTCGCCGGATGTGCCAGTCATGTTTCCCCGGAGCTTCGCCCTTATACGGCTGAAGAAAGCAGGGAGTTGGCGCTGGAAGCGCTGAACCGCCGCGGATTGTCCTTCGACGAGTACCACGCGAAAAAGGCCGAACTGCTCGGCCAGCCGAAAAAGTCGTTCGGCTTCGACAACCAGGGTGAAATGAACGCCGGGCGATCTGTACAGCTTCACGGTCGTCCGAGCTGAGGCGAAACTGTACTGCTCCAAGTTTCGCGTAACTGTCCATGGGTTTCGCCGAAGGTGTGCGATAGGGTCAACACCTGACCGACCCTGACGGACTGCCACCCATGACGCTCTCACTCGACCTGCTGCTGGGCTTCGCCCTGTTTGCCCTCGTCACCTCGATCACGCCCGGCCCGAACAACACCATGTTGCTGGCCTCCGGGGTGAACTTCGGCTTCAACCGCACGATTCCGCACATGCTCGGTATCACTTGTGGCTTCTTCGTACTGGTGGTGGCTGTCGGCTTTGGTCTTGGCGCGGTGTTCCAGACCTACCCTTTGCTCTACACCGTGCTGCGTTATGTCGGGGCGGCGTATTTGCTGTATCTGGCGTGGAAAATCGCCCATTCCGGGCCAATGTCGGAGAGCCAGCAGAGCGAGGCGAAACCGATCAGTTATTTGGGCGCCGCCGCGTTCCAGTGGGTCAATCCCAAGGCCTGGATCATGGCCATCGGTGCAATCAGCACTTACACACCGATGCAGGGCTACTTCACGAATGTGATCGTGATTGCGGCCGTCTTTGCGATCATCAACCTGCCGAGCGTGGGTGTCTGGGCCGCTTGCGGCACGCTGTTGCGCAATGTTCTGAAGGATCGCCGCTGGCTGCGCCTGTTCAATTGGGGCATGGCCGCGCTGCTTGTGGGTTCGCTGTATCCGCTGATACTGCATTGCTTCAACCGGTTGCCCGATGCCTGTTAAGCTGACTTTTCAGGAGCGTTCCTACGCACTTTTAAATGAAGTAATTCTTCTTTAACGGCATCCGATCAGGTATTGGTAACGTTCTGAAAACCGCGCGCAGCTCACAAGGCTGCGCTTTGCCGTTTGCAGTCACGAGCTTCCTGATCCCGGAACACGCTCTGCGAGTCTTTTATGAATAAACGTCCGTTGTATTTCGATTACGCCGCCACCACGCCGGTGGATGAGCGGGTCATCAAGGTGATGGTCGAGTGCCTGGGCTTTACCGGCAATTTCGGCAACCCTGCCTCCAGTTCCCACGTTTTCGGCCAGCAGGCCCGGCAATCGGTCGAACAGGCGCGACGCCAGGTCGCCGAGCTGGTCGGCGCGACACCCGGACAGATCGTCTGGACCTCAGGCGCCACCGAATCCAACAACCTCGCGCTCAAAGGCGTGGCCCAGGCCCGCCGCATTGGCGGGGGCCATATCATCACCAGCCAGATCGAACACAAGGCCATTCTCGATACCGCCAGGCAACTGGAGGATGCCGGTGTCGCGGTGACCTACCTGGTGCCAGACGCCGAGGGCCTGATCACCGCGCAGGCGGTCAGCGAAGCCATGCGCGAAGACACCTTCCTGGTGTCGCTGATGCTGGTCAACAACGAACTGGGTACCCTCAACGACATTCCCGCCATCGGTCAGGTCGTGCGTGATCGCGGGGCGTTGTTCCATGTCGACGCCGCACAGGGCGCGGGCAAAGTGGCGATCGACCTCGCACTGTGGCCGGTGGACCTGATGTCGTTTTCCGCGCACAAGCTCTACGGCCCCAAGGGCATCGGCGCGTTGTACGTCGGTCCGCGTGCACAACAGCGTTTGCAGGCGCAGATCCATGGCGGCGGGCATGAGGGCGGTTTGCGCTCCGGCACGCTGGCGACCCATCAGATCGCGGCCATGGGCGCGGCCTTTGCACTGGCGGCGGCTGCGTTCGATGAAGAGAACGCCACCATCGTACGTTTGCGTGAACGCTTGCTCGAGCAATTGCAGAGCGTTCCCGGCGCGCGTCTCAACGGCAGCCCGACCCGGCGCATTCCCCATACCCTGAGTCTGACCTTCGACGAAGGCGAGTTCAACTCGGCGGCGTTGCTGGCCTCGATCGCGTTTTCCGCAACCTCGGCCTGCAATTCCGCGAGCAATGCCCCATCCCATGTGTTGCTGGCCCTGGGGCACGATGCCCGCTCGGCCAGTCGCACCATCCGCTTGAGCCTCGGGCGTTTCACCACCGAGCAAGATATCGACCAGGCGGTTCAACTGATCAAGGCAGCCTGCGCCAGTGCTCCGGCATTCTGGCAATAGGGCGACGAAGTGCCGACGTTGATCGGCACTCAACAATAATGATGAAGTGCTTAGCAGGAGACACGATGAATACGCAGCTTTCGACCAATGGATCGGTGCCCCAGCGCCTGGCGCAAACCCGCGAACTGATGAGCCGGGAGGGCATTCACGCCTTGCTGGTGCCGTCGGCCGACCCGCACCTGTCCGAATACCTGCCGGGTTACTGGCAGGGGCGCCAGTGGTTGTCGGGTTTCCATGGTTCGGTCGGCACCCTGATCGTGACTCCGGACTTTGCCGGCGTCTGGGCCGACAGCCGTTATTGGGAACAGGCGACCAAGGAACTCAAGGACAGCGGTATTGATCTGGTCAAGCTGCAACCGGGTCAACCCGGGCCACTGGAGTGGCTGGCCGAGCAAACCCCCGAGGGTGGCGTTGTGGCAGTCGACGGCGCGGTCATGGCTGTGGCTTCGGCGCGGACCTTGGGCAGCAAACTTGAAGAGCGCGGTGCTCGCCTGCGCACCGACATCGACCTGTTGAGCGGAGTCTGGAGCGACCGCCCAAGCCTGCCGGACGAACCGATCTATCAGCACTTGCCACCCCAGGCGACCGTCAGCCGTGGCGAAAAACTTGCCAAGCTGCGTGAGACTCTGCAGGCGCGGGGTGCCGACTGGCATTTCATCGCCACCCTGGACGATATCGCCTGGCTGTTCAACCTGCGTGGCGGCGACGTGTCGTTCAACCCGGTGTTTGTTTCTTTCGCCTTGATCAATCAACAACAGGCCACGCTGTTTGTCGCCTTGAGCAAAGTCAGCGCCGAACTGCGCGCCATCCTCGAACAAGACGGCGTGACCTTGCGCGATTACAGCGAAGTCGCCGCCGCACTGCGTGCCGTACCGAGCGGCGCGAGCCTGCAAGTCGATCCGGCGCGGGTCACGGCGGGGTTGCTGGACAACCTCGACAGCGGCGTGAAACTGATCGAAGGCCTGAATCCGACCACCCTGGCCAAATCGCAAAAAAGCCTGGCCGATGCCGGACACATCCGTCAGGCCATGGAACAGGACGGCGCAGCACTGTGCGAATTCTTTGCCTGGCTGGATTCGGCACTGGGGCGCGAGCGCATCACCGAACTGACCATCGACGAAAAACTCACCGCGGCCCGTGAACGCCGTCCGGATTATGTGTCTCTGAGTTTCAACACCATTGCCGCGTTCAACGCCAATGGCGCGATGCCGCACTACCATGCCACCGAAGAAGAACACGCGGTGATCGAAGGGGACGGCCTGCTGCTGATCGACTCCGGCGGCCAGTACCTGGGCGGCACCACCGACATCACGCGCATGGTTGCGGTGGGCACACCGACCGATGAACAAAAACGCGATTGCACCCGCGTGCTCAAGGGCGTGATTGCCTTGTCCCGCGCGCAGTTCCCGAAAGGCATTCTGTCGCCGCTGCTCGATGCCATCGCCCGTGCGCCCATCTGGGCGGAAAGTGTCGACTACGGTCACGGCACCGGTCATGGAGTCGGTTACTTCCTGAACGTCCACGAAGGTCCGCAAGTCATTGCTTATCAGGCCGCGCCTGCCCCGCAAACCGCGATGCAACCCGGCATGATCACCTCCATTGAACCGGGTACCTATCGTCCGGGTCGTTGGGGTGTGCGTATCGAAAACCTGGCGATGAACCGTGAGGCAGGCAAAAGCGAATTCGGCGAGTTCCTCAAGTTCGAAACACTGACCCTGTGCCCGATCGACACGCGTTGCCTGGAAACTTCGCTGTTGTCCGCGGACGAGAAGCAGTGGTTCAACGCTTACCACGCCGAAGTGCGCGAGCGCTTGAGTCCGTTGGTCGAAGGTGCCGCGCTGGAATGGCTCAATACCCGCACGGCGGCTATCTGATCGGATGCTGCTATTGGTTCCGGCGTAGCTATTTGAGCTCAGGCGCTTTATCCAGCGCCTGAGCCATAGAGCGGCAAAGGGGCGGTTGGTGGTCGAGATTCAACTCAAGGCTTCGAGCACGAAGTCCAGTCGATCCTGGCCGAAGTACAACTGATTGTCGACAAACATGCTTGGGGCTCCGAATACGCCTCGCTGTACGGCTTTTTCGGTGTTGTCCTTGAGCAGGGCTTTTACTTCTTCATCGGCGGTCAGAGCCAGCACCTCTTGCGGATCGAAAGCGTTTTCGCTGAGCACTGCCGCGACGGTTGCCGGTTCATCCAGGCTGCGACCCTCGACCCATATGGCCTTGAACAGGCAATCGATGAAGGCGCCGAAGCGTTCAGGGTGGCGCAACTGCATGCCTGTTACGGCGCGCATGAGCATCAAGGTGTTGATCGGGAAGTGGGGATTGAATTTCAGAGGCACGCCGTAGCGTTTGGCGTAGCGGTCCAGATCCTCAAACATGTAGCGGCCTTTGGCCGGGACTGTCGCCGGAGAGGCGTTACCGGTGGCTTTGAACACTCCGCCCAACAAGAGCGGAATGTAGATCAACCGAGTGTCGGTTTGCGCGCAGATCTTCGGTAACTGGGTGTAGGCCAGATAGGTGGCGGGGCTGCCGAGGTCGAAGTAGAACTCCACGGTTTTGCTCATTTCAAGGCGCTCGTCTTATTGTTGTGTGCGGGGGGAGTTACCAGCGTTCGCTCCAGGGACGCAGGTCCAGTTCGAAAGTCCAGGCGTCGCGGGGCTGGCTGTGCAGGTACCAGTAATTCTCGGCAATGTGTTCGGGGTTAAGGATGCCGTCCTGATCCTTGGTCGCGTATTTCTCGGGGAAGCTGTCGCGGATGAAATCGGTATCGATGGCGCCGTCGACGACGACATGGGCAACGTGAATGTTCATGGGGCCGAGCTCTCGGGCCATGCTTTGCGCCAGCGCACGAATGCCGTGCTTGGCACCGGCAAATGCGGCGAACCCGGCGGCGCCACGCAGGCCTGCAGTGGCTCCGGTGAACAGAATCGTGCCCCGCTGGCGCTTGGCCATGCGTTTGGCCACTTCACGCGCATTGAGAAAGCCGGAAAAACAGGCCATTTCCCAGATCTTGAAATACTTGCGGGCGGTTTCTTCGAGAATGCTGCACGGCACGTTCGCGCCGATGTTGAACACGAATGCCTCGATAGGGCCGATCTCGCTTTCTATCTGCTCGACCAGTGCGACCACGTCGTCTTCCTTGCGGGCGTCGCAGGCGAAACCGTGGGCCTCGCCACCATCGGCCTTTATGGCATCCACCAATGGCTGGAGCTTGTCCGCACTGCGGCGGGTAACGCAGGTGACAAAACCTTCCCGGGCAAAACGCTTGGCAATGGCGCCACCCGTGGCATCACCTGCACCGACGATAAGAACGACCTTCTTGTTATTCATGGGTAGATCCCTTTTGGTAAACGTTCGTTAACTAAACGAACGTTATGCTATGATTCGACAGGCGTCAAGGCGAGCAAGCTAGGGAGAAAGGCAATGCGTTATTCGGCCAGTCACAAGCTGGAAACCAGGCAGAGGCTGCTGGAAAGCAGTGCGGTATCGGCCAAGAAGTCCGGATTTTCAACGGTGGGCGTGGACGGGCTGATGAAAGCGATTGGCTTGAGTGGCGGCGCCTTCTATAGCCATTTCTCGTCGAAAGACGAATTGTTCGCCAGCATTGTCGAGCGTGAGTTGGGGCAAAGCCTGGCGCGATTGGGGGAGGGGCAGGACCGTGACAAGCTTGAACGCTGCTTGAAGCAGTACCTGAGTATGTCTCACGTCGAGAGTCCGGAAACCGGTTGTGCATTGCCGGCATTGGGGGCGGAAATTGCCCGTTCTGACCTGACTGTCCGTCAACAGGCAGAGCACTGGATTTGCCGGCTTCAGGAAAGTTGGGCGGGTATTCTGCAAAGCGACAGCCTGGCGTGGGCGATTCTGTCGCAGTGTATTGGCGCGCTGGTTGTAGCGCGCATGCTGGCTAGCCCGGATATCCAGCGCAGAGTGCTTAACTCCAGCTACGAGGAAATTGGCCGTCAGATCGCAAGCCCGAGAACCTGACCCGACGGCCCTGCCTATTTGCAGATGACAATCATGCTGCGGCTGGTATAGCCCGCAGGATTGAGGCCAAACGGGTAGTCGCCGGGCTCTTCCACTGCATCTCCCGACTTGGCAATGACCTTGTATCCCTTGGGTGCGCAGGAATTGGCGGCGCTGGCGTAGCACTTGTCCCAGGACGAAGACAGTCCGGAACAGTTGATGTGTAGCCCTTTCTTACCGTGCTTGATCTGTGTTTCCGAAGTCGCTGCGCAGCCCGCAATTGCAAGTACGGCGATCAGCATCAAAAATCGTTTCATTACTGTCCTTATAGCGTCCCCGGATCTTGTGCCCGGGTTTGGCTGCTTTCACTTTCGCTTGACGCGTACCGATATCCCTATCTGAAATGGTCCATGTCATGACTCTGGGGTGCGGGGCTAAACATGGCCTAATTGAGCGGCAAATACCAGAGCCGTGTCATATCTGCTTTCAATCCGCCGCTACGGCTGGTCTGGTGCTTGTACTCATGGTCATGGTGGCACCGACGGATGCCAGAATGATGCACATGATTGCCATCCATTGTGACAGCGAGAGGTATTCATGAAGGAACAGCAAGCCAGATAGCGCGCCGAAGGCTGGCTCGATACTCATTAGTGTGCCGAAGGTTCTGGCCGGCATGCGGGTCAGCGCGACCATCTCCAGGGTGTAGGGGAGGGCCGTGGACAGGATGGCGACGCCAAGGGCTACAGGGATCAATGACGGGCTCAGCAGAGCTGAGCCTGCATGGACAATACCGATGGGGGCTACGAAGAGCGCAGCGATCATTACCCCTAGCGCGGCGGTTTGCACGCCATTGTCGGCCCCGGCTTTTTGGCCGAACAAAATGTACAGTGCCCAGCAGACACCTGCGCCCAAGGCATAGCCGGCGCCTACAAGATCGATGCCTGCGGTCGTTTCTCCCGTCGGTATCAGTAACAGTAAGCCTGCAGCAGCCAGGGCAATCCACAAAAAGTCGATCGCGCGACGCGAGGCGTAGATCGCCACCGCCAGTGGGCCGGTGAATTCAAGTGCCACCGCGATGCCCAGCGGGACGGTTTGCAACGACATATAGAAGAGGAAGTTCATGCCGCCTAGCGCCATCCCGTAGACGATGACAGTGCGCAGGGACTTTGCAGTGAGTTTTGCCCGCCATGGACGCAGTATCAGCATCATGATCACGCTGGCAAAAATCAGTCGTAATGTTGTCGTCCCCTGAGGGCCGACAACGGAAAACATGCTTTTGGCCAGGGAGGCTCCGGACTGGATCGATGCCATGGCTATGAGCAGCAGCCCAACCGAGAACAGGGTAGAGGCTAGGCTGCGAGACTGGTCATTCATTACGTGGCATCGTCCGAAATATAGGAATCAGGGCGTTTCTATTTGTGTTGGGCAATATACTGCGCATACATTGCAAGTGCGTCTATATATAAGCAGTGTTTTTGCACATGACGATAGAAACCCGAATCAGTGCTTGACGGCAGATTATAGATGTCTATAATTCGCCCCACTTCCGGCGCAGTCGAAACGGAAAACTCCTTGGTAAACAAAGAATTACGCAGTTTTCGACAGCAGGTTGCTTCAGTTCATCGAAGCCGAAAGGGGGTTGAAAAAGAGGTGTTGACAGCAGCGTGTAACGCTGTAGAATTCGCC
>LNAP01002928.1_pt1 | contig 17392 bp, 14 predicted proteins | sample 602601 | NCBI WGS metagenome assembly LNAP01 (sample SAMN02440304, study PRJNA202911) | soil metagenome | biome: Subtropical and temperate rainforests or woodlands; isolation source: soil samples (1 kg each in a 20% v/v slurry with milli Q water) were... ... | reverse complement strand
AACTGGTGCCCACCGGCCTGTCCATACAAATAGCCGACCCCGCCTATGCGGCCATGATCCTGCCGCGCTCGGGGCTGGGCCACAAGCATGGCATCGTGCTCGGCAATCTGGTCGGCCTGATCGATTCGGACTACCAGGGCCCGCTCATGGTTTCCGCCTGGAACCGCAGCCGGCAGGATTTTGTGCTGCAGCCCATGGAACGCCTGGCGCAGTTGGTGATCGTGCCGGTGCAGCAGATCGAATTCGACATCGTCGACGAATTCGAAGACAGCGCCCGGGGCGCCGGCGGCTTCGGCAGCACCGGGCGGTCTTGAAAGGTCCGGCGGAATTATTTGCCGCGGGACTTGCCGCCGCGTCCCGCCGCCACGAGTACATTGTTCATCAACTCGTCGCGGCGCTGCTTCAGGAAGGTGATAAAGGCGCGGCCGACTTTTGAAAGCGGGCGGTGGCTGGCATACATCAGGCCGACACGAAAATCGACGGAGGGCGACATGAGGCGCGCCACGACACCATCGATGTGGTCCTGGACACTGAAGGGATCGGCCAGGCCGACGCCCAGGCCGGCCTGGACCAGCTTGCATACCGCCGACAGATAGGATGTTTCCAGACGCATCACGCGATTGACTTCATGGGTGCTGAAAAACTGATCCACCAGATGCCGGACTGAATTGCTGCGCGTCAACGAGATGAACGGCAGGCCGTCGAAATCCTTGGGATGCAGGGCGGCGCGCCCGGCCAGCGGGTGATCCCGGGGCAGGACGGCATAGTAGGGAATATTGCAGAAATCATCGACCACGATATCATCGCGATTGAAGGGCAGTTGCGCCAGGCCGAAATCGATGTGCTGGGCGACTATCCAGTCTTCGATCTTGGGAGAGACCTGGATATCCAGCGAAATGCTTACATTGGGATGCTCGGCGCAGAAATCATGGATAACCGAGGGCAGAAACCCCAGGCCCAGCGCGGGCATGCATGCGATCGACAAATTGCCTATCCGGGTGTTCTGGATATCCGAGGCGAATTCCCGTATCTTGTCGACAGCGCTGAAAGTGTGTTCGACCTGCTCGTAGATCATCCTGCCTTCCGGCGTCAATACGAGGCGGCCGTTGGCCCGGTCGAACAGCACGACCGTCAATGATTTTTCCAGCTGGGAAATCAAGCGGCTGATAGACGGTTGCGATACGCCAAGCAGGCTGGCTGCGCCATTGACGGTTCCAACCAGGACCGTGGCGCGGAATGCCTCTAACTGTCGTATATTCATGCCATCCCCTACCTTTAAGCGCTAGGGCGCCCCTGCGCTGGACTGCAGCAAGCTGCGCGTGTATTCGTGCTGCGGCCGCGCGAAAACGGAGCGGGTCGGGCCTTGCTCCAGGACTTCGCCGAAGCGCATGACGGCCACGTCTTCGCAAAGATAGCGCGCCACATCGAGGTCGTGCGTAATCAGCAACATGGCCATCGATGATTCCTTGATGACATCCTTCAGCAGGTTCAGCACCTGGGCCCGCACTGATACATCGAGCTTCGAGGCAGGCTCATCCGCAATGATGAGCTTGGGCGAAACGCTGATCGCACGCGCGATGCTGAGCCGCTGCAGCTGCCCGCCGGAGAGCTGGTGCGGATATTTTTCGAGCAACTGCGGATCCATTCCGACACGATGCGCCAGCGCATCAAGCCTGTCGTCGCGCGCCCTGCGATCGGACCAGCCATGCACGCGCATGGGCATGGCCAGCGAGCTGCGCAAACGGTAGCGGGGGTTGAAAGAGGACATCGGGTCCTGAAGCACGACCTGTATGCCCGGCTGGTGTTTCGCGCGAAAATTCCGTTGCCCGGCGTTGCACAGGTCTTGATCGCCGAACCGTATGGCCCCCGAGGCAATGGGAACCAGACCCAATATAGCATTGGTGATCGTGGTTTTCCCACTGCCCGACTCGCCGATGATGGCCAATGTCTTGCCCTTGCCCACCGACAGGCTGAGGTCCTTGACGGCATGGACCAGGCTGCGGCTGAATCCATGGCTTATCCGGAAAATTACCGAAACGTCCTGTATGGACAGTTGTGCGTCAAGCATGATCTGCCTCTTGTGCATGTGCATTGAACTGCATGATTTCGTCTTTCAGGCCGGGGGGAACCTCTTTGAGCCGTTCATCGCCGCGCACCAGCGACCGCGAGGACTCGAGCAAGGCTTTCGTATAGGGATGGCGTGGATTGCCAAGCAATTCAGCCGCCGTGCCGGTTTCCACAAATTCGCCCTCGTACATGACGGCGATGCGGTCGCAGTGGCGCTGGGCGACGAGCAAATCGTGTGTGATCAGAATGACAGTGGCTCCGACCCGCCGCCGGGCATCGGCGAGCAGGTCGAGTATCTGGTTCTCAATGACTTTGTCCAGGTTGGTGGTGGGTTCGTCGGCAATGATGAGTTTGGGCCGCATGGCCGCTACCATGACGATGAGCACGCGCTGCAGCATGCCGCCGCTGAGCTGGAACGGATAACTGTGCAGCACGCGTTGGGCCGACTCGATGCCTACCGCCTGGAGCAGAGCCACGGGATCGGCCCGTTTGTCCCGCCCGCGCAAAGCCACCCTGTCCAGCACCTGCTTCATATGCCAGTCGACACGCTTGACGGGGTTGAAGGCCCCCGATGGGTCCTGGAAAATCATGGCCCAGCCGGCGCCGCGCAGCCGGTCTATCTGAGCGCTAGACGCGTGCGCCATGTCCGCCCCGTCAAAGCGGAAAACCTGGCTGGACCGCAGGGCGTTGAATGGCAGGAGATGGGAGAGCGCCAGCGCCGTCACGGACTTTCCCGAGCCGGATTCGCCGATGATGCCGAAGGTCTCCCCCCGATTCAGATGGAAACTGATACCCTTGACCACGGGTTTTCCTGAAAACTCGACCCGCAGATCCTGCACATCCAATAGTTTATTAGTCATCGTATCGCCTCAGGCCTTCAAACGTGGATCGGTCAGGTCGCGCAAGCCGTCGCCCAGCAGATTCAGGCCGAGCAGCGCGAAGGAAATGAACAATCCCGTCAGCGTCAAGACCCAGGGCGCCCTTTCAAAATATTCGCGTCCGTCAGCCATGATGGAGCCCAGCGAAGGCGCCGGCGGCTGCACGCCCAGGCCAAGAAAGCTCAGCCCGGCCTCGATCACAATGCCGAAAGCAATGCCCAGCGTCAGTTGCACCAGCAGGGGGGGCAGGATATTGGGAAGAATTTCGCGAAACATGATGGATGCGCCCGACTGCCCGTTGATGCGCGCCGCCCTTACATAGTTGTCGTCGCGCGCCACGACCGTCAGATTGCGCGCCAGCCTGACGAAAACAGGCAGATAGATCAGCGCGATCGCCACCATGGTATTGCGCGCCCCGAACCCCAGAACCACCATCAGAAAGATCGCCAGCACGAAACTGGGGAAAGAAAACAGGAAGTCGGAGATACGCATCATGACCTGCGCCGCCACGCCGTCATTGCGCCCGGCAAAAAGCCCGACGGCGGTGCCCAGGCAGGCCGCGAACAGAACACCCAGGCTGCTTATGCTCAGCGACATGCGCGCGCCATCCAGCACACGCGCCAGCACATCTCTTCCCATGGAATCCGTGCCGAACGGATGCAGCAGCGAGGGGGCCGCCATGATGTTGGCGAAATCCATGTCGATGGATGAATACGGGATCAGCCACCGCCCCAGAGATATGGCCAGCACCACGATGACAAGAATGCATGAGCCGACGAAAGCCGCCCTGTGATGCAGAATTTCTTTGAAAAACATTCTTCACCCCGCCTGACCGCGAGGGTCTAGAAGCTGACAAACCAGGTCGACAACGAAGTTGACCAATAAAATGCACACCAGAAACACCAGCGCGCACGCCTGCACCACGGGATAGTCGCGCGCAAACGCCGCATCAACCATCAAGGAACCCAGGCCCGGGATTCCGAACACGCGCTCGACGACAACCGTGCCTCCGAGCAGATACCTGGCCTGAATGCCCACAATCGTGACGAACGGCACCAGCGCGTTGCGCAAAACATAGTGCAGAAAAACGAAACGCTGCGAGAATCCGAAGGACCGCGCCGCGCGCACATAGTCTTTGGACTGGTTCTCGATAAGAGAGACCCGCAGAATCCGGGTGAACACCGCGGCCAGCGGCGCGGATACCGCCAGCGCCGGAAGGAATCCGCTATGCAGCGCCTGGAACATATCGGTCGATGGCGTGATGAAGCCGTAGGCGGGAAAAATCTGCCACGTCAGGGCAAAAACGAATACCAGCACATAAGCAAGCCAGAAATCAGGCATGGAAATTCCGAGCACGGCCACTGACGTGGCGGCGACGTCTATCGCATTGCCCCGGTTGCGGGCCGCCAATGTGCCGGCTATCAACGAAAAAGCCAGCGCCAGCAACATGGCATAGGCGCCTATGAACAAGGTATTGGGCAGCCGGTCGCCGACCAGCCCGGCGACCGGCTGCCCCTTCGCGACGGACAGTGACAAACCGAAATCGCCAGTGAGCAGTCCCCTGCCCCAATGCAGAAACTGGACTAGCGCCGGGTCGTCCAGGTAATGGGCCGCCCGGTAGGCCGCGACCGCTTCCGGATTGGCCTGCTCTCCCAGGACAACCAGCGCGGGATCGCCCGGCGCCGCCTGCATAGTCAGGAACACCGCCAAGGCTCCCGCAACGCACATCAGCAGCAGCAATACCGGCCTGATCAATAGAGTCCGAAAGTCACGCATGGCGCTCACCATCCCCTACACAAAGCGCAAGTCCTGGAACTGGTCGCCGAAATTTCCGAAAGGCAGTTGCGTAAAGCCTTGCAGGCGCTGCGATGAAAGATTGTGGATGTTGGAGTAGAAGCATGGGATGGCAGGCATGTCATCGATCGCGATCGACTCGACCTGCGCGTACACCTCTCTGCGAGCCGCCAGATCCAGGGTGTTGCGGCCCTTTTCCAGGAGGGCGTCCAGGCCGGGATTGCTATACCCCTGGAAATTCCGCCACTGCCCTGTCCCCAGGATTTCGCCCAGGTATTCGTCAGGGTCGGTAAGGCCCAGCCAGCCCCATACCGCCGCATCGAAATCACCCGCCTTCAGGCGGCTGTAGACGGTATTCGAATCATAGACCTCGACGCGTATCTTCGTGCCCAGGACCTGATTCACCTGCGCGACGACAATCTCGGCAAATCGCTTCCACCATGATGAGCCCCAGCCCAGCAGCACAGCCTGCGTGCCTTCTTTATACTTGGATTTGGCCAGCTCGGCCTTGGCGCGTTCAGCGTTGAAGATTGCCAGCTCCGGCAGTTCCCGCGGGTCCGACAAGCTTGGCGGCAAAAGGCTTCCCGCAGCCGCGCCCTCGCCGAACAGCACGGCATTGACCAGCACGTCCCGGTTGATCGCCAACGACACGGCGCGCCGAAAATGCACGTCATCGAAAGGAGCGCGCCGGACATTCAGCGTTATATAGCGATTGTTCAGCCCGGAGGCGCGATAGACGCGCACATCCTTGCGGCCTTCCAGGCTCTTGATGTCGGAGAACGGCGCGGTGCTCGTGATATCGAGCTGTCCGCCCAGCACGGCGCGCATCCCGCTGGACTCTTCCGGTATGAGCGGCATCTGCACGCGCGCAATGGTCGGCTTGCCGCTCTGGAAGTAGGCTTTATGCGCTTCGAGCTCCACCATGCTGTTGGCCTTCCATTCTTTTACGGCATACGCCCCCGTGCCTATCGGCTGGCGTTCGAATTGAGCCGCTCCGCGCGCCTTGAATGCGCTGCGCGAAACGATCTGCGAGCCGGTGCGAGTGTTCGTCAGGCTGGACAGCAGGGTCGCCAGCGATTTGTCGGCCAGGATCTGCACGCGATGAGTATCCAGGATTCGAATTTCGCGAACATGCGCAAAGCGCCCCCGATTGGAAGACGCCGTCGCGGGATCGGCCAGCCGCTCGAATGTGAATTTGACGTCGTCGGCGGTCAACTCGCTGCCATCGTGGAACTTGACGCCTTTGCGCAGCACGAATTCAAATCCGCCATCGACGGGCGAGAAGCTTTCGGCGAGATCGGCGGTCACCTGCATTTTCTCGTCGAACTTCAGCAGACCGTTGAAGCAGGCCCATATCACGTAGAACTCGGGCAGCAGCGAAGCCTTTGCCGGATCCAGCGTATTGATTACATTAAAGCCGGTAATGCCCGCGCGCAGCAAATCCTGCTTGCCCTGCCCCCATGACAAGCCGGGAAAAGTGGCGAACGGCGCGGCCGCGGCGGCGCCTGTGGCCTTGAGCAGCCGGCGCCTGTTGTGGAAGAGTCTGTCTGATGAATGCATGATTTCACCTCCGATATAAGAAAGATCACTTGGTGGCGCTGGCCGATCGAGCATCCGCCTGTCGCCTTTTCACGGCTTGTATCAGGGCACCGCCTGCTGCAGAACCGCCAGTTCCTGCCTGAACGCTATAATTTCCTGATTCTTCTTTTCGTCGCTCCATCCCAGCCGCGTGCCCAGATGCAGGGCGACATTTTCGACATCGGCGTCACTCAGCCGCCGATACCAAGGCAAACCGCAGCGCCGCATCAAGGCATCCGACAAATGCACCACCAGTCCGTCGTCGACCAGGGAGGTCAGCCAGGCAGGCTCGGGACGCCGCCCCGCCAGCGCGGCGAGCGTCTCGTCATCCTGCGGATCGGGGAACTCGGAACTGTACTTGACCGCTTTTGCCGGGCCCTTGACGCCCAGACGGGCGGCAACCGCGTCGGCGATCTCGGCGCCGGCCGAGCGATGGGTCATGACCGGACCGCCGGTCATCGCAAATACATTCATTAGCCCATCGCTTGAAAGATCGTGCAGCACCCGGTTGCGATTGCCTTTTGGCAAGGCGGCATCCCATGTCAAGGGACGCACTCCCGACCATGTATGGACGATGTCTTCGGGCTTGAGATTGAAGCCGGGAAACAGATGATTGGCCTCGCCCAGCAACCAGTCGCGATCCGCCTCTGTGGTCCTGATGCTGTCAAGATCGCCTTCATACACGAGCTCGGTCGGCCCGAAATAGTGATAGCGCCCCCACGGAAGACAATAAAAGGGTTCGTTCTTGCGATTAATGGTGGCCACGCCGATGCCATGGCACGATGGGGGCAGTTCCACCGCGATGTGCGAACCCTTGGTGCCCAGCACCTTGGGCGATTTACCCGCCCTGTGCTTGCCCAGAACCTTGTCGATCCAGATGCCGGCCGTGCTGACCACGGCATCGGCCGTGACGCGCGCGATTCCCGACCCGGCCTGGTCGCGCAATTCGACCTCCCAGCCTTGCGCAATACGCTGCACCAGCGACGCCTCAACATAGTTCAGAACGACCGCCCCCAATCGGCGCGCGTCCAGCGCGACGTCCGCCGTGACCCGTTCCGGCCAGGAAATCTGGTACTCATCATAGGATGCGACACTATCGAGCCTGTCCTGGTCGCGCAAGGCGTTGACCAGGGGGATGGCGGCAATGTTCTTGCCACGCACGCGGTCATACTTCAAGGGAATCTTGCCGGCGTTGAAACGCCCCAGCAGCTTGAACGCCAAGTCGACTTGCCAACCTGAATACGCGCCGCCCTTATATATCGGAAAATACAGGCGCGACAGCTGCGTTCTGGTCGGCGTGGTCGTCGCAAAATCGTGGCGTGCCTCAATGGCAAGGCGCGCCATGTTCATGCCGGTTTTCAAGCGCGAGGGATGCCGCGCGAACTCCCATGGCGAACCGCCTGCCGCCAGATAGCGCAAACCGCAAGGCAGCAACCGGCTGGAACGGCTGCTGGACCCGGAGCCGAAATCGCCTTTTTCGGCAAGCAAGACTCGGTAGCCGCGCGCCTCCAATTGTTGCGCGCCGGCCGCGCCATTGATGCCGCCGCCAATAATCACCACATCAAAATGCTGATCTTCCAAAGAGGATAAATCCGTTCTATTGCTCATTTTTTTTCACATCTCTCGTATGAATGCCGTCAAGTCATGCAGCGTCGTTTCGTGTTCGCCGTTATCCAGCCAGGCCAGCATAGGCTCCCCGCGCTGGCGTCCCGCCAGATCAAAGAACTTGGCGACGACCTTATCGCGGTCGAACCTGGAATCCTCGCTCCACGGATCGCCATCCGCGTAGTCGCAAATCGTTGTCCATTCTTTGCCGGCCGCTTTCAACGTAACGCCGCCCGGCATCTTGCGGATCTGATTACGGACCATGGCGCCCGCAAACGCGTCAGCCGCGGGCAAGCGCTTTATCCTGACCTTGGCGCGCAAGGCCAGCGCCGGCGCCGATCCCGCAATTGCGGGATCGAACCAGTCGGGCCCCGGCCTGACCCGCAGCGCCATCATGGCCACCACATGCGGGTAACTGAACTGATGGCTCGCGAAGGTCCGCGGCTGCGGATTGCGGAAACGGCCTGAATCCGCAAGCGGTCCGGTATGGATGATGACTTCCTCGATGGCGTCCGCGGATATGCCCGATTGCCGCAGCAGGCGCTGCAAGGCGCTGAGCGGAGCGTGCATGAAGCGGCAGCACGGCCAGGGCTTGTAGGTAAGGTCGGCCAGGTGCCAGCTTGCGCCGAGTCCATCGAGCATCAGGCGCGGGTCGGCCATCACGGCGCTATACGCCTGCGGAATACCCGACTCGCCCTCGAGAATATCCTCGAATCCCGTCAAACCCAGCAAAGCCGAATGCACGCCATGCACGCCCGCCACGGCGCACCAGCCTGCATCGCAATATTTGACATCGGGCAAGTCAATAGCGTCCGACCATTTGCTGCCTATGGGCAAGGGGATATTCGACCCCGCAATGCCCAATGCGCGCGCCAGCACAGCCGGCCCTGCTCCCAGCGTGCGCCCGTAGGCGACGCAGGCGGCCACCACAACCGGCGCGGCGACGCCCCATACACGGGAGAAGCCTGCCACCACGCCATCAGATACTTGCATCATGGGCCCGATGGCGCTTGCCATGCGCGCGCCCGCCTCGTAGCCCGCGATGACTCCCGTCAACAAATCGCGACCGCTGCGACCGCCGGATTCGGCGGCGCCTATGGCCGCTGCGACGGCGCCCACGCCAAAATGCACGCCGACAGGATAGGTTTCATCGAAATCCAGCAAATTCGCCAGGCGTGCATTGGCATAGACCGCGCGCGCCACGCCAACATCCGCGGCGAGCCCCGCCTGCGAAGCCCCTGGCGCGCCGCCAAACAGTTCCGCCACCTGTGCAATAGGCGCCGCCGGCGGCGTAGCCTGCGCCGCCGCGATGCAGCCCAAAGTATCCAGAATCAGCCAGCGCGCGCTATGCACGATATCGCGCGGAATCTCATCCAGTTGAAGTCCGCAGAAGTAAGCCGCGTAGCGGGACGTTTCGTTCAAGGGCGACACGGAAATGGTTACTCCTGCGGTAATGAGAAATACAATCAAGTAGATCTCATCATCCGATCCGCAGGCTTTTAAAGCAATGACTGAAACATGCGCCGCCTATTTGATTTTCAAATATGACCGCCATTCATAAGTGAAAACCCGAATGTTTCCGGGCAAATAAATGGGCGGACTTGGCATTGCGGGATATGGGGTCGCCACAAAGTCGCATATACACAATGAGTATGCGTAAGAGTTTTATCGGGGGAAGCGCCTATACCCGCGCCGCAGGTCTATACCGTATCCTCTTCGCCGAGATATGCCGCCCGCACCTTGGGATCGTCCAGCAACTGGCCAGCCGGGCCTTGCAGGATGATCTGTCCCGATTCCATCACATAGCCGCGGTTGCTGGTTTCCAGCGCCAGCTTGGCATTCTGCTCGATGAGCAGGATAGTCACCCCTTGCGCGGCGATCGTCCGTATCACTTCGAAGATTTTTTCCACCATCAGCGGCGCCAGCCCCATGGACGGTTCATCCAGCAGCAGCAGGCGCGGCCGGGAAATCATGGCGCGGCCCATGGCCAGCATCTGCTGCTCGCCGCCCGACAAGGTGCCGGCCGACTGGCGGCGGCGCTCGGCCAGGCGTGGAAACAGGCTGAAGACATGCTCCGTATCCTGCTGCACTCCGGCCGCGTCATTGCGGCTGTAGCCGCCCATGGCAAGGTTTTCTTCTATCGTCAATTGCCCGAAGATGCCGCGCCCTTCGGGCACCATGACCAGCCCCTGGCGCACCAGCATGTAGGACGGCGTGCCTACGATGGACTTGCCATCGTAGAGGATTTCGCCGGCCGCCACGGGAACCAGGCCGCATATGGCGCGCAAGGTGGTGCTCTTGCCCGCGCCATTGGCGCCGATCAGGCTGACCAGTTCACCCCGGCCCACCGCCAGGTCCATGGCGCGCACCGCGCGTATGCCGCCGTAGGCCACGTCCAATTGGCGTATTTCAAGCAGGTTGTCCGGCTGGCTCATTGCATGTCCTTGTTGTTTTGCTCGGCCGCGCCCGCGCCCAGGTAGGCCTCGATGACCTTGGGGTTGCGCTGCACGTCGACGGGCTTGCCTTCGGCCAGCACCTTGCCGTATTCCAGCACCAGCACGCGATTGCACAGGCCCATGACCAGCTTCATATCGTGTTCGATCAGCAGCACCGTCACGCCGTCGCCGCGTATCTTTTCGATCAGGCGGCGCAGCACCAGCGTTTCCGAGGCGTTCATGCCGGCGGCGGGCTCGTCCAGCGCCAGCAGGGTCGGTTCCGTGGCCAGCGCCCTGGCGATTTCGAGCCGGCGCTGATCGCCGTAAGGCAAGGATTGCGCCACGTCGTTGGAACGATGGCCGATGCCGACGTAATCCAGCAATTCCTGGGCGCGGCGCTCGATCGCCGCTTCCTCGGCGCGCGTGCGCTTGTTGCGGGTAATGGCGCCCCACAAGCCCGCCCGGGTGCGGATGTGCCGCCCTATCATGACGTTCTCGATGGCGCTCAGGTTGCCGAACAGGCGTATGTTCTGGAAGGTGCGCGCCAGGCCGACCACGGCGATTTCGTGCGGCTTGAGGCGGGTCAGTTGATGGCCCATGAAATTGCACGAGCCCGACTCCGGCACATACAAGCTGGTCAGGACATTGAACAGCGTGGTCTTGCCCGCGCCGTTGGGGCCGATGAGGCCGTAGATATCCCCCTTGCAGATGGAAAAGCTGACATCGGACAGGGCTTGCAAGCCGCCAAAGCGCTTGCTCAGCTTGTTGGCCACCAGCAGCAATTCGGGCATGGAGCGGGCGTCGGCGTTCACAGCAGCGGAAATCATGCCTTGCCCTCCTTGCCGGCGGTCAGTTCGCGGCGGCGCACCGCGGAGGGCCAGAGCCCGGCCGGGCGGAAGATCATCACCAGCACCAGCGCAAAACCGAACAGCAGCATGCGTATTCCTTCAGGATCGAGTATCACGTCGCCAAACGCCGTTTGCTGCAAGGGCACCACGATGGCGCGCAAAAGCTCCGGGAAAACCGACAGCAGGATGGCGCCCAATATCACTCCGGGTATATGCCCCATGCCGCCGAGCACCACCATGCACAGGACGGAAATCGATTCAGTCAGGCTGAAGCTTTCCGGACTGACGAAGCCCTGCATGGATGCGAACATGGCGCCGGCCACCCCGCCGAAGCTGGCGCCCATGGAAAAGGCCAGCAGCTTGATGTTGCGGGTATTGATGCCCATGGCCTTGGCGGCCACTTCGTCTTCGCGCACGGCCTCCCAGGCGCGCCCTATGCGCGAATTCTGCAGTCGCGCGCACATCACCACGATGATGAGCGTAAACAGGAGCAGCAGGTAATAGTATTTCTCCGGCCCGGTTATGCGGAAACCGAAGATTTCCTGGGACCGGCCGAAAAGAAACCCGCCCGCCGAAAAGGTATCGACGCGGTTTATCCCCTGCGGGCCGTTGGTGATATTGATGGGCGCATCCAGATTGTTCATGAAGATGCGGACGATTTCGCCGAAGCCCAGGGTGACGATCGCCAGGTAGTCGCCGCGCAGCTTGAGCGTGGGCGCGCCCAGCATGGCGCCGAAAAATGCGGCCAGCAGCACCCCGGCGGGCAGCACCACCCAGAACGGCAGGTGCAGGCCGAAATGCGGCGAAGCCAGCAGCGCCCAGACATAGGCGCCGACCGCGTAGAAGGCGATATATCCCAGGTCCAGCAGGCCGGCGAAGCCCACCACGATGTTCAGGCCCAGGGCCAGCATCACGTACAGCAAGGCGAAGTTCAGCGTGCGCACCCAGCTTTGCCCGGCCATGCCGAGCACGAAGGGAAGCACGGCCAGCACCACGCCAAACAGCGCGATGCCCAGCCATACCTTGAGGCTAACCCCGGCGCGGGTTGCGGATGAATGGCTCATGCGCGGTCTCCTACGCGTTCGCCCAGCAGTCCCGACGGGCGGAAAACCAGCACCAGTATCAGCACAATGAACGAGAAGACGTCCTGGTAATTGCTGCCGAACACGCCGCCGGTGAGGTCGCCGATATAGCCGGCGCCCAGGGATTCGATAATGCCCAGCAGCAAGCCGCCCAGCATGGCGCCGCCCAGGTTGCCGATGCCGCCCAGGACCGCCGCCGTGAACGCTTTGAGGCCCAGCAGGAAGCCCATGGTGTATTGCGCCACCCCGTAATAGGTGGTGACCATGACTCCCGCGACGGCGGCCAGCGCCGAGCCGATCAGGAAGGCCGCGGATATGACGGTATTGATGTTCACGCCCATCAGGCCGGCCACCTCGCGGTTCTGGGCGGTGGCGCGCATGGCGGTGCCCAGGCGGGTGCGGTGCACCACCAGCAGCAGGCCGGCCATGATGGCGGTCGCGGCCACGATGATGAGCACCTGCAGAAGGCTGATGCGCGCCCCGCCTATCGGGAAGATGACGGGTTCGATGATGTGCGGGAAGCTCAGGTAATTGCGGCCCCATACCATCATCGCCAGGTTCTGGATGATGATGGAAACGCCGATGGCCGTGATCAGCGCCGCCAGCCGCGGCGCGCGGCGCAGCGGACGATAGGCGTAGCGCTCCGCCAGCCAGCCCAGGGCCATGCATAGCGGGATGGACACCAGCAGGGCGACCGAGATGGCCAGCCAGGCCGAAGTGCCGCCGGGGTCCGCGCCTATCAGTGTGACCACCATTGTGGTCGCCACCATGGCGCCGACCATGACGACGTCGCCATGGGCGAAATTGATCAGGCCTATGATTCCATAAACCATGGTGTAGCCAAGGGCAACCAGGGCATAGACGCTGCCCACAGTGATGCCATTGATCAACTGTTGTATGAGAATTTCCATGCTTTATGACTCAAGAAACGGGCCGGCGCAGCCGGCCCTGGAAGGACCACGGAAAAGCGTCGCTGCTTTTAGTCGGCCTTGCTGACCATGGTCTTGACCATTTCCCATTTGCCGTTCTTGACTTCATAGATGGTGACCGAGATTTCCTTCAGGTCGCCCTTGGCGTCGTAGGCAATGTCCTGGCTGGTCGCGCCGGAGCGCTTGAGGGCGGCGAGCTTGGGCAGATAGGCCTTGGGCTTGGCCGAACCGGCTTCCTTCATGGCGGTGATCATGTTCCAGGCGCCGTCATAGGCGTAAGGCGCGTAGACGCCGGGATCGGCCTTGAAGCGGGCCTTGTAGTCGGCTTCGAATTTTTCACCGGCGGCCATTTGCTTGAGCGGCACGCCGGCGAGCGAAGCAAAGGTGCCATTGGCGGCATTGCCGGCCAGCTTGAGGAAAGTGTCGCTGCGCGTCATTTCTCCGGACACCAGGGGCGCCTGGATGCCCAGCGTGGCCATCTGGCGGCGCATCGGGCCGGATTGCGCATCCAGGCCGCCGAAGAAGATGGCGGCGGGGGCCTTGGCCTTGATGTTGGTCAGGATGGAGGTGAAATCATTGGCCTTGTCGGTGGTGTATTCGCGCGAGATCACCTTGCCGCCGGCTGCTTCCACGGCCTTGGCGACCTGATCGGCCAGGCCTTGCCCGTAGGCGGTGCGGTCGTCGATCAGGGCGACGGTTTTGGCGCCCAGGTCCTTGACGATGAATTCGCCGGCCGCGGCGCCCTGCTGCGTGTCGCTGGTCATCATGCGAAACGTGGTTTTGTAGCCTTGGTCGGTATATTCGGGCGATGTCGCCATGGCTATCTGCGGCAGGCCGGCATCGTTGTATACGCTGGACGCGGGTATCGTGGTGCCGGAATTGAAATGGCCGAGCACGCCATCCACGCCGTCATCGACGATCTGCTGGGCCACCTGCACCGCCGTGCGCGGATCGGCCTGGTCGTCGCGCGTGACCAGCTCGAATTTGGCCGTCTTGCCATCGAGCTGGATGTTTTGCTTGTTGGCCTCTTCGAGCGCAAGCGTCAGGCCGTTTTTCATGTCCTCGCCGTAGTGCGACTGCGGCCCGGTCAATGGCGCGGCAAAGCCCAGTTTCACCACCGCGGTGTCGGCCGCCTGCGCAGCGCCGAAAGCAAAGCCGGCCGTGATGGCGGCCGTCGCGGCCAAAAGTTTGTATCCTTTAGTGGACTGCATGTCTATCTCCGATGTCTAAGAATGCGAATTGAGCCGGGCGCAAGTACCTCCCCGCATTAAACCAAAAGCACAAGCCGTTTTTAATTGGCTGTAACCCTTAAAGCCTTAAATAACTGCCTTTACCACTGCGGGCCGGACGACTAGCCCACCATCATCAGGCTGGCGTTGCCTCCCGCTGCCGCGGTGTTCACGCTAACCGAAACCTCGCGCAACAGGCGCTCGAGGCGATAGCCATGGCCGGCGGCCAGTTCGTCGCTGCTCAGGCCCTGCACCGAAACGATAGGCCCGTGGCGCCGCGCCACGGCCTGGTTGAGCCCGCGCAAGGCGTCGCTGTCGCCCTCGAACAGGACGGCCTGGTAATCGCCCTGCTCGATCTCGTCGCCGCCCGCCAGCCGCATGGTTTTCCGCTCGGCGGCATTGCGCGCGGCGAAGAAAGCCCGGCCCGCGTCGCTGTCGAGCAGCGCCATGCGGTTTCCCGTGAGCCGGCAGGCGTCGAACTGGGCGCTCGCCCCCAGCTCGGTGGCCGCCACGCACAATACCGTTCCGCGGGGCTTGACGTGGTATAGATTGCTTTCGCCGGTCGGGCCATCCAGCGCCAATGGCGCGCCGCCGCCGTGATCGATGTCGCAGCCGGCCGGCAAGCCCGGCGGGCACATGGACAGCAGGCGCCGCAGGTACAAAGGCCCGCCCGCCTTGGGGCCGGTGCCCGAAAGCCCTTCCCCGCCGAATGGCTGAACGCCGACTACGGCGCCGACAATATTGCGATTGACGTAAATGTTGCCCGCATGGATGCGCTCCGACACCCGCGCCACCGTTTCATCCAGGCGCGTATGCACGCCGAAGGTCAGCCCGTAGCCTGTCGCGTTGATGGCGTCGATCAAGGCGTCGAGGCCGTTGCGCTGATAGCGCAGCACATGCAGGACCGGGCCGAATACTTCTTTCTTGAGGGCGGCGACATCGCCGATCTCGATAATGGTCGGCGCGACAAAGGAGCCGTGCTGGCTGCGGCTGTCGAGCTCGAGCTGATCCACCCGGTGGCCGGCATCGCGCATGGCCTGGATATGCGCCTGGATGCCCGCCTGCGCCTGCAAGTCTATGACCGGACCGACATCGGCCGACAGGATATCCGTCCTGCCGACCTGCAATTCCCGCAAGGCGCCGCGCAACATGGTCAGCACGTGGTCGGCGCAGTCTTCCTGGACGCACAGCACGCGCAGCGCCGAGCAGCGCTGGCCGGCCGAATCGAAGGCCGAGGTCAGCACGTCGAACACGACCTGTTCGGACAGGGCCGAGGAATCCACCACCATGGCGTTCTGGCCGCCGGTCTCGGCGATCAGCGGAATGGTGTGGCCGGCGTCATCCAGGCGATCCGCCAGAGTGCGGGCGATGATGCGCGCGACGTCGGTGGAGCCGGTGAACATCACGCCTTTGACCCGATCGTCACCGACCAGACGGGCGCCAACGGTTTCGCCACGACCCGGCAACAGTTGCAGCACGCCTTCCGGAATCCCGGCTTCGAGCAACAGGCGCACGGCTTGAGCGGCGACCAGCGGGGTTTGTTCCGCTGGCTTGGCCAGAACCGGGTTACCGGCGGCCAGCGCAGCAGCGACCTGGCCACTGAAGATCGCCAGCGGGAAGTTCCACGGGCTGATGCAGACCACCGGACCCAATGGGCGGTGGGCGTCATTGGTGAAATCGTTGCGAGCCTGCACGGCGTAATAACGCAGGAAGTCCACGGCTTCGCGCACTTCGGCGATGGCGTTGGCGAAGGTCTTGCCGGCTTCGCGAGCCAGCAGGCCCATCAGCGGCTGAATCTCGCCTTCCATCAAATCGGCGGCACGTTCCAGGATCGCAGCACGTTCGGCGGGCGGAGTGGCCTGCCAGATCGGCGCAGCGTTCAGGGCGCACTGGATCGCGTTGTCGACGTCTTCGACGGTTGCTTCCTGCACATGGCCGACCACGTCACGCAGATCGGACGGGTTGAGCACTGGCGCAGGTGTTTCAGTGCTGGAGGCGCAACCGAGCATCGGTGCGGCCTTCCAGTGGTTGTGAGCGGTCAGGACAGCGAAGCCAGACGATGTTCGTTGGCCATGTCGATGCCGCTGGAGTTGGCGCGCTCGGCACCATAAAGGTCACGCGGCAGCGGGATACGCGGGTGCGGCAGGCCGAAGCCGCCTTCCAGCGTCGCCATCTGCTCGATGCTGGCCACTGGATCGGCCACCAGCTCCTGGATCGAAATGGACTGGTCGGCGATACGGTTGACGAACGAGGTGTTCGCGCCGTTTTCCAGCAGACGACGAACCAGGTACGCCAGCAGTGTTTCGTGAGTACCAACCGGAGCGTACACGCGGCACGGACGGTTCAGCTTGCCTTCGGAAACTTTGCCTACAACCTGTTCGTACAGCGGTTCACCCATGCCGTGCAAGCACTGGAACTCGTACTGGCCGGGGTAATAGTTCTGCCCCGCGATGTGGTAAATGGCCGACAGGGTGTGGGCGTTGTGCGTGGCGAACTGCGGATAGATGACTTCCGGCACCGACAGCAGTTTGCGCGCGCAGGCGATGTAGGAAACGTCGGTGTACACCTTGCGGGTGTAGACCGGATAGCCTTCCAGGCCTTCGACCTGGGCGCGCTTGATTTCGCTGTCCCAGTACGCGCCTTTTACCAGGCGGATCATCAGGCGATGACGGCTGCGACGAGCCAGGTCAATCACGTAGTCGATCACGTATGGGCAACGCTTTTGGTAAGCCTGGATCACGAAACCGATGCCGTTCCAGCCGGTCAGTTGCGGCTCGAAGCACAGGCGCTCCAGCAGATCCAGCGACAACTCGAGGCGGTCGGCTTCTTCGGCGTCGATGTTCAGGCCGATGTCGTATTGCTTGGCCAGCAGGGTCAGCGACAGCAGGCGCGGGTACAACTCGTCCATCACGCGCTCGTACTGCGCACGGCTGTAACGCGGGTGCAG
>LNAP01002720.1_pt1 | contig 17392 bp, 20 predicted proteins | sample 602601 | NCBI WGS metagenome assembly LNAP01 (sample SAMN02440304, study PRJNA202911) | soil metagenome | biome: Subtropical and temperate rainforests or woodlands; isolation source: soil samples (1 kg each in a 20% v/v slurry with milli Q water) were... ... | reverse complement strand
AGGCTGCGTAACGCAGTTTGAAAGACCATTCTGAAGTCCTAACGGGTTAAGCTCCGTTAGGCGGGGTTCGGAGGCACCTGGCAACAGAAGCCTCCACTTACCTTTTAATTCATTCCCGGCGGGGACTCCTGCTGACCCGTCAGGCGCGGTACTATTGCGGCTTGGCGAGTCGGGCCGGCAGGGCCCAGCTCCTGGAATGCAACAGGACCACCATGGCGACCGATCATATCCGATACGATGTGCTGGCCCGCGACGCGCTGCGCGGCGTGCTGCGGAAGGTACTGACCGATGCCGCGGCCCATGGACTTCCGGGCGAGCATCATTTCTTCATCACCTTCGTATCGAAGGCCGATGGCGTGAAGATCTCGCCACGGCTGCTCGCGCAATACCCCGAAGAGATGACGATCATTCTTCAGCACCAGTTCTGGGACCTGACTGTGCTCGAGGACCGCTTCGAGGTCGGCTTGTCCTTCGGCGGCATTCCGGAGCGGCTGATCGTGCCGTTCAGCGCCATCAAGAGCTTTCTCGACCCGTCCGTGAAATTCGGCCTTCAGTTCGACACCTCCGACGTCGCCGAAGTGGCGCCCGAGACATTGCCGGCCGCTCCCGCGCCGTCGGCCGTGGCGGTGCCCGCACCTGCGACCGACGCCGCTGACAGCACGGAAGAGCCGGCGGCCCCGAGCCAGGGCGGCGCCGAGGTCGTACGGCTCGATCGTTTCCGCAAGAAATGATCTAGGTTGGGCGCGAAGCCGTCGCGCCCGGCCAAACTGCCTATATAGAAGAGCACATGAACAGGCCGTGGCGTTTCGCGCGGCAGAATGGATGTGCCCATGGCCAAAGCTGCCCGCTCCAAGCCGACCAACTCGAAGACCGCCCGCCCCGCCACCCGCATCGAGACCGACAGCTTTGGTCCGATCGAGGTCCCCGCCGATCGCTATTGGGGGGCGCAGACCGAGCGCTCGCGCCAGAATTTCCGCATCGGCATCGACCGCATGCCGATCTCGCTCGTGCACGCGCTCGGCATCGTCAAGCTCGCCGCCGCACAGTCGAACCTCGAGCTCGGCCTGCTCGACCAGCGCCGCGCCCACGCCATCATCCGCGCCGCCCGCGAGGTGATCGAGGGCAAGCTGGACGACCATTTTCCGCTCGTGGTGTGGCAGACCGGCTCGGGCACGCAGAGCAACATGAACCTCAACGAGGTGATCGCCAACCGCGCCAATGAGCTGCTCGGCGGCGAGCTCGGCGCCAAGAAGCCGGTGCATCCCAACGATCACGTCAACATGAGCCAGTCGTCGAACGACTCGTTTCCGACTGCCATGCATATCGCGGCTGCAAACCGCATCAATGCCGATCTCGTTCCTGCCCTCGGCGAGCTGCTCCGCGCGCTGCGCAAGAAGGAGAAAGAGTTCGCCAAGATCGTCAAGATCGGCCGCACCCACACCCAGGACGCGACGCCCCTGACGCTCGGCCAGGAATTCTCCGGCTATGCCGCGCAGGTCGAAAGCGGCATCGCCCGGCTCAAGGTCGCGGTGAAGGAGCTCTATCCGCTGGCGCAGGGCGGCACCGCCGTCGGCACCGGCCTCAATTCGAGCCCTCGCTTTGCAAAACTGTTCGCAAAGCACGTTGTCGGGATCACCAAGCTTCCCTTCACCAGCGCCGCCAACAAATTCGAGGCGCTGGCCTCGAACGACGCCTATGTGCTGGCGCACGGCGCCATCAACTCGGTCGCGACAGGCCTATTCAAGATCGCCAACGACATCCGTCTGCTCGGATCGGGCCCACGTTCGGGCCTCGGCGAGTTGATCCTGCCGGAGAACGAGCCGGGCTCCTCGATCATGCCGGGCAAGGTCAACCCGACGCAGTGCGAGGCGATGACCATGGTGTGCTGCCAGGTGTTCGGCAACCACACCGCCATCACGGTCGCCGGCAGCCAGGGCCATTTCGAGCTCAACGTCTACAAGCCCGTTCTGGCCTACAACATGCTGCACTCAATCCGCCTGATGGCCGATGCCGCGCGCTCCTTCACCGAGCATTGCGTCAGCGGCATCCGCGCCGACGAGAAGCGCATCAAGGAGCTAATGCAGCGCTCGCTGATGCTGGTGACGGCGCTCGCCCCGAAGATCGGCTACGACAACGCCGCCAAGGTGGCCAAGACCGCGCATGCCAACGGCACCACGCTGAAGGAGGAGGCGCTCCGCCTCGGCTTGGTCTCCGCGGACGAGTTCGACCGCCTGGTGCAGCCGGAAAAAATGACGCGGCCCGGGTGAACTCCGAATTCTGATAGCCATCCGTAATGATACGGAGGCCCGGGGCACACAAATATGACGCCTGGGGGGGTAGGATTTGATTACCGTCAATGTTGCGGCGGGACGGCGTGCTACGCAGGTCCATTCGCCCTTGACGGGGCGCAATTCATCGTTTGATGGCCCGAGAGGCCGATTGACGAGGACAAGCGAATGGCGATCAAGTCTTGTGGGGCGCAACGCGGCGCCTTGTTTCTGGAAGTTTCATCCTGCCTGAAGAGGAGCGGATGATGGAGACGCGGCATGGGGAACGTCATCAACCTGAATCGTTTCAGGAAGCGCGCCGAACGGGAAACCTCGGCGAAGCAGGCGGACGCCAATCGGGCGAAGTTCGGCCGCACCAAGGCGGAGCGGTCGGTGGAGAAGACGCGCGCGGACCAGGCGAAGGGACACCTGGACCAGCACCGGATCGATCGCGAGGATCAGTCATGAAGTCCCCCGTCGTGAAGCGATCGATCGTCGTCGCAGGCCATAAGACCAGCGTCAGCCTGGAAGAGGCATTCTGGAACGGCATGAAGGAGATCTCGGGCCTGCGCAACATGACGCTGTCCGAGCTCGTCGGCGAAATCGACGGCAACCGCCAGCAGGGCAATCTGTCCTCGGCGATCCGCCTGTTCGTCCTCGACTACTTCAAGAGCCGCGCCATGGCCGCCATCCAGCCGGAAAAGGTCCCGGCCCAGTAGCCGCCGGGGCGTTTTCCCGCAGCGCCCCGCCGTCTGCACTTTAAAATCACTCTAAGGTGCGGCTTCGGCGCGCGAAGCGAGCTTGACCTCAATGCCCTGCGTTGAAAATACAGGGCATGACCGACAGCAATGATACGCGTTCGCAAATGCCGCTGGGCCTGGCCCAGCGCGGCTATACCGGCGTCATTCAGCACCTCTGCGCTGGGGATGCGGGTTCGGCTCTCTCCGACATCGAGCTGGAGAGCCGCCTGATCGAGCTCGGCTTCGTCGAGGGGGCCCGGATCGAGGTCCTGCACGAGGGGCTGGTCGGGCGCGACCCGATTGCCGTGCGGGTCGACAACATCACGATCGCGGTCCGCCGTCGTGAAGCCATGGCCATCATCGTCGCCTGACGCGACCGGATATTTGATTCCATGGAACTGCCCCTCCTGCATCTCGCCCTGGTCGGCACGCCAAACAGCGGCAAGACCTCGCTGTTCAATGCCCTGACCGGCAGCCGGCAGAAGGTCGCGAACTATCCGGGCGTCACCGTCGAGCGCAAGGAAGGCTTCTTCGTCACGCCGCTCGGACGCCAAGTCTCCGTGGTCGACCTGCCCGGCACTTATTCACTGCGCGGCCGCAGCCCGGACGAAGAGATCACCCGCGACTTCGTGCTCGGCAAGGCCAGCGGCGAAACGGTGCCCGACCTCGTGCTGTGCGTGGCCGACTCCACCAATTTGCGCCTGACGATCCGCCTGCTGCTGGAACTCAAGCGCACCGGCCGGCCGATGATCCTGGTGCTCAACATGTTCGACATCGCCGCCCGCCGCGGCGTCACTGTCGACGTCGAGCGGCTCGCCAGCGAACTCGGCGTGCCCGTGGTCACCTCGATCGCGGTGCGCAAGGGCGGCACGGCCGACCTGCTGGCGCTGACCGACGAGATCGCGGCAAAGCTCGCCACCGAGCCGCAGGAGAACAGCTGGCGCGCGCTCAGCGTCGCCGAATTGCGCGCCACCCAGCGCGAGGCCGACCGCATCATCGCCGATTGCGTCAGCCTGCCAAGCCGGCCCGACACCTGGACCGCGCGGATCGACGCCGTGGTGCTGCACCCCGTCGGCGGGCTCATGGTGCTCGCGCTGATCCTGTTCGTGATGTTCCAGGCGGTGTTCGCCTGGGCGCAGCCGCTGATGGAGCTTCTCAACTCCGGCTTCGACGCGCTCGGCGAATTGGTGCACGCCACCCTGCCCGCCGGCCTGCTGCAGAGCTTCCTGCAGAACGGCGTCATCTCGGGCGTCGGCAGCGTCATCGTGTTCCTGCCGCAGATCATCATCATCTTCCTGTTCATCCTGCTGCTGGAAGATTTCGGCTACATGGCGCGCGCCGCGTTCCTGATGGACCGCATCATGGGCGGCGCCGGCCTGCACGGCCGCGCCTTCATTCCGCTGCTGTCGAGCTTTGCCTGCGCCATTCCGGGCATCATGGCGACGCGCGTGATCGACAACAAGCGCGACCGGCTGACCACGATCCTGATCGCGCCGCTGATGACCTGCTCGGCGCGCATTCCGGTCTACACGCTGATCATCTCCGCCTTCATTCCGGCGAAGGAGATCTGGGGCTTCATCAACCTCCAGGGCCTCGTGATGTTCGGCCTCTACGCCGCGGGCATCACCAGCGCGCTTGCCGTCTCGTTCCTGATCAAGTTCTTCATGCTGCGCGACTATGCGCCGGCGCCGTTCATGCTGGAGCTGCCGGACTACAAGATGCCGCGGCTGAAATCGATCGCGATCGGCGTCTATACGCGGGCCAAGATGTTCCTCTACCGCGCCGGCACCACGATCTTCTCGATGATGGTGCTGATCTGGTTCCTGGCCTCGTTCCCGCAGCCGCCGGCGGGCACGACCGAGCCCGCCATCGACTTCAGCCTCGCCGCGATCATCGGCAAGGCGCTCGAGCCGCTGCTCGCCCCGGTCGGCTTCAACTGGCAGATCGCGGTCGCGCTGATCCCGGGCATGGCGGCGCGCGAGGTCGCGGTCGCGGCGCTCGGCACCGTCTATGCGATCGAAGGCGGCAAGGAAGCGGCCGAGCAGATCGGCCAGGTGCTGGCGACGAAATGGTCGCTCGCGACCGCGCTGTCGATGCTGGCCTGGTACATCTTCGCCCCGCAATGCGCCTCGACGCTCGCCGTGATCCGCCGCGAGACCGGAAGCTGGACCTGGATGGCGGTCACCTTCAGCTACATGCTGGTGCTGGCCTATGCGGCGAGCCTCCTGACGTACAATGTCGCGGTGGCGCTCGGGGCGGGGTAAGCCCCCTCCAAACCAAACTGCGAAAACAACCCCATGCACAGTAGACCGACGCTGTGAGATCAACGGGTTAGGCGTGCGGAAAAATCATCCGGCCGTAGCCCGGGATGGAGCGCGCCGAAATCCGGGATTCTCACCTCGCAGCTCGTGGGATGGCTAGAGCCCTTGCGAAACCCATCATCATCCATGCTCTGGTCGACATGATGGGTTTCGCGGCGCTCTGCCCGCGCTACGCCCATCCAACGCGTCTTCGGAAAATCCGTTGACCCGTCGGGCAAAACAGGAGCATGATGGCATCGTCGATCCTTGCCCGTCAGCGCTGGCCGCCCTGTCCATCGTCCGGATCGTTGTCCGGCTCCTGGATCAGCACCGCGGGTTCGTCATAGCCTTTGCGGCTGCTGTAAAACACCAGCGCCATCAAGCCGACGCCGACGACCAGCGAGAACACGACGCCGAGCACCAGCGCGACATAGCCCGACGCCGGCACGCTGGTATCGGTGCTGATCCAGCCGAGATAGCCGAGAACGCACGCGGCAACGAGCATCGCGCATAGCACCGCGATGACAGTCCACCTGGCGAGCCTGCCGCCTTGCGGCACGGATGATGCTGGTTGTCCGTCAGTGCTGTTCATGAAGCTCTCCTCAGGCGGCCGTCGCGGCACGCTTATGGTGCGGTGGCCTTGGTCGCGATCGCATGCAGGGCCCCGGTCATCGCAGTCACGGCAGCCTTGGCCGGCTCACCGACACCATGACGCCCGGCGAGATAGGCGGGATCGTTGTAGCTGAGCCAGGTTACGCCTTGCTCGTCCTGCCAGACCAGCGCCTTCAGCGGCAAGTCGATGCCGACAGTCTGCGCTTGCTGCATCAACGGTGTGCCGCCCTTGGCGTTGCCGAAGATGATAAGATCGGTCGGCCGCAAGTTGAGGCCGACAGCGCTGGCACCCGCGGCATGATCGACATGGGCAAACACCGTAAGGCCCTTGGCCTTCACTTCGGTTTCCAGCCGCTTCATCGTATCTTCCGGCCCGAAACTGCTCTTGATGGTGATAAGTCCGTCTGCGGCCATCGCCTGTGTCTCCCATGAACATGTCGCTGCAATCACAGCGAGGATTTTGATCAGCACCGAAAGCTTCATGCCCCGCTCGCTCACTTCCTGCGGAATAGCTTCGCCGGGTCGAATTCCGGCTGCGGAATGAAGCCGTCGCGATTGGGCATCCTGATTTTCGGCAGGGACTCCCTGTCGACCTTGCCGTCGGCGGGAACGATGCCGTTGAGACTCAGGATGTAGGCGGTGACGGCGTAGGTCTCGTCGATGCTGAGCGAGCCCGGCGTAGGATACGGCATTGCGCGATGAATGTAGTCGTACAACGTCGTCGCATAGGGCCAGAAACTGCCGACAGTCTTGACCGGCGCGCTGGACGCGAGCGTGCCCTGACCACCGGCGAGACGATCCTTGATGCCGCCCTGGCCGTTCTCGCCGTGACAGGCCGCGCAATTGTCGGAAAAGACCTGCTTTCCCCGCGCGGCCGTGCCGCTGCCGTCAGGCAGGCCCTTGCCGTCAGGCCCGACGTCAATGTCCCACAGCTTGATCTCCTCCGGCGTCGCCGGGCGCCCGAAATCGAAAGCCAATGCCGGCGCCGCGAGCAGCCCGATGGAGAACAAAACCGTGAGAAACAACTTGCTATGCGAGGACATTGCGGACCCTCCCGGCCTCGTCGATGCTCCAGGTCTGCTGGGCGTTGTAGTGGAACAGCGCATTGGTCCCCATCGCGGCGATGAAGGACTGCCGGTCCGGTTGAACATTGCCCTGATCGTCGGTCGAGCGGCTCACGATTTTGGTCGGCTTGCCGTCCCAGACCCAATCCATCTGGAAGCGCACCTGCGCCTTGGACAGCACCGGCTGGCTCAATTGCGCCTGCTTCCATGTCCTGGCGCCGTCGGTCGAGATCTCGACCTTGGCGATTCTGCCATGGCCGCTCCAGGCCAGACCGGAGATGCGGACATAGCCAGGCTGGATCTGCATCATGCCCGAGGGCTGGGTGATGACGGAGTTGGTCTCCATCCGCAGCTGGAACTGCCGTGCCTTGCCGTTCGCGAGCAGCTGCGTGTAGCGCGCCGTCTCCCAGCGCGTCATCCATGGCGCGTTGCCGAACTTGAGGCGGCGCAGCCACTTGATGTTGAGGTTGCCCTCGAAGCCCGGCATCACCAGCCGCATCGGAAAGCCATGCGCGGGCCGCAGCGGCTCACCGTTCTGTCCATAGGCGACGAAGGCCTCGTTCACGATCTCGTCGGTGAGGGGAATGCTGCGATCGACGCCGGCGCCGTCGCCGCCTTCCGCCAGCATCCAGTTCGAGCCCTTGTCCCTGCTGACGAGGTCGATCAGGAATTTGAGTGGCACCCCGGTCCATTCATTGGTGCTGACGAGGCCATGCGTGTTCTGCACCGTGAGATCGGGATCGGCCTTTTTCCAGTTCTCCCATCCGTTACCGGTGCATTCGATGAAGACCACGCGCGTGATCGACGGCATGCGCTTGAGATCGTCGACGCTGAAGACCAGCGGCTTCCGAACCATGCCGTGGATGAGAAGCCGGTGCTGCGCGGGATCGATGTCAGGCACGCCGGAATGGCTGCGCTCGTAATGCAGATCGGTCGGGGTGATGTTGCCCACCAGCTTCTGGTGCGGGGTCTTGGAATTGATGGCATCGCCGGGATCGACGTTCCGCTTGCCCGGCGAGGCCTCGGGAATGCGGTCGATCCTGGCGAAACGGGAACGTTCGCTGTGCGCACTGAGATCAGCGCCGGGCCCGCGATCGGGAACATCGGCCAGCGTTTCGGCGCCGGCCGCCTCGGTCGCAACCGCGCCAAGAATGCCTGCCGAGAGGCTTCCCACGAAGCCGCGGCGCGAAAGATTCGCAGGCCTCGGCAATGATTCGATTTGCGTCTTGGACGTCATGCGGTCTCCCGTCGATAATCGTGGCTTCTGGAATGCCTGCCGCTTTCATCCCGACATTTACCGGACGCCGCCGAAATTGCGCGTTAGGTTGTGTTAGATTCCATGAGCATTCAGGCACCCATTGGCGCGATGACTCGCGCGATCGATTGTGATTTAGAAGCGCTCACGGCTCGGTAGAATGGCCAGGCGGCTCGGAGTCATGTCCGGGCGGATCAAGGGGTGACGGATGCCGGGAGCAGAAGCAGCGGAATGGTTGAAAGCAATGGTACCGCTGTTCAAAATCCGCCCCGTTATCGACGACTCCTGCAGATTTGGTGGCAGCTGGGAATCGTTACACGCGCCAAACGGCAGGGGATGGGCGCAATTCCACATGGTCACGCGCGGCTCTTGCGTGGTCGAGAGACCGGGCCTGGGTTCGCAGAGGCTGGAAACCGGTGACATTCTGCTTCTGCCGCACGGCGATAGTCACGTGGTACGAGGTCAAGCGAGCCGCGCCGCAACGCGGATATCAAGCAATATCCGAAACGGTGTCCGCCACCGCGCCACGGTCGACGCTGAGGTCGATACCGAATTCCTTTGCGGCAGGCTCCTGTTTGAAACGTCGGACGCGAACCCGCTGATCGCGGCGCTTCCCGATGAAATCGTCCTTCACACAGCGGGAGAGCCGATTCTAGAAAGGTTTCGGCACCTGTTGACCGACATCCGCGATGAGCTCGACGCAGGACGGGTTGGATCGGAGATGGTCGCAGCCGACCTCGCGAGGGCCCTGTTCGTCATGATGCTCCGCGACCATCTGGCGGACGATGCCTCCGGGAACAATACCGTTTCGCTATTGCGCGACCGCACGACGGCCCGTGTCGTGTCGGCGATCCTCAACGATCTTGCCAGGGACTGGACGCTCGACGAGATGGCAGCAGTCGCTATCTCGTCGCGCGCGACGTTGGTGCGCGCCTTCCGAAAGTATGCAGGGACGACTCCGATGACGTTCCTGTCCAATTTGAGACTGACGACCGCGCGCAAACGGCTGGCCGGGACCTCCGATCCGATCGCGAAGATCGCCGGCGAAGTCGGCTATGCGTCCGAAGGCGCCTTGAGCAAGGCCATCATGCGCGAATACGGCGTGCGGCCCGGCGCGCTGAGAATGGCTGAGGCGGCGAATGAATTCTGATGCCGACAATATCGTTGGATTGTATCGCCGGCACGCGGCCGCCTGGTTACGCCAGCGGGGCCGGCATCTGACGGAGCGCAAGTGGCTCGACCGGTTTGTCGCGCTTCTGCCTGCCAAGCCGAAAGTGCTCGATATCGGTTGCGGCCCCGGCGAGCCGATCGCGCGCTATTTGCTCGAAACGGGGTGTGCCGTCACGGGGATCGATGCCGCTCCCGAAATGATCGACATCGCAAAAGGCTATTTTCCCGACGCGACCTGGCTCGTTTCTGACATGCGCTCGTTGCACTTGAACGCGACGTTCGACGGCGTGCTCGCCTGGAACAGCTTCTTCCATCTGAACCCTGAGGACCAGCGCCGGATGTTTCCGATCTTCCGGCGGCATGCAGCTGCCGGGGCCGCGCTGATGTTCACCAGCGGCCCATCTTTTGGGGAAGCCATCGGGAGCTTTGAGGGCGAGGCGCTCTATCATGCAAGTCTTGACGCGACCGAGTACCGCCAATTGCTCGACAGCAACGGCTTTGACGTTGTCGATCACGTGGTCGAGGACCCCGAATGCGGCCGGCTCACCGTCTGGATCGGCCGTTTTCGGCGGTGAGCGGCGACAGAGCGATCAGCCAGTGCGCAACCGGATGACCGATTGCGGCAACGACGCCAGAAACAGCACCGAGCAAACAGCGAGCAGGACGATGTCCTTGAACAGGAATTCGCCGGCCAAATTCCACGCCATGGGATCGGATGAAAGGCTCCATTTGACGACACCCGGTGTCGTGAAGAAGAACGACCACGTGACCGCGAAGGTCACCATGCCCATCAGTGAGCCCAGCGCCGACAAGACCGGGCTGTATGCACCTGCTGCCAGCAGCGCCGCAATCAAGAACTCGGCAACACCGAGAAAATAGGCCTCTCCCCTCAAGCCGAATATCGACAGCCAGGAGACGAACGGGCTGTTGCTGATGAACTGAGCGATGCCCTGTGCGGATTGCAAAGTGAACTTCTGCATTCCAAACGAGATGAAGATGATCACCATGACCCAGCGGAGTATGGCGAGCGGACGATAAGAACCGCCGCCATTCTCGGCGACGTTGAAGCCTCTCATAGGACGAATCTCCCTGATTGCACGTGCAATTGTTGGCGAACGAAATGTTCGCTACGGGCTGTACGTAAGGGAGGGTTGGTCGTTACGTGGGGGGCGGTGACTCCACCGATCACAGTTGCGTGCAACGCGCGTGTTTGCGCCGCGATCGCGACGCAGATCGATGGTAGGCACGACTCAAATGAGCCCTGCCGGCCTTACGGAATCCTACCTGAAATAGCCCAGCACGAGATCGGTATCCGAACTGCCGGCGACGGTCCCGTTCAGCTCGGCGTCGATGACGCGGCGGCAGGCTTCGATCGCGGCGTGGTCGCCGAGATCGTTGGCGGCTTCGAGCACGAGCCAGGCGGCATCGACCGTGGCCTTCTCCGGAGCCGACCCGCTCGTCTCGGCGGTGAGGCTTTTGGTCTTGCGAACCGCGGTGCCGAATTGAGGCAACATTGCAAATACTCCCCTTCGAATTCCGGGATGATGCTCAGTGCACCTGTTGGAGCTCGGGCTGACGGCCCGCGTCGGCACCCGCCGTCTTGCGGGACTGGTAGAATTTCAGGACGCTGCGCGAGGTCTCGATCTTGAGCCGGCCGAACTCGCGCTCGCTGTCGTGGAGCTCGCGCGCCGTGATCAGATGATCCTTGGCGCCGAGGAACAGGAGCGACATCGTCGTATCCCACGAGAAATCAAGCGCCTTGCACAGCACCAGGATCATCTCGCGGTTGCGGTCCATCATCGCGCGCTCGATCACGTCGACCGGCAGCGACGACAACAGCGACAGGCCAATCTGCACCTCGTCGAAACGGTGCTGGCGCGCATAGTTCGAGATCGAGTCCTGGTTGAGGTTGCCCTGCCGGTACTGCGTCGTCACCACGCGCTTGGCCACGAAATAGCTGCGCGAGGACGGGCCGAACTTGGATTGCAGATCGCCGGTGACCTCGGTCACCGAGCTCTGGATCTGCGACATCATCTCGGGGCGTTCGCTCTCGAGCCGGCGGCGGACGTCTTCCGACGCCTTGGAGATGAGCTGCTGGAAGACGTGACGCGGCACGTCCTTGCGCAGGCCGAGCTGCTCGGCGAGGATCGAATCGCCCTCGGCACGCCTGACCATGTGCAGCAGGCCCGAGCCTGAAAACCGTGCGCCCTCGTTCCTGGCGACGGAGGTCACGACCTCCTGGTCGCCGCGCTTGACCAGCACGTCGGTAACGGCCTCGCCGATCGACTTGCGCTGGGCGATCGCCAGCAGGTGCGACTGGCCCTTGGTCAGGGCGCTCTCGACCAGCATCTTCTCATCGATCCGCGTGGAGTCGCGCAGCACGGGACCGGCGACATCGATCTCGTCGTCGAGGGCGAGCTTGGCGATGACGTTGAGCGGGGCGTGATCACAGCCCGCCATCAGTTCGGAGAGCTGAGCCCGTGCGGCAACCTCGATCTCGTCAGCAAGACGCCCGATGACCTCGCCGAACGTGCTGATCTCGTTCTCGCTGTAGCGGCCGGTGATCAGGATATCGGTCGCATGCCACAACGCCTTCGCCCGGCTCTCATCGGTGCCGCGCGCGATCGCGTCGTCCAGATCCTGTAGAAGCGATTTCGCCCCGTTCATGTCGTTCACCCCAGTTCTTCCCAGTTCTTGGCGAGCCCATCCTGCTTGTGCTGGCAGGATGCCGAATTCCTCTGGGAACAGACACTAGGGAACAAACGCTGGAATCCGGTAAAGTCGGCAGATCAGTTTTGCTGACGAGAATTCATTCAAATGCGATGGAATGGGTTTACCGGCGGGTAAGGCTAGAGGTGTGCTCCCTCTCCCGCTTGCCGATGAAGCTGGAGGCACTAATGCCTCCCCGGCGTCATGGCCGGGCGCGTCCCGGCCATCCACGCCTCACCGCACGCGCCTAAGAACGTGGATGCCCGGGACAAGCCCGGGCATGACGACCTCATTTGGGGAGGCGGAGCATTATCAGATCGCCGAGCGCTGATCTCAGGAAGCTTCCTTGAGCACCGGCGCTGCCGTTTCCTCCGCCTTCATCTCCTCGAGACTGCGATGCCGCGGCTCGATCCCCAGCGCCCAGACCGTGATGATTTGCACCAACAGCAGCCCGATCATCAGCGCCATCACGCCGGCCACGCCGCGCGACTCGAACAGCGACACGACGAGGAATGGCGTAACGATCGTCGCGCCGCGTCCCAGCGTGTTGACGATGCCGGACGCACGCAGGCGGACTTCGGTCGGAAACAGCTCCGGGATATAGATGCCGAACAGCAAAGCGACCAGCACGTAGATCGGCACCGTCAGTGCAAAGCCGACGGCCGGAAGCAGGATCGGATGCGAGATCATCGGATAGAGAATACCGAACGCTACCGTGATCAGGGACGCGCCGATGATGGTCGGCTTTCGGCCCCAGCGGTCGGCGGTCAATGCACCGATGGCCGCACCGATCGGCGCACCGAGCGCCATCAGCAGTGAATAGCCGAACGAGGTTGCGACCGAGAGACCCTGCTTGACGAAGAACACGGGGAGCCAGGTGACGAAACCATAGAGCAGGGTGTTGATCGTGATCAGGCAGACGGCGCCGACGATCATTCGCGACAGCAGGGGAGCAGTGAACAGCGTGCCGAGATCGGGGGACACCGGCACTGGTGTCGTGGCCGCGGGCGCGGGCAGGGGCTGGCCCTGTGCCGCCTCCTTCTCGATCGCCTGCATCAGCGTTTCCGCCTCGGAGTTGCGCCCCACGGCTTCCAGCCAGCGCGGCGATTCCGGCAGCGATTTGCGCATGTACCAGACCACGAGCGCGCCGACGCCGCCGAGCACGAACATCGAGCGCCAGCCGAATTGCGGCACCAGCACGGATGCGACCAGCAGCGCGACGGGCAGGCCCGTGACGACGCACACGGCCGTGAGGCCGAGCCATTTGCCGCGGGTGCGCGCGGGCACGAACTCGGTCATCGTCGAATAGCCGACGACGTTCTCCGCGCCCAACCCGACGCCCATCACGAAGCGGCAGGCGATCAGGAAGGCCATGTTCGGCGAGAACGCGGCGGCAAGCGAGGCGATGCCGAAAAGCAGCAAATTGAATTGATAGGTGAAGCGGCGTCCGTAGCGGTCGCCGAGAAAGCCGGTGCCGAACGACCCCAGCATCATGCCGACGAAGGTCGCCGAGATGAAAGCTGCATTCTGGGCCAGTGTCGAGAAGCCGGTCTTCAGCGTCACGCTGAGCACGGTCCCTGCGATGTAGATGTCGAAACCGTCGAAAAACATGCCGATGCCGATCAGCAGCATGATGCGGCGGTGGAATGGACCGATCGGCAGGCGATCAAGACGGCCGCCTGCGTTCACCGATGTCGACATTGACGCTCTCCCCTGACTGTCGTTCTGGTTGATGCGGCCCGCCTCTCTGAGCGATCTGCCGCCTGTCGCTGTTTGTTAGTTCAGTCGCTTCTGGTTGGCTGTGTCGCGGTACCAGTCGAACGGCTGCTCGTGGGTCGCGACCATCACGCTCTTGGTGTTGAAGTGGTCGTTGAAACTCTCGGTGCCGCATTCGCGGCCGATGCCGGAATCGTCGACGCCGCCCCAGGGCGAGGCCGGGTCGAGCCGGTGATGGTCGTTGATCCAGACGATGCCGGCCTTGACCGACGCTGCGACGCGATGCGCGCGGGCAACGTCGCGGGTGCGGATCGCAGCGGCAAGGCCGAACGGCGAGTCGTTGGCAAGCCGTAGCGCGTCGGTCTCGTCCTGGAACGGCGTCACCGAGGTGAAGGGACCGAATACCTCCTCCTGGAAGATGCGCATGTCGGATCTGACGTCGGCGAACACCGTCGGCTCGACGAAATAGCCGTTGTCGTGGCCCGGCACTTTGGCGGCGACGCCGCCGGTGACGAGACGCGCGCCATCTTCATGGCCGTAACCTGCATAAGACAGGACGCGGTCGCGCTGCTTGGCCGAGATCACGGGACCCATCTGGGTGGCGGGATCGAAGGGATCTCCGACGCGGATCGTGCGGGTCTTGGCCTGCAGCTTCTCGACGAATTCGTCGTAGATCGAAGCTTGAACGATGTGGCGCGAGGCGCAGACGCAGGTCTGTCCGGCGCCGATGAACGCGCCGAACGCGGCATAGTTGACGGCGCGGTCGACGTCGAAATCGTCGAACACCATCACCGGCGTCTTGCCGCCGAGCTCCATGGTCTGATGCGCGAACACTTTTGCGGCCGCGCCGCCGGCGATGCGGCCAGCCTCGGTGCCGCCGGTCAGGACCAGCTTGTTGATGTCACCGTGCTCGGCCAGCATCTTGCCGGCGCTCTGGCCGAGGCCGAGAACGATGTTGAAGACGCCGGGCGGCAGGCCTGCTTCGGTGAATATCTGCGCCAGCTTCAACGTCGTCAGCGGCGTGTATTCGGACGGCTTGACCACGGTGACGCATCCGGTCGCCAGCACGACGGCGAGCGACTTGCACAGGATCATCAGCGGGTGATTGAACGGCGTGCAGTTGGCGACGATGCCGATGGGGGTGCGGAGCGTGTAGTTGAGATATGCGCCTTCGACCGGGATCACGGAGTCGCGTCGCGCCAGCGCAACGCCCGCGAAATAGCGGAAGAAGTCGGGCAGGCGGGAGAGCTGCGCGCGGGTCTCGTTGATCGGACGGCCGTTGTTGAGAGTCTCCAGCCGGTACAGGCTGTCGAGATTGGCCTCGAAGGCATCGGCCAGCCTATTGACCAGCCTGGCCCGCGCGCGCGTGTCCATGCCGCCCCACGCCTTGCCTTCGAACGCGGCGCGCGCGCTCGTCATGGCGCGGTCGATATCTTCGGCGGTGGAATTGGGAATGCGGGCGATCACATCGCCGGTTGCGGGATTGCGGACGTCCAGCATCGCGCCGCCTCCGGCCTCGACTTCACGCCCGTCGATGAAATTGCCGTGGATTTCGACGTCGATCGACGTGGGTTTTGACGGGATGTTCATGACGACCTCTCTTCGACAATGACGGCGTTGCGCTTGAGCGCCGGCAGGACACGTTTTTCGGTGGCTCCGATATGGGCCTTGATGATGCGCGCGGCGGTTCGCGTCTCGCGCTGTTGCATGGCGTCGATCAGGGCGACGTGCTCGGCGACGAGCTTCGCGGGATCGTGGCCTTTCAGATTGGACACGCTGACGCGGACCAGCCTGTCGGCCTGGCCGATCAGGTCGCACAGCGCCGTTGCCATGCGGCGATTGCCGGACGCATGCGCCAGTGCGGTGTGGAAGCCGCGATTGTAGGCGATGAAGTCTTCGTGGTTGCCCGAGAAGCGGCGGAATTCGTCGAGCGATTTCAAGACGCTGTCGGGCGCGCTCTCGATCGCCTCGGTGACGCAGGCCGGCTCCAGCGCAAGACGGAAGCGCAGCAGGTCGCGGGCGTCCGACAGCGAGATCGGTGTGACCCGATAGCCCTGGCGCGGCTGCACCGTCACGAGGTGCTCGCGCTGCAGCCTCAAAAGCGCATCCCGAACCGGTTGACGGCTCACCGAATAACGCTCGGCCAAATCCTGCTCTCGCATTTCATCGCCGGGAGCAAGGCGACATGCTAAAATATCAGACCTGAGGAGATCGTAGATGTTTTCGCGCAAAAGCATGATTTTATGGAACCTCGTTGGCTCTAATTTGGCAATCCTGATATTTCACGTCAAGACCCAAAAACTTGAAATCCCGCCGATTTGATTTATCAATCGGACCGATGAGGCCTGCGATCACGCGGGCCGGCTGACGTAGTCGGGGAAAGACCGGACATGGACAGGCTTCTTGCCAACGGGACCGTCAACGCCGCGCAATCGGGCGAGGGGCCGCCGCTGTTCCTCTTCCACTCGCTGTTGTCGGACCGTGCGAGTTTCGATGCGATCGTGCCCGCGCTTGCCGGATCGTTTCGCGTCATCGTGCCGGAGCTGCCGGGCTTCGGCAGGTCGCGTGCGGTGGAAGGCGGCCTTGCCAGGATTGCGGACCGAATGGCCGAGGCTGTGCACGATGCTGCGGGTGGCGCGCCGGCGATCGTGCTCGGCAATGGCTATGGCGGTTTCGTCGCCCTGCAGATGGCGATCCGGCATCCCGACATCGCCAGCAAGCTCGTTCTCGCCGACAGCGGCGCGGCGTTCTCGGAGCCCGGCCGCGAAGCGTTTCGCAACATGTCGAAGGTGTCGCGGGAGAAGGGACTGGAGGCGATCATTGATGTCGCGATGCGGCGCCTGTTCGCGCCGGAGTTTCAGGCGCAGCATCCTGAGCTGATGCAGGATCGCCGTGCCGCGTTTCTGCGGACGGATCCGGACGTGTTTCGTGCGGCGTGCGACGCGTTGGCAAGCCTCGATCTCCGCTCGGAACTCGTCGCAGTGAAAGTTCCGGTCCTCGTGATGGTCGGCGAGCACGACGAAGCGACGCCGCCGCCGATGTCGCATGAGCTGGCCGCCGGATTGCCGCGCGCCGAACTCAGGATTCTCGGTGGTTGTGCGCATGTGCCACAGCTCCAATCGCCGCGACAGTTTCTCGAAGCCATTGAGGGATTCTTGGAGGAATTCTTGCGGTGATCTGCGCGTTCGGCTCGAAACGTCGATGCCTTCCGAGCTAATGGCTCGGCGCCGGCCGGCGAATTCACGATTGGCGGTGATGCAATTCTGCACCTGATTTGCCCGACGGCGCAAATGAATATTTCGCCTTTATAGAATTTTGGAAAGGGTCAATGATTTCAGTGTGATCCCTACTGTGCATGGGGTTGTTTTCGCATTTTTTACGGGAGCGTCACCACGCTCGGGGTTCGGGGCATGAGCTGCCAGCATTGAACCGGAACCCCTAAGGGTTTTTACACACAGTTCTGGCACGTTCCCGCGCGTCAAGATCCGCAACCTGCATCGTCGCGTCTCAACGCGCGCACGAAAAGACGGGGACGCGGAGATCAAGGGGGAGCTGGCTG
>LNAP01002718.1_pt1 | contig 17398 bp, 16 predicted proteins | sample 602601 | NCBI WGS metagenome assembly LNAP01 (sample SAMN02440304, study PRJNA202911) | soil metagenome | biome: Subtropical and temperate rainforests or woodlands; isolation source: soil samples (1 kg each in a 20% v/v slurry with milli Q water) were... ... | reverse complement strand
TCCCGACCAAGGCGGTGTGTCAACAAGATTTCCCGTATGCAAAAACGATTTGTAGCCCCCTACGGGTGAGGCTCAATCAACAACCTTTCCCGAATACCCCGAATTTCTACTACGAAAAATTTGCCGCCAGTGCCTAAGGGCGGACACAGCCCGATCTTGGGGTTTGTGCGCCGCTTCGACCACATTGAGGACAGGTAGATGAACAAGCGTTTCGAAAACAAGGTCGCGGTGATCACCGGGGCTGCCCAGGGCATCGGCCGTCGCGTTGCCGAGCGCATGGGGGAAGAGGGCGGCCGCCTGGTGCTGGTCGATCGCTCCGAGCTGGTCCACGAACTGGCGGATGAGCTGGGGGCCAAGGGTGTCGAGGTGCTCACCCTGACCGCCGATCTGGAGCAGTTTGCCGACTGCCACCGCGTGATGGCTATGGCGAAGGAGCGTTTCGGTCGCCTCGACATCCTCGTCAATAACGTCGGCGGCACCATCTGGGCCAAGCCGTTCGAGCATTACCTGGAACATGAGATCGAAGCCGAAGTGCGCCGCTCGCTGTTTCCCACGCTGTGGTGCTGTCATGCCGCGTTGCCGCACATGCTGGTTCAGGGCGCGGGTGCCATCGTCAACGTTTCCTCGATTGCGACCCGCAGTGTCAATCGCGTGCCCTACGGCGCGGCCAAAGGCGGAGTGAATGCGCTGACCGCCTGCCTCGCGTTCGAGAACGCCCAGCGCGGCATTCGCGTCAACGCCACGGCACCCGGCGGCACCGAAGCACCGCCGCGGCGCATTCCGCGCAACGGTGCCGAGCAGAGCGAGCAAGAGAAGTTGTGGTACCAGCAGATCGTCGAGCAGACCGTGGATTCAACGCTGATGAAACGCTACGGAACCATCGACGAGCAGGCTGGCGCGATCCTGTTCCTGGCGTCCGACGAGGCCAGTTACATCACCGGCGTGACTTTGCCAGTGGGGGGCGGTGATCTCGGCTAACCGCCAACGCCGGCCCCGACCGGACAAGCACTACGCAAGAAACCGCCGCGCGCTGAATGGCTTGCTGCGGCGAATCCTGACTACAAAAACAATAGAGATTCTTGCCATGCGAAAAGTAGATGTTCACGACATCATCGATAACGCCCGCTTCAGCCAGTTCCACTGGCTGGTCATGTGCCTCTGTGCACTGCTGCTGATTTTCGACGGCTATGACCTGTTCATCTACGGCGTGGTCCTGCCGGTCATCATGCAGGAGTGGGGCCTGACCCCGCTGCAAGCCGGCGCGCTGGGCAGTTACGCGCTGTTCGGCATGATGTTCGGCGCCCTGGTCTTCGGCACCTTGGCCGACCGCATCGGCCGCAAGAAAGGCATCGCCATCTGCTTCCTGCTGTTCAGCGTGGCGACCGTGCTCAACGGCTTTGCCAGTTCACCGACGGAATTCGGCATCTTCCGTTTCCTTGCCGGTCTCGGCTGCGGTGGCCTGATGCCTAACGTCGTTGCGCTGATGAACGAATACGCGCCGAAAAAACTGCGCAGCACCCTGGTGGCGATCATGTTCAGCGGTTATTCGCTGGGCGGCATGTTCTCCGCCGGGCTGGGCATCTACATGTTGCCGCGCTTTGGCTGGGAAGCGATGTTCTTCGCCGCCGCCGTACCGTTGTTGTTGCTGCCGGTGGTCCTCTGGAAGTTGCCGGAGTCGGTGGGTTTTCTGGTGCGCCAAGGCCGTACCGAACAGGCTCGCACGCTCCTCAAGCGTATCGATCCGAGCCGTGAGCTCAACGCCGGCGACGAACTGGTGATGACCGAAGTGAAGGGCAAGAGCGCGTCGGTGCTGGAGCTGTTTCGCCAGGGCCGCGGGGTTCGCACCCTGTCGATCTGGGTGGCGTTCTTCTGCTGTCTGCTGATGGTTTACGCGCTGGGTTCCTGGCTGCCGAAGCTGATGGCCAACGCCGGCTACAGCCTGGGATCGAGCCTGTCCTTCCTGCTGGCGCTGAATTTCGGCGGCATGTTTGGCGCGATTCTCGGCGGCTGGCTGGGTGATCGCTTCAATCTAGCCAAGGTGGTGGTGGTGTTCTTCGCCCTGGCGGCGGTGTCCATCGCCTTGCTGGGCATCAAGACGCCGATGCCGGTGCTCTATGCGCTGATCACCATCGCCGGGGCGACCACCATCGGTACGCAGATTCTGCTCTACGCCAGCGCCGCGCAGTTCTACGGCCTGTCGATCCGCTCCACCGGCCTTGGCTGGGCGTCCGGCATCGGCCGCAACGGCGCCATCGTCGGTCCGCTGCTGGGCGGGGCGCTGATGGGCATCAACCTGCCGCTGCAACTGAACTTCATGGCCTTTGCCATTCCGGGCGTGATCGCCGCGCTGGCCATGGCCATCTTCGCCGTCTCCGGCCAGCGCAGCAGCACCCTCGCACCAGCCGGTCTGTCGGCGGCGAAAGCCTGATCACTGAACCAGAACTCGGGGAACCGATATGCGCCACACCCTGATCGAAAGCATCGAAGCCGTCATCGTCGATCTGCCGACCATCCGCCCGCACAAGCTGGCCATGCACACGATGCAGAAGCAGACGCTGGTGATCATCCGCGTGCGTTGCAGCGATGACATTGAAGGTATCGGCGAATCCACCACCATTGGTGGCCTGGCCTACGGCAATGAAAGCCCGGAGAGCATCAAGACCAACATCGACAGCCATCTTGCGCCCCTGTTGATTGGCCAGGAGGCGAGCAATATCAACGCCGCCATGCTGCGCCTGGACCAGGCCGCCAAGGGCAACACCTTCGCCAAGTCCGGCCTGGAAAGCGCGCTGCTCGATGCCCAGGGCAAGCGCCTCGGGCTGCCGGCCAGCGAGCTGCTTGGCGGACGTGTGCGCGACAGCCTGGAAGTGGCTTGGACCCTGGCCTCAGGCGACACCGCCAAGGACATCGCCGAAGCCGAGCAGATGCTCGATATCCGCCGCCACCGCATCTTCAAGCTGAAGATCGGTGCCAACGAGGTGAGCGCGGACCTCAAGCACGTCATCGCCATCAAGAAAGCCCTGGGGGATCGCGCCAGCGTGCGCGTCGATGTCAATCAGTACTGGGATGAATCCCAGGCGATCCGCGCCTGTCAGGTGCTGGGCGACAACGGCATCGACCTGATCGAACAGCCCATCGCGCGCATCAACCGCGCCGGCCAGGTGCGCCTGAATCAGCGCAGTCCGGTGCCGATCATGGCCGATGAATCCATCGAGAGCGTGGCAGACGCCTTCAGCCTCGCGGCGGACGGTGCTGCCAGTGTCTTCGCCCTGAAGATCGCCAAGAACGGTGGTCCGCGCGCCGTGCTGCGCACTGCGCAGATCGCCGAGGCGGCCGGCATCGCGCTGTATGGCGGCACCATGCTGGAAGGCGCCATCGGCACCCTGGCCTCGGCCCATGCCTTCGTCACCCTGAACGCGCTGACCTGGGGCACTGAGCTGTTCGGCCCGCTGCTGCTCACCGAAGAAATCGTCACCGAGGCGCCGGTCTACCGCGACTTCCAGCTGGAAGTGCCGCGCACGCCGGGCCTTGGTCTGACCCTCGATGAAGAGCGCCTGGCGTTCTTCCGCCGCAGCTGACAGGAGGTTTCGCACATGCTGTTCCACGTAAAGATGACCGTAAAACTGCCGGTGGACATGGACCCGGCCAAGGCCGCCAGGCTCAAGGCCGATGAGAAGGAACTGGCCCAGGGCCTGATGCGCGAAGGCACTTGGCGTCACCTGTGGCGCATCGCCGGCCAGTACGCCAACTACAGCGTGTTCGATGTGCCCAGCGTGCAGGCGCTACACGACACCCTGATGCGGCTGCCGCTGTTTCCCTACATGGACATCGAAGTCAACCCGCTGTGCCGCCATCCGTCCTCGATTCGCGATGACGACAGTTGATGTGTGTTCCAGGCCGGGCATGCCCGGCCAATTAACCCCGCGACAACAATTACAACAATGAGGCCTGAGCCATGACTGTAAAAATCTCCCACTCCGAGCACATCCAAAACTTCTTCAAGGAAGCCAGCGGTTTCAAGAATGACAACGGCAGCAGCCGTCTGAAGACGGTGATCAACCGCATTCTGGTGGACAGCGCAAAGCTTATCGAAGACCTGGAAATCACCCAGGACGAATTCTGGAAGGCGGTGGATTACCTCAATCGTCTCGGTGGCCGTAACGAGGCGGGCCTGCTGGTGGCTGGCCTGGGACTGGAGCATTACCTCGACCTGCTGCAGGACGCCAAGGACGAACGGGACGGCCTGGTTGGCGGCACTCCGCGCACCATCGAAGGCCCGCTGTATGTCGCCGGCGCACCGATCACCGAGGGCGAGGCGCGCATGGATGACGGCAGCGAAGACGGCGTCGCCACGGTGATGTTCCTGCAGGGCCAGGTCACCGACGCCGATGGCAAGCCGGTTGCGGGGGCCACTGTCGATCTCTGGCACGCCAACACCCAGGGCAACTATTCCTACTTCGACAAGAGCCAGTCTGAGTACAACCTGCGCCGCCGCATTATCACCGACGCCGAAGGTCGCTATCGCGCCCGCAGCATCGTGCCGTCCGGCTACGGTTGCGACCCGCAGGGCCCGACCCAGGAATGCCTCGACCTGCTCGGTCGCCATGGCCAGCGTCCGGCGCATATCCACTTCTTCATTTCCGCGCCGGGCCATCGTCACCTGACCACGCAGATCAACCTGGCCGGTGACCAGTACCTGTGGGACGACTTTGCCTACGCGACCCGTGATGGTCTGGTCGGCGACATTCGTTTCATCGAGGATGCCGAGGCCGCCCGTGCGCGCGGTGTGCAGGGGCGTTTCGCCGAGGTGGACTTTGACTTCCAGCTGCAAACAGCAGTGGCGCCGTCGGCGGAACAGCGCAGCAACCGTCCGCGCGCCCTGCAGGAGGCCTGATCCCCAGGCGATTTTCGCTGATCAACAAGGAGGATGGTAAAGCGCCATCCACCCTACACAAGCGCCAGGCTTCGTAGGGTGGATGACGCTCTTTTCATCCACCACCTTCACCGGCTCCGTTCCACCGTTCCACCGCGTCACCTCTACAACAAGAGCGATCCGGGCACCGCCACGGATGGCCAGGCCTGACTTGCGAGGCACTATGAAAGCGCTACTGAAGGACTGCTCGGTCTCCGCTGTGGTTGCCGGTTTCATTGCGACGGTGATTTCCTACGCCGGTCCTCTGGTGATCATTTTCCAGGCAGCCAAGGCTGCTGACCTACCCCATGACGTGCTGTCGTCCTGGGTATGGACCATTTCCATCGGTAGCGGGGTGCTCGGCATCGTGCTGAGCCTGCGCTACAAGGTGCCGATCGTGATTGCCTGGTCGGCGCCCGGTTCGGCGCTGCTGGTTACCCTGTTGCCGGGTATCAGCCTCAATGAAGTGGTAGGCGCCTATCTGGTGTCCAGCCTGATCATTCTGCTGGTCGGCTTGTCCGGCGCCTTCGACCGGCTGATCGGCAAGCTGCCGGCGGCGATCTCCGCCGCGATGCTGGCCGGCATTCTGTTTCGCTTCGGCACCGATCTGTTCGTGTCGATGCAAGAACAGCCCTGGCTGGTGCTGACCATGCTGGCGACCTACCTGATCTTCAAGCGGCTGTCGCCACGTTATACGGTCCTCGCCGTACTGGTGGTGGGCGTGCTGAGCACATTGGGCGCCGGCGAATTGCGCAGCGAGGCGCTGATGATCGGTCTGACCACGCCGGTATGGATCAGCCCCGAATTCAGTTGGCAGGTGATCCTCAACGTGGCTTTGCCGCTGGTGGTGGTGGCGCTGACCGGGCAGTTCGTGCCGGGCATGGTCGTGCTGCGCAGCGCGGGCTACCCGACGCCGGTCAGCCCGTTGATCAGCAGCAGTGCCCTGGGCTCGCTGCTGCTGGCGCCGTTCTTCTGTCACGGGCTGAACCTGGCCGCCATCACCGCCGCCATCTGTACCGGTAAGGAAGCCCACGAAGACCCGGCCCGGCGTTATGTCGCCGGTGTGGTGGGCGGTGTGTTTTACCTGGTGTTGGGTATTTTCGGCGCGACTCTGGTGTCGTTCTTTACCGCATTTCCCGCCGCGCTGATCGCCGCACTGGCCGGTCTGGCCCTGCTGGCGGCGATCGGTGGCGCGCTGGCCGGCGCGATGTCGGCAGCGGCTGATCGCGAGGCCGCTTTGATCACCTTCCTGGTCACCGCGTCGGGCATGTCGTTTCTCGGCCTGTCCGCCGCGTTCTGGGGGCTGGTGTTTGGCATCGGCGCACATCTGCTGCTGACGGCCCGGCGCTCCGCGCTGCCGGTTACGGTTGCGCCACAGGTTGCCAAGGCGAGCGGGGAGTGCCGGGCAAATACTCCCGCCTGAACGACACACGGCTCGACAAGAGGTAGGGATGGGCGCGCGGGTAGCGCTGCAGCAGCACGTGAGGCGGCCGGTTCCAGGACGGGCCGAGACGGACAAGCTTTCCAATAAAAACAATGAGCGGACCCATGAAGCACAACAAGAATCTGAAAACAGTGACAGGGCTGGCCGTGGCCACGGTAGCGGCGGGGGTCGCGGGCATCGCCCAGGCTCGGCAAGGCGGGCTCGTCGAAGACACCACGGCGACCCTGCAGGCGCGCAATTATTATTTCAGCCGGGATTTTTCCGACATCGTTGGCGCGAGCCGGCAGTCGAAGGCCGAGGAGTGGGCGCAGGGCTTTATCCTCAAGGTGAACTCGGGCTATACCCCGGGGCCGGTCGGCTTTGGTGTCGATGTGCTCGGCCAGTTGGGCATCAAGCTCGACAGCAGTCCCGATCGCGTCAACACCGGCTTGCTTCCCACCCACGGCGATGGCAGGGCTGCGGATGACTATGGCCGGATCGGCGCGGCGCTGAAAATGCGCCTGTCGGAAACCGAATTGAAGGTCGGCGAACTGACGCCCAACCTGCCGGTGCTGACCTTCAGCGACATTCGGCTGCTGCCGCCGACCTACCAGGGCGCCAGCCTCGTTTCCCAGGAGATACCCGGGCTGATCCTGCAGGCCGGCCAGTTCCGCTCCGGCAGTCTGCTCAACGAGGCTGGCGACGGGCCGATGCGCGCCAAGCTCGGCCATGTGCCGCGGCTGGGCGGCAATGCCGAGACCGACCGCTTCAACTATGCCGGTGCCGACTACGCCTTCAACGACACGCGCACCTCGCTGGGTGCCTGGTATGCGCAGCTGGAGGATATCTACAATCAGCGCTTTTACAGCCTCAAGCACAGCGAGCCGGTGGGCAACTGGGTACTGGGCGCCAGCCTCGGCTTCTACGATTCGAAGGAGGATGGGAAACAACTGCTGGGCGACATCGACAACCAGGCGGCGTTTGCGCTGCTCTCCGTTCGCCATGGTGGGCACACTCTGTACGTCGGCTACCAGGCGATGTTTGGCGACGATGCCTTCCCGCGCGTGTTCAACAACGTCACGCCACTGGGCAACGAGGTGCCGACGTTCGAGTTCGCCAGCGCCGACGAGCGTTCCTGGCAGCTGCGTTATGACTACAACTTCGCCGGGCTCGGCGTGCCGGGCCTGGTGGCCGGGGTGCGCTATATCCAGGGCGACAACGTTGACGCGCAGGCCACCAATCGCGGCGGCCCGCGTTATGAGGGCAAGGAGTGGGAGCGCGACCTGGACCTGGGCTACGAGGTGCAGAATGGCGCGCTCAGGGGGCTCGGCGTGCGCGTGCGCAATGCCGTCGCGCGCTCCAATTACCGCACCGACATCAACGAGAACCGCCTGATCTTCAATTACACCTGGACGCTGCTGTAACCGCCGTACGGCCTGCCGCGCGTTAGCCGGCAGGCCTGCGAGACTTTAAGGTGCAGGCCCGGGGAAAAGTTACAATTGTGTTCGATTATCGAACGCTGAGGCGGTAATCGAATTGTTCTGGCCCGCCGGGCGGCGTACTGTTTGGTCCATCGGATGCCCTGCATCCCTGACTCAACACGAGATACCGACATGGCTGAAATCATCCCCCTGAGCGAAGCGATCCAGCGCTTCGTCAATGACGGCGACAGCATCGCCCTCGAAGGCTTCACCCACCTGATCCCGACTGCGGCCTCTCATGAAATCATTCGTCAGGGCAAGCAGGATCTGACCCTGATCCGCATGACGCCCGACCTGGTGTATGACCTGTTGATCGGCTCTGGTTGCGCGAAAAAACTGATTTTCTCCTGGGGTGGCAACCCCGGCGTCGGCTCCCTGCACCGCATGCGTGATGCCGTCGAAAAACAGTGGCCCAAGCCGCTGGAAATCGAGGAACACAGCCACGCCGACCTGGCCAACGCCTACGTCGCCGGCGCCTCGGGCCTGCCGTTCGCCGTGCTGCGCGCCTACGCCGGCTCGGACCTGCCCAAGGTCAACCCGCTGATCAAGACCGTCACCTGCCCGTTCACCGGTGAAGTGCTGGCCGCCGTACCCAGCGTGCGCCCGGACGTGACTGTGATCCACGCGCAGAAGGCCGACCGCAAGGGCAACGTGCTGATTCAGGGCATCCTCGGCGTGCAGAAGGAAGCCGCCCTGGCCGCCAAGCGCTGCATTGTAACCGTGGAAGAGATCGTCGATGACCTCCAGGCGCCGATGAACGCCTGCGTGCTGCCAACCTGGGCGCTGACCGCCGTCTGCGAAGTGCCGGGCGGTGCCCATCCGTCCTATGCCCATGGTTACTATGAGCGCGACAATGCCTTCTACAAGGCGTGGGACCCGATCGCCCGTGACCGTGAAGCGTTCCTTGCCTGGATCGACCGCTACATTCGTGGTACCGCCGATTTCACCGAGTTCAAGGCCAAATTGGCCCAGGAGGCCAAGTAATGAGCGCCTACAACACCAATGAAATGATGACCGTGGCCGCAGCCCGCCGGCTGGGCAACACCGACGTGACCTTCGTCGGCATCGGCCTGCCGTCCAAGGCGGCCAACCTGGCGCGCCTGACCCATGCGCCGGACGTGACCCTGATCTACGAATCCGGCCCCATCGGCGCCAAGCCGACCGTGCTGCCGCTGTCTATCGGCGACGGCGAACTGGCCGAAACCGCCGACACCGTGGTGCCCACCGGGGAAATCTTCCGCTACTGGCTGCAGGGCGGGCGCATCGACGTCGGCTTCCTCGGCGCCGCCCAGGTGGACAAGTTCGGCAACATCAACACCACGGTGATCGGTGATTACCACAACCCGAAAGTGCGCCTGCCAGGCGCCGGTGGCGCGCCGGAAATCGCCGGCTCGGCCAAGCGGGTGTTCATCATCCTCAAGCAGGGTCACCGCACCTTCGTCGACAAGCTGGCGTTCATCACCTCGGTTGGCCACGGTGAGGGCGGTGACCATCGCCAGCGTCTGGGCCTGCCGGGTGCCGGTCCGGTGGCGATCATCACCGACCTGTGCATCATGGAGCCGGAAGCCGGCAGCAAGGAATTCATCGTCACCTCGATTCACCCGGGCGTGACCCGCGAGCAGATCATCGAAGCCACCGGCTGGCCGATCCGTTTCGCCGAACAGGTGGTGGAAACCGAGGCGCCGACCCAGGTTGAGCTGGACGCCCTGCGTGCCTTGGAAGAGCGCACCGCCATTGCCCACGGGCAGACCGGAGGTGACGAATGAGCCGCGACGTCTTTATCTGCGACGCCGTTCGCACGCCCATCGGCCGTTTTGGCGGCGCCCTGTCTGCCGTGCGTGCCGACGACCTGGCTGCGATCCCGCTTAAGGCTCTGCTGGAGCGCAATCCTCAGCTGGACCCGGCGGCCATCGACGAAGTGTTCATGGGCAGCGCCAACCAGGCTGGCGAAGACAACCGCAACGTGGCGCGCATGGCGCTGCTGCTGGCGGGCATTCCCGACAGCGTGCCAGGCGTGACCCTCAACCGTCTCTGCGCTTCGGGCCTGGATGCGGTGGGCAGCGCGTTTCGTGCCATTGCCTGCGGCGAGATGGAACTGGCGATTGCCGGTGGCGTCGAGTCGATGTCCCGCGCGCCCTATGTCATGGGCAAGGCCGAGACTGCCTTCGGCCGCACGCAGAAGATCGAAGACACCACCATCGGCTGGCGCTTCGTGAACCCGAAAATGAAGGAGCTGCATGGCGTGGATGCCATGCCGCAGACCGCCGACAACGTCGCCGACGATTTCGGCATCAACCGCGCCGATCAGGACGCCTTTGCCCTGCGCAGCCAGCAAAAAGCCGGCCGTGCACAGGCAGGAGGGTTCTTTGCCGAAGAAATCGTCCCGGTGGTGATCAAGACCCGTAAAGGCGAGACCGTCGTCGACACCGACGAACACCCGCGCCCGGACACCACCGCCGAAGCGCTGGCCAAGCTCAAGCCGGTCAATGGCCCGGACAAGACCGTCACCGCCGGCAACGCCTCGGGCGTCAACGATGGCGCGGCGGCCATGATCCTCGCCTCCCGCGAGGCCGTGGAAAAATACGGCCTGACCCCCCGCGCCAAGGTGCTGGGCATGGCCAGTGCCGGTGTCGCGCCGCGCATCATGGGCTACGGCCCGGTGCCGGCGGTGCGCAAGCTGCTGGCTCGCCTGGATATCGGCATTGAGCAGTTCGACGTGATCGAGCTGAACGAGGCGTTCGCTGCCCAAGGCCTGGCCTGCATGCGCGACCTCGGCCTGGCCGACGACGCGGCGGCGGTCAACCCCAACGGCGGGGCGATTGCCCTGGGCCATCCGCTGGGCATGAGTGGCGCGCGTCTGGTGCTGACGGCTGTGCATCAGCTGGAAAAATCCGGCGGCAAGCTGGGGCTGGCTACCATGTGCATTGGTGTCGGCCAGGGGCTGGCGCTGGCGCTGGAACGCGTCTGATGGGTAGAGCCGCTCGCCCGTTCGCGAGCAGGCTCTTAAAGTGACTGAAAACCCAGTGTGGGGCTGACTTTATGTCGGCAGTGCAGGCTTCACATCAGCCGATGTGAAATCGGCCCCACCCAGACGGCTTTTGCCGCCGTGATCTTTCGAGGAATTCCTATGCCTTCCCTACAGCTTGCCGATGGCGAACTGAATTACCGCATTGATGGTCCCGACACTGCACCGGTGCTGGTGCTGTCCAACTCCCTGGGCACTGACCTGGGCATGTGGGATACGCAGATTCCCGCGCTGGCCCAGTCCTTCCGTGTCGTACGTTATGACACCCGTGGTCACGGCGCCTCGCTGGTCACCGCAGGGCCTTACAGCATCGCGCAGCTGGGCGCTGATGTGCTGGCCCTGCTGGATGCGCTGAACATCGACAAGGCCGCGTTTTGTGGCCTGTCCATGGGCGGTCTGATTGGCCAGTGGCTGGGCATCAACGCGCCCGAGCGTTTCACTCACCTGGTGCTGTGCAACACCGCGGCGAAAATCGGCAATGCCGAGGGCTGGAATTCGCGCATCGACACTGTCAACGCCGGTGGCCAGCAGGCCATGCGCGACCTGCGCGATGCGTCCATCGCCCGCTGGTTCACGCCGGAGTTCGCGGCGGCCCAGCCGCAGGCAGCCGACCGCGTGGTGTCCATGTTGGCGTCCACCAGCCCGGCAGGCTACGCGGCCAATTGCGCCGCCGTGCGCGATGGCGATTTCCGCGAGCAGCTGGGGGCGATCCAGGCCAAGACCCTGATCGTCTGCGGCACCGAGGATGCGGTGACGACACCGGCAGACGGTCGCTTCATGCAGGAGCGCATTCGCGGCGCCGAGCAGGTGGAGTTCCATGCCGCCCACCTGTCCAACGTCGAAGCCGGTGATGCGTTCACCCAGGCGCTGCTGGATTTCCTCAAGCGCTGATCGATCACAAGGCCTCGGTGTCCCTGTAGGGCGCCGGGGCCTTGTTGCGCCTGCTGGTTTTTCCGAGCGCCCTGTTTTTTCTCCCGGCGCTTTCCCGATGGCGTCACAATCGCATTGTCGATCAGCCAGGCGAGCGCCTATGGTGCGCCTTTCCCTTTCAGATCACCCATGACTCCCGTCCGCCATGACACTCGATAATCGCATCAAGCTTCGCCACCTGACCTGCTTTCTGGAGATTGCTCGCCAGGGGAGTCTGGCCCGCGCGGCGTCGGTGCTGGCCATCAGCCCGCCGGCCGTGTCCAAGACGCTGAGTGAGCTGGAAGAGTATCTGGGCGCCTCGCTGTGCGAGCGCAGCAAGAGCGGGGTTGTGCTGACGCGCGCGGGGCAATCCTTCCTGCGCTATGCCGGGGTCAGCATGCAGGCGCTGCGCGAGGGCGTGCGCAGCCTGGGCAACGGTGCCCATGAAGCTGCCAGTGTGCGTCTCGGTGCGCTCAGTACGGTGGAAAGCGCGTTTCTGCCAGAGGTGGTGCATCGACTGCATGCGCAGCATGAAGCGCTGCAGGTCAGCGTAATCGGCGGGCCCAGCGCTCATCTGCTCGGGCTGTTGCGGGTCGGCGAGCTGGACCTGGTGGTCGGGCGGATGACCGAAAGCCCGTTGATTGAAGGGCTGGCATTCGAACACCTCTATCATGAGCCGCTGATCCTCGTGGTGCGCCCGGAGCATCCGCTGCTTGGCGCTCCCGTGCAGGCCCAGGTGCTGGAGCAATACCCGGTGGTGCTGCCGCAGGCGGACACCACTATCCGTCGCGATGCGGAAAGCCTGTACGTGCAATGTGGCGCCAGCCTGCCGCAACAGCGGCTGGAGACCCTGTCCATCGCCCTCAGTCGTCGTTATGTGCTGCTCAGCGATGCGGTCTGGGTCGCGCCGCGTGACGCGGTGCTGCTGGATCTGGAGCGGGGCGAGGTGGTGGAGCTGGACCTGGGCTTCAAGGAGCCCGGCGGATCGCTCGGCATTTGCAGCAACCCGACGCGAACACCTTCGGTGGGAACGCAATGGTGCATCGAGCAACTGCGCGAAGTGGCGGAAGAGTTTCGCGTACGCCTGGGCTAGTCGCCGCCTTTTCATTAAGCACGCTATAGGGTGGGCAACCGCAGTCCGTTGTCCACCTGGTGCCGCCGATGGGCGGATGTGAAAAGCGCCCACGACCCGAAGCCGATGCTCGGCAACGGTTCTTGGAGCGAATTGTCAAGCCCCAAAAACGACTCCGCCTGCCGGAAGGGCAGGCGGAGTCGCTTACAGGATCTGCTTAGACGATCTCTTCGTAGGGCAGGCCCACGTAGTTCTCGGCAATGGTCACCAGGCCCGCGTGGGAGTTGAGGTAGTACTCGCGGTCGGCTTGCTGCATCTTCTGATCCCAGGCGTCCTTGTGGTCGCCGAAATCATGCAGCAGGTTGGTCATGAACCAGCTGAAGCGTTCACCCTTCCAGACCCGGCGCAGGGCCAGCTCGGAGTATTTTTCCAGCAGGTCGGTGCGGCCTTCCTTGTAGACCTTGACCAGGATGCGGTACAGGTAGCACACGTCCGAAGCGGCCAGGTTGAGACCCTTGGCGCCGGTGGGCGGCACAATGTGTGCGGCGTCGCCGACCAGGAACAGCTTGCCGTACTGCATGGGCTCGACCACCAGGCTGCGCAGCGGAGCGATGCTCTTCTCCAGCGACGGGCCAGTCACCATGCGGTCGCCCAGGGATTGCGGCAGACGCGCCTTGAGTTCGTCCCAGAAGCGCTCATCGGACCAATCTTCAACCTTGTCGGTCAGCGGCACCTGGAGGTAGTAACGGCTGCGGGTCAGCGAGCGCTGGCTGCAGAGGACGAAACCGCGGTCATGGTGCGCATAGATCAGCTCATCGTGCACGGGCGGAGTGTCGGACAGCAGGCCCAGCCAGCCGAACGGATACACGCGCTCGTACTCGGTCAGCAGCTCGCTGGGAATGCTTTTGCGCGAGACACCGTGGAATCCGTCGCAGCCGGCAATGTAGTCACAGTCGAGGCGATGGGTCTGGCCATCCTTCTCGTAGGTGACATAGGGCTTTTCACCCTTCATGTCATGGGGCTGAACGTTTTCTGCACCATAGATGGTGACAGCTCCGCTGGCGGCGCGGGCTTCCATCAGGTCGCGGGTGACTTCGGTCTGGCCATAGACCATCACGGTCTTGCCACCGGTGAGTTCCTTGAGGTTGACGCGGACGCGCTTGCCGCCAACCAGCAATTCGACGCCGTCATGAACCAGGCCTTCGGCATCCATGCGCGCGGACACGCCGGCCTCGCGCATCATGTCCACGGTACCTTGCTCCAGCACGCCGGCACGGATGCGGGCCAGGACATAGTCAGGGGTCTGGCGTTCGAGAATGACGGCCTCGATGCCTGCCTTGTGCAGCAGTTGACCCAGCAGAAGACCCGACGGTCCGGCACCGATGATAGCTACCTGAGTTTTCATTGTATTTAGTCCCGAAAAAGCCGCGCTCTCAGGGAGGCAGCTGGGGTTGAAAAAAATCTCCCCTGCATTTTTCCTAAATACGCCGTCACAATAAGGTAATAATCCTCTGGATCATTGCACTTTCGAACACATCGTTCGATTAACGGACGCTTTCTCAAGGCCCATAACACAAACTTTGTGGAACACCTATGCAACCTCTGGATAGTCCCACGGTCCCCGTTTTCAAGCTGTACGGAGAGCAGCAAATATGGCCAACGCCCGACTTGCTGCATTGCGAACTGATCCCCAGGCGAAGCAGCCTCTACCAATGGGAAATTCAACCCCATCGCCATGCGGATCTCTTTCAACTCTTCTACATCCAGCGAGGAAATTCGCAAGTCGAGATTGAAGGCAAGCGTCACGACATCGAGCGGGCCTCACTCCAGGTGGTACCGCCACTGTGCGTACATGGTTTTCAGTTCCCTGAGGATATTGAAGGCTATGTACTGACGCTGGCGGCACCGCTGGTCGCACGATTCGAGGCGGAACTGGGGCCGCACCTGAGCGGAGCGGACTGTTATCCGGTCGGCGAAGACTCACGCCTGTACATCGACACCCTGTTTGCGGCGCTGCTGGAGGAATACGAAGGCAGCAAACCGTTCCGGGACACATTGTTGCAGTCGATGGTGAGCACTTTGTTGATTTGGATCTGTCGGCGCCGGCAACGACTGGGCGCTACCAGTGGCACGGAGCGCAGTCGCGAGTATCTGGTCGGTTTCATCAAGCTCGTGGAGCGGCATTACCGCGAGCACCTGTCCGTGGAGGACTATGCTCACCGTGTAGGGGTTTCCAGTACCTATCTGAATAACCTGTGCCGGCAGCTGATCGGGCAGAGCGCACTGCAGGTGATCCATCAGCGGCTGCTGCTGGAGGCCAAGCGGGATCTGATTTATACCGGCATGACCATCAGCCAGCTCTCCGACAATCTGGGGTTCAGCGACCCGACCTACTTTTCGCGCTTCTTCAAGCGTCTAAGCGGCCTGTCGCCCAATGCCTACCGCTCAAAAACCAGCGAGAACGGCACTGCTGAACCCCACTGATACGCGTGGCAGAGCGTTCTGCCTGTAGGTTCGCCAGGGTTAAGCCATTGAATCGAGAAAGATTATTTTTCGATTTCGCTACGAAATTCAAATGGATGCGGCTAATCTCGGCGACCGCAAAGTTGAGTGCAGCACCTGACCATTCCGGTAAGGTGCCGGCTTATGTCCTATTCGCGGCGGCGAAACGCTACGAAATAGTGTGCTCAGAGGGCCATCCCCTCGATGACTTCGGAAATCGCCGGCACCTCCTGGATCAAGGCAACGATTCCTGTACGGAATGGGTCGGTTGCGATTCTGTCCAACGCAGAGACGATTTGCCTGGGCAATGTTTTTTTCGAGTAGCTTATAAGCTAAGGAGACACAGATGAAGATTCGCGCGCTAGTGGTCGAGGCGAAAGATGCACCTTTCAAACTCGAGGAGATCGAGCTTGGGGAACCTGGACGTGGTGAAGTGCGTCTCCGTATCGTGGCCTCCGGGGTTTGCCATACCGATGCCATCACCCGGGCCGGTGACATGCCGATGCCGTTCCCGAGCGTGCTCGGCCATGAGGGGTCCGGCGTTGTTGACGCGGTAGGACCCGGCGTGACCACACTTGTTCCCGGCGACAAGGTGATCATTGGCTGGCCCTCCTGCGGCGAATGCCGCAATTGCTTGGATGGTCAGCCGCGCTATTGCCTGCATACCGGCGATGCCCTGGTGTCGGGCCGCCGTTTCAAGGGCGAGCTCAAAGGTACTTCCGCCTATTCGCGCAACGGCCAGGAAATCAACGGCCACTTCTTCGGCCAATCCTCGTTCGCCACGCACTCTATCGTGTCAGCCGACGCGCTGGTCAAGGTGCCCGACGAAGTGCCGCTCGAACTGCTTGGCCCATTGGCCTGCGGCCTGGCCACAGGCGCCGGCGCGGTTCTGAACGAAGCCCGCCCCAAGCTGGGCGACTCGATTCTGGTCGTTGGCGTAGGCGCCGTAGGCCTTGCTGCCATCATGGCGGCTCGCAATTCGGGGGTGACCAAGATCATCGCCGCCGATGTGCACGACAACCGTTTGGAAATGGCTCTTGAGTTCGGCGCGACTCACACCATCAACTCGCGCACCGGCGATCTGGTTGAGGAAGTCAAAAAGATCACCGGCTCGACGGTGGACTACGCCTTCGACTGCACCGGCGTCATCAAGGTGATCGAGACCATGGCGCAGACGGTGGGCATGCTCGGCACCTTGGTGCTGATCGGTGGCGCACCCGCCGGCGCCTCCTTCTCCCTGGATCATCTCTCCACGTTGTGGGGCAAGCGCGTCATTGGCGTGCTGGGCGGGGGCGGGCGTTCCGGTCAGTTGATCGGCTCGCTGGTCGAGCTCTACAAGCAGGGGCGCTTCCCGTTTGACCGCCTGGTGACCTATTACGAGCTCGATCAGATCGAGCAGGCGCTGGAAGATTCCAGAACCGGCAAGGTCATCAAGCCCATCCTGCGCATGTTCTAAAAAGCGCGCAGGCGCAAGTAAAACCGGCAGGGATGCCAGCGATAACAGCTGTCAGCGGACGGTGTTGCACGCCGCCGCTGACGCTGATCGTTTGGTTTGTAAGCTGAAAGATTGCGATTAATAAACATAAAAAAATCAGGTTTGCCAGTTTGCGCAGACCGCATTGCCACCCACCAGGCTGACATCCATGAAAATGTTTTCCCCTGGCCTTCGTGCCCCCCTCCCGTGTCTGAAAAAACGGGTATTCGGGAAATCCTGTTGTTAGAGGACTTCCCGAACACCCCTAGCTGAAATGGGTGGTCGTGTTGATGGACGCCCTACTGGGTGCCCTGGATGGCCTTGAGAACGGCCTCGATGGAAACGCCGTGGTCGTAGATCGGGATGCTGTACATGACCCGCTCCATGGGGCGTGCGTAACCAACGAAGGGTGACTCCCGCTTCGGCCTGGGCATGCTCACCTTGTGCTCCAGGCTGAACAGCGTCTTGGCCCGGAACATCTCGAACGACATGCCCCTGGCATCCCTGTTCAGGTCGCGCATCTGCCGGTTGATCGACTCGGTGAAGGCGTTGGTGTTGCGCTGGGCTGGGCCGAAGTACGAGAAGATCTCCCGCTCCCAG
>LNAP01002622.1_pt1 | contig 17401 bp, 14 predicted proteins | sample 602601 | NCBI WGS metagenome assembly LNAP01 (sample SAMN02440304, study PRJNA202911) | soil metagenome | biome: Subtropical and temperate rainforests or woodlands; isolation source: soil samples (1 kg each in a 20% v/v slurry with milli Q water) were... ... | reverse complement strand
CACTTGCTCAATAGTTGTGGCTGCTTGCTTCCGCACCTGACCAGATTGGCTACTTCACAATGCGGGGGGGCCCGCCGGACGTAATTTTACAACACTTTGCCAAGTTCACGGTAATCAATAATCGGATATTTTTATGAAGCAGGGCGTTTATTTAACCGGCACCGTTGGCAAAGTCTTCAAGCACCTGTAAAAAGTCATCCCCGTAGCGTGTCAGCTTGGCTTGGCCGATACCGCTGATATTGCCCAACTCTGTCAGACTGCCGGGTTTTTGATTGAGAATTTCCAGTAACGTACTGTCATGGAAAATGACATAGGGCGGCACACCTTGTTCACGCGCAAGTTCGGTACGCTTGGCTTTAAGCGCATGCCACAGCGGGTCTTCATTCGCTTCTGCATAGCCTTCTTTCACTCGTGCGCCGCGTTCGGCTTTGCTGGACTTGCGTTTAGTCGTGTCTTCGTCACGACGTAGCCATACATCGATTTCGCCTTTCAGCACCGGGCGTGCCATTTCAGTAAGTTTAATGCCACCGTAAGCCTGAATATCGGTTTCCAGATAACCGCCACTGACCAGTTGACGGAATACGCTGCTCCATTGCTGCTGTGACAGTGCCTTGCCAATGCCGAAGGTGCTGAGCTGATCATGCTGGAACTGTTCGATTCTGCTGTTGTTCTTGCCTAGCAATACATCGATCAGATGTACAACGCCAAACCTTTGCCCGGTGCGGTACACACAGGAGAGTGCCATCTGTGCCGCCTGTGTTGCATTCCAGGTGTCAACCGGCTCCAGACAGTTGTCACATTGATTGCAGTTACCGTCATGCTGCTCGCCGAAGTAGCGCAATATGGTCTGGTGGCGGCAGCCGGTAGATTCGCAAAAGCCGAGCAGGGCGTCGAGTTTTCTTCTTTCCACCTGCTTGCGTTCTTCGGGCGCATCGCCAGAATCCAGCATCTGGCGCATGCTGACCACATCACCCAAACCGTAAGTCATCCATGCATTCGCAGGCAGGCCATCGCGTCCGGCACGGCCGGTTTCCTGATAGTAGCTTTCCATGCTTTTAGGTAAATCCAGATGCGCTACAAAGCGCACATTGGGTTTATCGATGCCCATACCAAACGCAATGGTCGCCACCATAATGATACCTTCTTCGCGCAGGAACTTGCGTTGGTTTGTGTTGCGTAGCGTTGCATCTAGCCCGGCATGGTAGGGCAGTGCATTCCAGCCGCGTGATTTCAGCCATTCAGCAGTTTCTTCTACTTTACGGCGTGACAGGCAGTAAATAATACCGGCATCATTCGGGTGTTCTGCTTCTAAAAAAGCTTCCAGCTGCTGGCGCGCATTGTTTTTTTGAGTGATGCGATAGCGGATATTTGGGCGATCGAAGCTGGAAACGAATTGCTGTGCATTCTCCAGATTTAGTCGTTCTACAATTTCAGCACGTGTAGGCGCGTCAGCGGTTGCCGTCAGCGCAATGCGCGGGACATGCGGAAAGCGTTCGTGTAGCACAGTGAGTTTGCGGTATTCAGGCCGGAAATCATGACCCCATTGCGACACACAATGTGCTTCGTCAATTGCAAATAATGCAATGCCAACACGGCTATCAATCTGTTCCAGCAGATACTGAAAATTACCGGTTAGCAGGCGTTCCGGTGCAACATAGAGGATTTTCAGGTTACCTTGCATCAATTGATCACTGATTGCATCGGCTTCCTGGACATCCAAGCTGGAATTAAGAAATGCGGCAGAGACGCCCAGCTGCTGCAAAGTATCTACTTGGTCTTGCATGAGGGCAATCAGTGGTGACACAATAATTGCAACGCCGTCACGCAATAGTGCAGGTAGTTGATAACACAGTGATTTTCCGCCACCAGTTGGCATGAGTACCAGCGCATCACCACCGCTGACGATATGGTCAACAATTGCTTCCTGTTCACCACGGAATGAGGTGTAGCCGAAGACTTCTTGCAGGCAGTGCTGTGCGGATGAGTAAGACATGCGTGCTGTGATATTCCGCTAGAGTGCTACGAGGGAGTAAATTCAGCACCGCGATTGCCGCGGTGCTGAATTAAATTACTGCGATGATACTTAACTAGATTACTCAACGCCTTGGCTGAGCAGGTAATCTTCATAATTACCGGTAAAGTCTACAATACCATCTGCCTTGATTTCCAGAATACGTGTAGCGATTGAGCTTACAAATTCACGGTCATGGCTGACAAAGAATAAAGTGCCTTTGTATTTATCCAAAGCCGTATTCAGTGCTTCGATAGATTCCATATCCATGTGGTTAGTCGGCTCATCCATCAGCAATACGTTGGTACGTGCCAACATCAGCTTGCCATACAACATACGGCCTTTTTCACCGCCTGACAGTACTTTGACTGATTTTTTTGTATCTTCACCCGAGAACAGCAGGCGCCCCAGCATGCTGCGCACTGTCTGGTCATCATCACCTTGCTGTGTGAACTTGGACATCCACTCAAACAGGTCTTCACCTTGCTCGAACTCGTACTCATGGTCTTGTGCAAAATAGCCGATCTTAGCTTTTTCAGCCCATTTCACTTCACCGTGTTTAGGCTGTAAATCACCTGCCAAGCAGCGTAAGAACGTAGTTTTACCGATACCATTTTCACCGATGATGGCTACTTTTTCGCCTGCTTCAAACATCATGTCGATGTCGTTGAACAGCGGACGATCAAAGCCATGGCTGAGCTTTTTCAACTCCACTGCATTGCGGTGCAGTTTTTCGCGATCATCATAATCAAAGCGAATAAACGGATACTGACGTGAAGACGGTTTAAATTCTTCAATTTTGATTTTATCGATCTGTTTTGCGCGGCTGGTCGCTTGCTTGGCTTTAGAGGCGTTTGCCGAGAAGCGGCGCACAAAGTCCTGCAAGTCGGCGATTTGCTGTTTAGCTTTAGCGTTATCTTTAGCTTGCTGTGCACGGGCTGCGGTGCTGGCTTCCATGTAATCATCATAATTACCTGGGTAGACTGCAAGTTTGCCGTAATCCATATCGCAGGTATGTGTACACACTTGATTTAAAAAGTGGCGGTCATGCGAAATGATGATCATGGTGCAGCTGCGGTTGTTCAGTATGTCTTCCAGCCAGCGAATGGTGTTAATGTCCAGGTTGTTGGTTGGCTCATCCAGCAGCAGAATGTCCGGATTGGCAAACAGTGCCTGCACCAGCAGTACGCGCAGTTTCCAGCCTGGCGCAACTGCACTCATCGGGCCAGTGTGCTGTTCAATAGGGATACCAACACCTAATAGCAACTCGCCTGCACGTGCTTCAGCGGTATAGCCATCAAATTCTGCGAATACAGCTTCCAGTTCGGCTGCACGCATGTAGTCATCTTCAGTTGCTTCCAGATTTGCGTAAATTGCATTTTTTTCTACGTTGGCGTTCCACATCTGCTCATGGCCCATCATGACCACGTCCAGCACGCGCTGATCTTCATAGGCGAATTGGTCTTGTTTCAAGAAAGCCATGCGCTCATGGTTATCGAGTGAAAGATTGCCGGCGGTTGGTTCTAACACCCCTGCCAGAATCTTCATATAGGTAGATTTACCGCAGCCGTTCGCGCCGATCAAACCGTAACGGTTACCATCGCCGAATTTAACTGAAATGTTTTCAAACAGTGGCTTGGCGCCAAACTGCATGGTGATATTGTTAGAAATTAACAAAATTCAAGACCTTAAAAAATAGAACTACTTAAAAATTAAAACTTATTATAAATAACGACTTCATGGATCGGCAGCTGGCCGCCGCGAGGCTGCGCCTCTTTAAGTGCTTTACCTACAACCACGAACATCACGGGTGTGTGGTCGTCAGGCAGGTTAAGCAACTTTGCCACTGCATCAAAATCAAAACCATCCATCGGGCAGGTGTCATAGCCCATTTCTTTTGCGGCCAGCATGAGGGTCATGGCAGCCATACCGCATGAGCGCATAGCTTCATCGCGCTGCACCAGTTCATTGCCTGAGTAATATTGGCCAATGGCAGAAACCAGATAATCCTGCACCGGTTTTGATGCATTTTCCCAGTAACGCTCAGGCTGTTTTTCCCATGCTTTTAAATCGGCTGTTAACACGACTAGCAGTGAAGCATCTTCAACCTGTGCCTGATCCCAACTCACTGCGCGAATTTCCTTGCGCAACGCCGGGTCTGTCACAACGACAAAACGCCAGTTCTGAATATTGAATGCGGTAGGAGATAACATCGCCAATGACATCAGTTTAGCGATTTCATCTTCTGTCATTTTGTGCTGCGGGTCATACGCCTTGACAGAGCGGCGTTCTAAAATGGCTTGGCTAACGTTCATGATTCGTAATGAATATCCAGAATTTCTAAATTGATGTTGCCAACCGGGCGCTGCCAGTTAACAGTTTCGCCAACTTTGTGGCCGATTAATGATTTTGCCAGAGGAGAAACCCAACTCACTTTATTGATAGAAGCATTAGCTTCATCTTCACCCACGATATGGAACGTGTGGCGATTGCCTTCATCATCTTCAACTTCCACAATTGCGCCAAACAAAACCGTGTCGTGGTTTTGTGTTTTTGGGTCAACCAGAATAATGGAGTCCAGACGTGCGCGCACATAACGTAAGTCACGCTCAATTTCAGACACTTTATCTTTTGCAAAAGTGTCATCATGCGCATCTTTCAGGGTATTAAGTTGCGCCACCAAGGCTTCTTCCTGTGTTTGCAACTCAAGTGCACCGTTAGGGGTTACATAGTTAGGATGCTCACTGACCGGGCGCTCGATGAGCTCTTCACCGCCAGCTTGTTCAAATCTTTCTTCATTGACAAATGCTCGACTCATAATGACTCCTTATTCCCACTCAATCGTTGCTGGCGGTTTGCCAGAAACGTCATACACAACGCGGTTAATACCACGTACTTCATTAATAATTCTATTGGATACACGACCTAATAATGAATAGGGCAGCTCTGCCCAGTGCGCGGTCATGAAGTCGCTGGTGACTACTGCGCGTAAGGCAACAACGTAATCATAGGTGCGGCCATCGCCCATCACACCGACTGATTTTACCGGTAAGAATACGGTAAATGCCTGACTTGTGAGTTGATACCAGGATTTACCGGTTTTTTCGTCTTTGGTATTGCGCAACTCTTCAATGAATATAGCATCTGCACGACGTAATAAATCAGCAAAGTCTTTTCTTACATCACCCAGTATGCGTACGCCTAAGCCCGGGCCTGGGAATGGGTGACGATCAACCATTTCTGAAGGTAGCCCCAGTGCAACACCAAGTTCGCGCACTTCATCTTTAAATAGATCGCGTAAAGGCTCCAACAGTTTCAAGCCCAGCTGTTCCGGTAAGCCGCCAACGTTGTGGTGGCTCTTGATCGTGACTGCTTTCTTGGATTTTGCACCGCCTGATTCGATCACATCCGGGTAAATCGTACCCTGCGCCAGGAATGTTGCGCCTTTATGGCCGCCATCACCAGCTTTGAGTTTTGCGGCTTCAGCTTTAAAAACTTCTACAAATTCTTTGCCGATGATTTTGCGTTTAGCTTCCGGATCACTGACGCCGGCAAGTTTGCCCATGAATTGTTCAGTGGCATCTACATGGATTACTTTTGCGTGCAGGCGGCCAACAAACATCTCCATGACCATTTTGCCTTCATCCAGACGCAGCAGGCCGTGGTCAACAAACACGCAAGTCAGTTGGTCGCCAATGGCACGGTGAATCAATGCAGCAGCAACGCTGGAGTCCACGCCGCCGGATAAACCTAGAATAACTTCTTCATCACCCACTTGTTCACGGATTTTTTCTACAGCTTCCGCAATGTGGTCTTTCATGATCCAGTCCGGCTTGGCTGCACAGATATCCAGCACAAAACGGTTAAGCATGGCCTGACCTTGTTTGGTGTGAGTTACCTCGGGGTGGAACTGCACCGCGTAGAATTTTCGGGTTTCATCCGCCATTGCAGCAATAGGGGTGGTTGCATTGCTGGCGATGACTTTAAAGCCCGGTGGTAATTCAGTTACCTTGTCGCCATGGCTCATCCACACGTCCAGCAGGCCGTGCCCTTCAGCATTGGTGCTGTCCTGAATGTCGCGGAACAGGGCAGAGTGGCCATGTGCGCGTACTGAAGCATAGCCGAATTCACGTTTGTGACCGGCTTCCACCTTGCCGCCCAGTTGCTGCGCCATGGTTTGCATGCCGTAGCAGATGCCTAATACCGGCACGCCTAGTTCAAATACAGCCTGCGGCGCTTTGTCAGTTTCTTCTTCATACACGCTGGCATGGCTACCGGAAAGGATAATGCCATCTGCGCCAAAGTTTCTGACAAAGTCGTCAGATACTTCGCATGAGTGAATCTCACAGTAAACATGCGCTTCACGCACGCGACGTGCAATAAGCTGAGTGACTTGTGAGCCAAAATCTAGAATGAGGATTTTTGAATGCATAGAGTGTGTGAGTGAGAAGATTAAAATGAAAAGTGGGCGGTTAATATAACCGCCCACTTAATTAAGATGCTATTAGTCAACGCGGTAGTTCGGTGCTTCTTTGGTAATTTGCACGTCATGCACATGAGACTCACGCATACCGGCAGAAGTAATTTGTACGAACTCTGCCTTGTTACGCATTTCTTCAATAGTTGAGCAGCCCACATAACCCATAGAAGCGCGCAAGCCGCCCATTAGCTGGTGGATGACTGCCAGTACGCTGCCTTTGTAAGGCACGCGGCCTTCAATGCCTTCAGGTACTAATTTATCAGCATTGCCGTTATTGTCCTGGAAGTAGCGGTCACTAGAACCTTTTTCCATCGCGCCAATAGAGCCCATACCGCGGTAAGATTTATATGAACGACCCTGGAACAATTCGATTTCGCCCGGCGCTTCTTCAGTGCCGGCAAACATGCCACCCAGCATCACGCTGTAAGCACCTGCGGCAATCGCTTTAGAAATGTCACCAGAGAAGCGAATGCCGCCGTCAGCAATAAATGGCACGCCGGTGCCTCTTAACGCTTCTTCAACATTAGAAATTGCGCTGATTTGCGGAACACCAACGCCGGCCACAATACGTGTCGTACAGATTGAACCTGGGCCAATACCGATTTTTACGCCGTCAGCACCTGCGTCTACCAACGCCAGAGCGGCACTCGCGGTAGCAATGTTGCCGCCGATCACATCAATATGCGGGTAATTCTTTTTAACCCAGGTAACGCGATCCAGCACGCCTTGTGAGTGGCCGTGTGCGGTATCGACCACAATCACGTCTACACCTGCTTCAGCCAGCGCAGCTACGCGCTCTTCCGTGCCTTCGCCCACACCGACAGCAGCGCCAACGCGCAATCTGCCCTGCGCATCTTTACATGCGTTAGGATGGTCGGTTGATTTTTGAATATCTTTTACGGTGATCAGACCTTTAAGTGTGTCGTCGTTATCGATCACCAATACACGCTCAAGACGGTATTGGTGCAACAAACGGATGACATCTTCTTTGGCAGCGCCTTCACGTACAGTGACCAGCTTGCTGCGCGGTGTCATGATGTTGCTGATAGGTTGATCCAGATTGGTTTCAAAGCGCAAATCACGGTTGGTTACGATACCAACGATTTTGCCGTTATCTACGACTGGAATGCCCGAAATTTTGTGGGTGCGAGTCAGTGTAAGTACGTCGCGCACTGTCATGTGGCTTTGAATGGTAATAGGGTCGTTAACTATTCCGGATTCAAAACGTTTAACACGAGCTACGTGCGCAGCCTGCTTCATCGCAGTCATGTTTTTGTGAATAAAGCCTAGCCCGCCTTCTTGCGCCAGTGCAATTGCGAGTGGAGCCTCGGTAACGGTGTCCATCGCGGCAGACAGAAGTGGAATGTTAAGCTGGATGTTGCGAGATAATTGTGTTTTAAGAGACACTTCGCGTGGCAGCACGTTAACATCGTCAAATGTAAGTGCTTGTTGCAGTAAACGCATTCGTAAATCCTTTTACCCAAAACGAAATTATACAGAGTTATGAGCAGCTTAGCGAGTATGCTAAGCATAATTTCAAGAATTTAAATAATTTTTTTATTGAATGCCAGGTAAGTTTAACGCAGTATTGATTGTATGCTTGATAAACAATAACATGTGTAAAAGCTTGATAACTTAAAGAGGTAATACCATGAAAGTAGATTCGTTATTGGTTTTGGCTGCAATTATCGCTGCGACTTTGCCAGCCATAGCACAGGCCGAAATTTATAAGTGGAAGGATAAAGATGGACGTACCCGTTATAGTGATGTGCCGCCACCATCAAATATCAAGAATGAATCTATCGGAAAAAAAACACTTAAAGCGCCAGTTGCACCAGCTCCTGCTGAAAGCGGATCGGCGCCAGCTGCTAATAAAGGCGGCACAGTAGCACCTGCAGATGCCGCGCCAGCTCTAAGTAAAGAAGAAGCAGCAGCCAAGCGTGCTCAGGAAGCAGAGGCGCAGAAAAAGGCTGACGAAGTTAAAAAAGCGGAGTTAAAGTTCAGGCAGGAAAGTTGTACAGCCGCCAGAACTAATCTGAGAATGTATAGTAACGGCGGCAGAATAATGACTACAGATGAAAGTGGTGAGCGCCGCTATCTTGGTGATGATGACATCAGTAAAGGCAAGGCGGATGCACAGCGCGACGTAGAAAAGTTTTGCGACTAAATTGTTTTGTTAAATGATTGTTTTGTTAAATGCATCGAGATAAGTGTCCGTACGTACAGCCATGCTGCTGTGTCTGTGGCATTATATGTATGACAGTTTAGGTAGGTTGGCAGGTTTATTAATCATAGTGTCGGTAATTCAAAATGCCGGTGATTCGAAGCGCAAGAGGTAGTTACATGGTTTTACAAGCAGGAGAGTCTCAGTAAATAAAAGTCTTTTAGGAGAATAAAAATGGCTGTGATCGATCGTGTATTAGTGGGTGAAGCATTGGTAATTGAGAACCGTGCCGATGAGCATGGCTTGGATCTGTTAAATGTTGCACATATTGACCTGATTATGGGCCCCAGAGGCAGTGCTGCTGAAGATGCATTTTGCCGCACTCTGACAGACCAGAAAATGGGTGTGAATGGTTTGCTCGCCATCGTTGCGCCAAACCAGATGGTAAAACCGAATACCGTCATGTTTAATAAAGTGACCATTAAAAATGGCAAGCAGGCGACACAGATGTTTGGCCCGGCGCAGCGCGGCGTTGCAATGGCGGTGATGGATTGCGTGGCCGAAGGCATTATCCCGTTGGAAGAAGCCGATGACGTGTTTATCTGTGTTGGCGTTTTTATCAGTCACCGTGCGGATAGCGATGAGCGCATACAGGAATGGAATCATCGCGCAACCAAGCAAGCTATTATAAATGCGATTGCGCGTGAACCTAAAGCGGCTGATTTGCTGAAAACCTATAAAGAGTCAGTACATCCGTTTGCAGCAAAAGCAAAAAAATAACAACTTAAGGGCATTTCATAGTGATGCCCGTTTCTGCTTATTGTTTACTTCAGCATCGCCTGCAGGTCATCGATGATCTGCTGTGAGTGGTTAGATACATTGACATTGGTATAGATTTTTTTGATCTTGCCATCAGGGTCAATCAGGAAGGTATGGCGCTTGGCGATTTTTATAACCAAAAGATTGGTAAGCGCATCATAGCTAGCTGCTACTTTGCCATCGCTGTCTGCAAGTAAAGTAAAAGGCAGATTGTATTTCTCGGCAAATTTTCCGTTGGATTCGCTGCTGTCAATGCTTACACCAACAACTTTTGCACCCAGTTTCTCCAATTGTGTCATATCATCCCTGAAGTGACAGGCTTCCTTAGTGCAGCCGGGAGTGTCGTTTTTTGGATAAAAATAAAGAACTAAATACTTGCCGCGATAGTCTGTTAGAGAATGCTTTTTTCCTTTTGCGTCATTCAATGTGAAATTTGGTGCATCGCTATCAATCACCAAGTTACCAGAAGTACCTGCATAACTGCGGTATCCTAATATAGCGATTAGCAATATTGCTGCGTAGAAAAAAAGTTTAATTAACATAGAGACACTTTCGGTTGGCTAGTATCATTTGGGCGATGATGAAATATCTGTGAAGAATATTTAAATGTTGACCGATGTTAGCACTTTTTGTTTTGCTTGGTAAATTACAAATACATTGATGAAATAATGATACATACATGCCAACTGTTAAAAAATTGCTATAATTGGCGCGCTTGAAATGTTACAGTTTTTTGACGCTGTTATTTTTTCACCGTTGAATATATTTTTATAAACAACAAGATTTTTCAAATATAAATTGAAATCAATTAATTTAAATACTGCCCAGATGCAAAAGGTTTTCAAAAAACTGCTGTTAATCATTGGATTAATAGCAATTTTTGCGTCTGTTATTCAGCAGGATTTTGATACTCATAACGGTGATTTCGCCAGCAATGGGCAGGCGACTGTTGTGCAGTTTGATAAAGATAACAATCGCGATACTGGTGACACAGCTACTATCGCTTCAGTGATATACAAGCAATTTTCTAAAAAAAGCACTATTTACTACTTCTATAGCGCCAGTTATCAAGAACCAACCTTGTTGGTTCACCTAAGACCGCCCAACACTTAATTCTCAAATGGCTTAATTCTTGCAAGCTTATATAATAAGCTTGCAAGAATATACAAGCTCGGTCGCTGCTGGCCAGCATGATGCCTTGCGATAGGCACTGCCTGTATAGCGCGAAATCAATCTTAATAATTTTTGTGATTAGTTAATCGTTATTAATTAGTTTCAACGATTCATTCAGGAAAAAACTGTTTATGCATAGTTTTGGTGCAAGTGAGCGGCTGGTATGCTCTAAAAAGCGTTATATAACTTCTATTGTGTTTTTATTGGCTGGTTTTGTGCACAGCCATGCAGCGTATGCGGCACCAAGTTTCACCTTGGAGCAGATTGTAACAATCGCTGCGGAACAAAACCCATCAATCAATATTTCAAAGGCACGTGAAGACTCTGCTGCGGCTTCAGTCATCACAGCGACTACTTATGCGAATCCGCATTTTGAATTTGGTGCCGGCCCCACCAGTTATAGAACCCAGGGTGGCCAGGGTAATAGCGGTAACTGGGGCTTGGCGTTGTCACAGCCTTTAGACTTTCCCAGCGTGCGTAATGCAAAAAGAGAAGTTGCTGAAAATAATGTGAAAGTGGCAACGCTTGGCATTGAGCTTACAAAAACTGATGTGCGTGCGCGCGTAAAAAGTGCTTATTACGATGTATTGCAGCGTCAGGCTGTGCTTGAAATCGCTGAGGCAGACAGCAATCTGCTCAAGGATATTCGCGGACGGGTTAAATTGCGCGTTGATGTAGGTGAGTCACCAAAGTATGAGCTTATTAAAGCTGATACTGAAGCATTGGCTGCGGAGCGAGATTATCAGGCTGCCAGAGTCAGGGTGACTGAAGCAAAAGCCTACCTGCGCGGTTTAATTGGCGCCGCTATCCCGGAAGATTTCAACCTCACTGGTGAATTGCCGCTCAGTTCAAGTCTGCCGAGAATTGACGAGCTACGTGACCGAATCAATGACGCCACACAACTGAAGCAGATTCGTGCAGCGATCAAAACCTCTGAGGCAAACCTGCGCCTGCAGGAGCAGCTACGTAACCCTGGGCTGACGGTTCGGGCTGGCGTTGAGCAAGACCCGGATTTACGTCAGCTGCGACTGGGCATTTCAATTCCATTACCGGTTTGGGATAAGCGTAGCGGTCCGATTGCGCAGGCAGCGGCCGAAGTCAGAGAAGTGAATGCAATTTTAAGTGAGCGTGAACTGGCAATTAAACGCGATATTGAATCTGCCTATCAGCGTTATTTAATTGCACAGCAGCAGGTAGCTGCGTTTGAAAATGGCTTGTTATCGCAGGCTGAAGCAGTGCTTAAAGTGGCTGAGGCTGCATACCGTTTTGGTGAGCGTGGCATTCTTGATTACCTGGATGCGCAACGTACCAAGCGCGTCGTAAGAAAAGACTATTTATCTGCACGTTACGAATATATCAATACCATGCTGGAAATTGAACGCTTGCTTGGCTATGAACTTTTGGAGGTTAAATCTTAATGACTGCTACATCTATGTTTGCAAATATGTTTTCAAATTCTTTACCAAATAAAAAAACGTTTCTGGCTTTATTTGCAGCCAGTTTTTTATTAGCAGGCTGTAACTCAAAAGAAGAAGCGCCAGTTGAGGCTAAGGTAGTAGACCCAAATATTGTGGAAATTACTGAACAGCTAGCAAAGCAGATTCAACTGCATACGGCAGGTAATATCGAAATGCGTGGCACCTTGCGCGTACCCGGCACCATACAAGTAGATGAGCAGCGCATGGCGAGAATCGGCGCCTCAGTCACTGGTCGCATCAAAGATATTGAAGCGACTCTGGGGCAGAATGTTAAAAATGGCCAGGTTCTGGCAACGCTCAACAGTACTGAGTTGGCACAAAACCAGCTGGTGTATATCAAAGCTTCGCAGCAAATTGGCTTGCAATCTAAAGCGGTTGAGCGTGCACGCTTACTGCAAGAGGCTGACGTGATTGGCGCGGCTGAATTGCAACGCAGAGAAGCCGAATTGAGTGCAGCGCAGGCTGAGCTTAACGCCGCACGCGATCAATTGCTGGTATTGGGTATGAGTGAATCTGCAATTAATAAGCTGACACAGACCGGACAAATCCGCTCTTATAGCAATGTGGTATCACGCATTTCAGGTACGGTGATCAGCCGCAAGGTTAACCTGGGGCAAGTAGTGCAGCCGGCTGAAGAGTTATTCATCATTGCCGATCTTTCGCATGTCTGGGTCGTTGCTGAAATTCCTGAGCAGCAGATTGATCTGATTCAAGTGGATGAAGAAGTTGTGGTGGAAATTCCGGCTTTGGGTAACAAGCAATATAAAGCCAAGCTGATTTACGAAGGTGATGTGGTTAATCCGGAAACCAGAACTGTCACTGTGCGCTCTGATCTGGCAAATGATAATCGTGAAATCAAGCCGGATATGCTGGTTTCAATGCTGATTCAATCGCATCCGGAACAAAAACTGGCCTTGCCATTGCAAAGCATTGTCAGGGAAAACGATACTACCTATGTTTACGTGCAACTGGCACCAAACAAATTCCGCCTGCGTGAAGTTGAGCTGGGGCAGGAACATGAAGGTATGGTGACCATTGTAAATGGTGTGTCTGAGGGTGAAATCGTGGTCGCTGACGGTGCATTCCATGTAAACAATGAACGTAAACGCAAAGAATTGGAGTAACGCATGATTGAATCTCTAATTCGTGCGGCGCTTAAACAGCGCCTGATTGTGATGGTGTTTGCAGTCGCGCTCATGATTGCAGGCATATTTGCATTACAAAGACTTTCCGTAGATGCGTTTCCGGATGTAACCAATGTACAGGTGCAGATCGCAACACAGGCAACCGGTAAGTCACCGGAAGAAGTAGAGCGCTTTATTACCGTGCCACTGGAAATTTCCATGACCGGCTTGCCGGGCCTGATAGAAATGCGTTCGCTTAACCGCAATGGCTTATCTTTGATTACACTGGTATTCACCGACAAAACCGATGTTTACTTTGCGCGTCAGCTCGTGATGGAACGGCTGATGGAAGTCATGGAAAAAATGCCGCAGGGCGTAACGCCTATTCTTGGCCCTGTAGCAACTGGCCTTGGTGAGGTTTATCAATATACTTTGGATAAACCCGGTGATGGTGAAAAAGAACTTACCGCTGAAGACTTGACCGAACGCCGTGCTATCCAAGACTGGGTGGTCAGGCCGTTGCTGCGTGGTATTCCTGGCGTAGCCGAAATCAACTCGCAAGGTGGTTACGTTAAACAATATCAGGCGCTGGTTAACCCAGACCGCATGAACCACTATGGTTTGAAGCTGCAAGATATCTACATGGCATTGGCTAAAAACAATGCCAACAGCGGCGGTGGTGTATTGCCACAGTTTGCCGAGCAGTATCTGATTCGCGGTGTAGGTCTGATTGAAAATCTGGATGACATTCGTAACATTGTGCTGAAAGAGCAAAATGGTGTGCCGGTTTTTATGCGCGATATTGCCGAAGTAAAACTTGGGCATGAAGTACGCGTTGGTGCAGTGTTGAAAAATGGCTATACCGAATCAGTAGGCGGCATTGTGATTATGATGCGTGCCGGTAATGCTAAAGAAGTGGTAAGCCGCGTTAAAGCGCGCGTACAAGAAATCAATGATAAAGGCATGCTGCCAAATGGCTTGCAGATTGTGCCTTACTATGACCGTAGCGAGCTGGTGGATGCAGCGCTGTTTACGGTAACCAAGGTGCTGATCGAAGGCATTATTCTGGTGGTTTTTATTCTGTTCCTGTTCTTGGGTGACGTGCGCTCCAGCATTATTGTGGTGGCAACGCTCATACTGACGCCGCTGATTACATTTATGGCCATGAATTACTACGGTCTTTCAGCCAACCTGATGTCCTTGGGTGGCTTGGCGATTGCGATCGGCCTCATGGTCGATGGTTCGGTGGTGGTGGTTGAGAATGCCTTCCACCATTTAGGGCACAGGCAAAACGAGAGTAAGGTGCGCGTGGTGCTGGAGGCAGCGAGTGAAGTCGCTACGCCAGTATTGTTTGGCGTAGGTATTATCATTTTGGTGTTCTTGCCACTCATGACGCTGGAAGGCATGGAAGGCAAGATGTTTGCGCCGTTGGCGATGACGATTGCAATCGCCTTGTTTGTATCACTGGTGATTTCACTAACCTTATCACCGGTACTTTGCTCTTATATTCTTAAGGGCGGCTCAGGCGAAGACACCAAGCTGATTCAATCGATTAAAAATCCTTATTTGAAGTTGCTTAACTGGGCGCTTACAAATGATAAAAAAACCATTGCAACAGCAACAGCAGTATTCATTATTTCTTTAATGGTGGTGCCGTTGCTGGGTACCTCTTTCATTCCTGAAATGAAAGAAGGCTCGATTGTGCCGGGCATTAACCGCGTGCCTAATATCTCGCTTGAAGAGTCTATCAAGATGGAGAATGAAGCCATGCGCTTGATTATGGAAAAGGTGCCGGGTGTTAAATCTGCAATGTCTGGTATCGGTCGTGGTGAAAGCCCGGCTGACCCGCAAGCGCAGAATGAATCTACGCCGATTATCAGCCTGAAACCAAGGGATGAATGGCCTGAAGGCTGGACGCAGGACGATATTGCCGACAAGATGACCGCAGTGTTGTCTGAAGGCTTGCCGGGCGTGCAGATCGTGATGGCGCAGCCGATTTCAGACCGTGTGGACGAGCTGTTGACCGGTGTTCGATCAGACGTGGCAGTAAAGGTGTTTGGTGATGACATGGCCAAGCTGAAGAGCAAGGCTGATGAAATTGCCAAAATCGCCGGCACTGTACCAGGTGCGGTTGACCTGCGGGTAGAGAAAGTATCTGGTCAGCAATATCTGAACATTACGATCAACCGTCAGGCGATTGCGCGTCAGGGCATTAATGCCTCTGACATTCACGACATCATTGAAACTGCGATTGGCGGTAAGGTTGCCACCGAGATTTATGAAGGTGAGCGCAGGTTCTCCGGTGCGGTGCGTTTTCCTGAAAGTTTCAGGGATAACACCGAAGCGATCGGCAATATACTGGTGACTTCGCCAAATGGTTCACGTGTTGCATTGCGAGACTTGGCCCAAATTGAGATTAAAGATGGCCCGGCGCAAATCAGCCGTGAGTTAGGCAAGCGCCGTATTGTGGTGGCGATTAACGTAAGAGATCGTGACTTGGGCGGCTTTGTTGCGGAATTACAGCAAACGCTGGATAAACAGCTCAAACTGCCCGACGGTTATTATCTTGAGTACGGCGGCCAGTTCCAGAACATGGAGCGCGCTTTAAATCACCTGATGATTATTGTGCCGATTACCATTGCGGCAATTTTCTTCCTGCTGTTCCTGCTGTTTAATTCAGTACGGTATGCCACGATGATCATCATGATTCTGCCATTTGCCTCGATAGGCGGTATTTTTGCGCTGCTGGTCACCGGTGAGTATCTCTCAGTACCGGCATCCGTTGGATTTATCGCCTTATGGGGTATTGCCGTGCTGAACGGTGTGGTGCTGGTGTCATATATCCGTTCGCTGCGCGATGAAGGCAGAGGCCAGATTGAAGCGATTGTAGAAGGTTGTAAACAAAGGTTCAGGCCAGTGATGATGACGGCAACCGTTGCCATGCTGGCGCTGGTGCCGTTCCTGTTCGCAACAGGCCCAGGTTCTGAAATTCAGCGGCCATTGGCTATTGTAGTGATTGGCGGTCTGATTAGCTCAACACTGCTGACACTGGTAGTGGTGCCAACCTTATACCGCAGGTTTGAAGAATCAAGAATCGAAGCATAATGTACAAGATCATCATACAAAAGATAATCATGCAAAAGATAAAGGAGTTCCTGTAATGAAAGAAATCAAGGCAGTTATACAGCCGCATCGCTTGCCAAAAATCCGTTCAGCTCTGCGTAATATCAAGGCTTTTCCGGGCATGACCATCAGTAAAGTAGAAGGCTGCGGCCACTATGTGGCAAAACCAGAGCAAGGGATCAGAGAAGAGTTAACTGATTACAGCCCTAAAATTCACATTGAAATGATAGTGCCGGATGAAATGCTCGAAGGTGTGCTGCAGATTATTGTAGAAGTAGGGCACACCGGGCAGGTTGGCGATGGCATTGTATGGGTAACATCTGTAGAACGTTTTATCAGGTTATCTGAACAGATTAAAGTGATTGATTGTTAAGTATTAAACACTTACTTTTAATCATGTAATATTTACATGGCGCACTTGTGCATAGGTTTTACTGTGCAAGTGCGCCATGTTTCAATTTATAATCGTATTTATTAAAGGCATTAAAAGCCTTATACTACGCGCCCTGCATCACACGCCCCCGTAGCTCAGTGGATAGAGCATCCCCCTCCTAAGGGGAGGGTCACACGTTCGATTCGTGTCGGGGGCACCATAAAAATCAAAGGCTTACATTTTTTTAATTGCAGGTCATTTTAATTAGTCCTCAATGTAGGGGCTATGTAGGATTTTTACGAAATTACATTACTATTAAGCGAAAATTAATCAAATTCGTTAATACTTAGTATTCATGGTAAAGAAGCTCACTTATTACAGCCGCAGAAAAAGCTACCTATAATTACTAAAAAGTAGCCAAGTATAATTTTCAAATCCTCAATAAGCTAAAATGGTAATTATTGATGCTAGTTTTGCCGCAGTTATAATTTATTGTACGACTCCTAAGCCGGACAAAGCAGACGGTCATTAGTAATGAAAAATCTGGCCTGTTATAAGTGTTGAATTGCACTCAGAATTGACCCACCTCGCGATATAAATTGCACTAGAAATTGACCCACGTACCGATACTATTCTGTTCAACCTATGAGCAGGAG
>LNAP01002717.1_pt1 | contig 17409 bp, 13 predicted proteins | sample 602601 | NCBI WGS metagenome assembly LNAP01 (sample SAMN02440304, study PRJNA202911) | soil metagenome | biome: Subtropical and temperate rainforests or woodlands; isolation source: soil samples (1 kg each in a 20% v/v slurry with milli Q water) were... ... | reverse complement strand
CGGGGCCGTCATGACCGCTGGCGCCGGGCTCAGTTGCTTGATCAGTTTCGCGGCCAGATAGGCTGCCGGCAATCCCATGGCGATGCCCGAGCCACCCGTGATCAGCGGCATGTCTGCCACGGCAGCCCCGATGGCGCGCAGATGACCATCGGTGACGGCATCGACGATCTGGATGCGATGGCCGGCTTTCAATTCTCGCGCGAGACCGAGGCGAATCGCCTCGGCACCGGTATCGACATCCGCGAACGGCACCAGGCCGACCGACAGGCTGGTCTGGCGCTGCAGCACGCGGCAGAGATTGGCGTCACGCATCGGCGTCAGCGGATGGTCCTTCATCGGACTGTCGCTGAGCAGGATACCGTTGACGAAAAGATGGCCGAAGAAAATATGCCGGCCGGCGCGCGGAAAAGCCGGACAGGCAATGGTCTGCTCGCCGCCGGCGAAATCGAGCAAGGCCGCGGCCACCGGCCCGATATTGCCTTCATCGGTCGAATCGAAGGTGGAGCAATATTTGAACAGCAGACGCTGCGCGCCCAGCTCCCGCAATCGCTTCGCCGCGGCCAGGGATTGCTCGACGGCGTCGCGCGCCGGGATGGTGCGCGACTTCAGCGCGATCACCAGCGCATCCGTATCGGTCAGATCGATATCCCGCGCCGGGATGCCGGTCGATTGCACCGTGCGCAAGCCTTCGCGGGTCAGCATGAGCGACAGGTCGGTGGCACCCGTCAGGTCGTCGGCGATACATCCCAGCAGCATGAAAGAGGTTCCAAGTAATTAGGGCGTCTGAATGCCGGTCGTGTTGAGAAAGGCCGCGTAAAGCGATGAATTGGCGGCGATGAAGAGCCGGTTGCGCCGGGGACCGCCGAAACAGACATTGGCGACCGTCTCCGGGGTCAGGATCTTGCCCAGCAATTCTCCCTCGCGCGAATAGCAATGCACGCCATCGGCCGCGCTGATCCAGAGATTGCCATCCACATCAAGGCGGAAGCCATCCGGAATGCCGGGGTCGATCACCGCGAAAACACGACCGTTTTTCAAGCTGCCTTCCGCACCGACATCGAAGGCACGGACGTGATGCGGCTTGTCGGGACCATGAGAACGGCCGGAATCGGCGACGTAAAGCGTCTTCTCATCTTTGGAAAAGGCGAGGCCGTTCGGCTTGTCGAAATCATCGGCCACGATGCGCAGGCTGCCATTGGCGGGATCCAGGCGATAGACGTTGCAGCGGCCGATCTCGCTCTCGGCCTTGTAGCCTTCGTAATCCGAGAGGATTCCATAGGGCGGATCGGTGAACCAGATGCTGCCGTCTGATTTCACCACCACGTCATTCGGCGAATTCAGCCGCTTGCCCTCGAAGCGCTCGGCCAGCACGGTGATGCTGCCGTCATGCTCGGTACGGGTGACGCGGCGCCCGCCATGTTCGCAGGTGACGAGGCGGCCCTGGCGATCGCGCGTATTGCCGTTGGAGAAGTTCGAGGGATAGCGGAAGAGGCTGACCTGTCCGGTTTCTTCTTCCCATCGCAGCATGCGGTTATTGGGGATATCGCTGAAGACCAGGAAACGGCCATCGGCAAAATAAACGGGACCTTCGCACCAACGCAGGCCAGTATGGAGTTTCTCCAACCCGCAAAGCGGAATCAGATAATTCGAGAAGACCGGTTTGACGATTTCGTAATAAGACATGCCTCCCCCTTACTCCTTGGATTTTACCTGGCTATTGGATTTTGCCGGGCCATCGGATTTTGTTTGAGCATCAGACTTCATTGGAGCGGGTTTTCCACCCCGGACCGACCAGTAATAGGTCTCCACATCGCCCAGATGACGCCGCATCTCCGCTTCCGCCCGATCGGGATCGCGGGCGGCGATGGCCTCGAAGATGCGCCGGTGGCAGGCGATGGCGGCATCGAATGCATCCGCATGCTTGAGCGAGGTGTGCCGTTGTTCCTGCAGCACTTCCAGCACGCTGTTATACAAGGCCGTGACCAGCGAATTATGGGAAATGCGGGCGATGCCGAAATGGAAATCGTCATCCGTGCGGGCAAATTCCGCGACATCGCCTTCCGTGGCTTCATTGGCCTGCAGCAGCACCTCGAGCTCGCTCAATTCCGCGGCCGTGGCGGCCTTCGCCGCCTCGCGGGCCAGCGCAACTTCGGTGAAAAGACGCGCCTGCTGGAAGAGATGCATGCCCTCCGGCCGCGATACCAGAAGCAGCGCCGCGGTCGAGAGATGTTCGATCAGGTCCTTCGGATTGGGCTCCGTCACGCGGGCCTTTTCGCCGCCGCTGACCGAGATCAACCCCTTTTTATTAAGCCACAGCAAGGCCTCTCGAACGGCGGGACGGCCGACTTCGAAACGCTCCATCAATTCGCGTTCCGATGGCAAGGCATCCCCCACTGCCAATTCGCCGGACAGGATCATCGCCTCCAGCTGACCAGCGATCTGGTCGAAGAGTCGATGCCGTTTGATAGCGATCCGAGAGGGTAATGATGCCACAGCCTTTTTCCGCCAATAGTTTCAAGTCATAGTCTAGCAGCCCTGTTCCGAAAGCACACGACGTTTGGCAGCCACGAAAGCAGCCAGGCAACGGTCCCGCCAGCCACGGCGCGCCGGCAGCGCGCTCTGTGCCGTCGCCAGCCGACGCTGGTCTTCGATAGCCTTCACAAGCGGCGCGTCCCATTCGCGGGGATCCGCCTGTTCCCGGGCCAGGCCGTAATACATCGGCCCCAGATTTTTGCAATATTCCGCCACGCCGTTCTGGGCGTTCAGATCGATCGTTTCAAACGGACCCATGAAGAACCACCGCAGGCCGAGCCCGTCGGCCACGGCTTTATCGACATCGGCAACGTTGCAGATGCCGTCCTGCACCAGCCGGAACGCTTCGCCGAGCAAAGCGCTTTGCAGGCGGTTGACGACGAAGCCGTTGACCTCGCGCGTCAGGCGGATCGGCGACTGGCCGATCTTGCTCATCAGCTGCGCCGCCCGCTCGGTGATGGCCGGATCGGTCCAGGGCGCCGGGACGAGTTCCACCAAGGGGATGAGATGCGGCGGGTTGATCGGATGCACCACGAGGCAGCGGGACCGATGTTCCAGATGTTCGGTAAATGAAGACGCGGGCAACCCCGAGGTCGAACTGGCGAGCACCGTGGTGGGCGCCGCGATCGCGTCAAGCTTCTTATAGAGCTCACGCTTGATCTCGACCCGTTCGGGGGCACTTTCCTGCACGTGATCGGCACCGGCAAGGGCTTCTTCCAGGCTGGTCGTCGGCTTCAGCCGCGATAACACCTGATCGACCGATTCGCTGCCGCCCAAACCCTGGGCAGCGAGATCGCCCAGGGCCGACTTCACGAAAGCGAGGGCGGCATCCACCGCCGATGCCGACTGGTCATAGACGGCAACGTCGAGACCGGCCCGCGCGAAAACCAACGACCAGGATGAGCCGACGACGCCACATCCCACGACAGCAATACGAGACACGATTCAGCACTCCACGATTAGGAAATGACGGCGCGCCAGCCGGCGCCGCTTGACTGCACTCAGTTATTGGCGGCAACGGCGGCTTTCCGGCGCCGGATGCCGGCATAGACGGAGAGGGCCACCGCGATCACGAGAATGCCGCCATTGAAGAAGTATTCGACGTAGAAGGCAGCACCCAGCTGCTGCACGCCGGAGAAGGAGAAGGCAAGGATAAGGACGGCGAAGAGTGTCCCGCCGACATTGACGCGGCCGGGACGGATCGAGGTTGCGCCCAGCAGCGAGCCGGCAAAAGCAGGCAGAAGGTATTCCGGCCCCACGGAGGGCGTGCCCGAGCGCAGGATGCTGGCAAGGATGATGCCCGCGATCGCGCAGAGCAGACCGGATGCGACCAGCGTCGCCGTGACGCAGCGCGCCACATTGATGCCGGAAAGTTCTGCCGCCCGCGCATTGGAGCCGATGACATAGAGGCTGCGCCCGGCCGGCAAGCGCTCCAGGATCACCCAGAGGACAAGGGCGACCACCGCGACATAGACCGCCGGCAAGGGCACATGATTGACGACCTGCGAGAGGTTGCCGAAGCTGTCCGGCAGATCGAAGCCGGAAATCTGCTGGCCGTCGGTATACCAGTTGGAGACGCCGTAAAGCAGCGACCCGACGCCCATCGTGGCGATGAAGGAATCGATCTTGAAGCGGGTGACCAGGATGCCGTTGACAAGGCCGACCACCAGGCCGATCGCCAGCACGATCGCGGCGGCTACCGGCCAGGACAGATTGTTGTTCACCTGCAGGCCGATCGCCAGGACCTGCGCCATGCCGACATGATAACCGATGGAGAGGTCGAAGCGACCGGTGGTGAGCGGCATCATGACCGCAAAGGCCAGCAGGGCCGTGACCGATTGGCTGGTCAGCAGGTTGCCGATATTGGCGCTGCTGAGGAAAGTCGCTGGCCTCAGAATGGAGAAGACGACGAGGACCAGCAGGAAGACCACGGCAAGACCATAGGTGGCCACAAATTCCGATAGCCTGCTCCGGCCTCGCGGTTTCGACGGATTGGTCACCTGGCGATTATCTCCTGTGACGGATTCTGCACTGCTGGGCATGGTGCGCTCTGCTATGTCACGATTGCGGTTGGACGGGACTGGCGGTTCCGGCACCGAGTGACGACCGGGCGATGAGGGCGTCCATGGTCAGCTCGTCGCCTTGCAGCTCGCTGGCGACGCGCCCGCGATCGAGCACCAGCGCCCGGTCGCAGAGCGCCGAAACTTCATCGAGATCCGAGGAGATGACGATCACGGCAGCACCGGCTTGCGTCGCATGCCGCAGCATACCGTGGATCGCCAGCTTGGCACCGATATCGACACCGGCAGTGGGTTCTTCCAGAATGACCACCTTGGCCTTCGCCTCCAGCCAGCGGGCGATGCAGACCTTCTGCTGATTCCCCCCGGACAGCCAGTCGATCAGCGAGGCCTGGTTGCGGGGCCGCACGTCGAACGTCTCGAGCCGCAGATCCGTCGCCTTGCCTTCCGCTGCCGGCGAGACGAAGCGCCAGGCCGATTGGCGCGTGATATCCGGATTGACGAACAGATTTTCCGTCAGGGACATGCCCGGAAAGACACTCTCGCCCATGCGATCACCCGGCAGCAGAACGATACCGGCGGCGATCCGTTCCTTGATGCGATCGCTTGGTGACAGATCCTGCCCGTTGAGGATGATGCGGCCGGAATCAGCGCGCTTTGCACCGAAAATGGTGCGGCCGGCTGCCTCCTGGCCGCCGCCGCGCAACCCGACCAAGCCGAGAATCTCCCCACCGCGCGCCTCGAAGCTGAGCGGCCCGCGCCGATCTATGATGAGATTCTCGACCCGCAGGACGGGCGCCGCAGTGGATGGGCTGACGGTGCGATGGGCGCGGACCAGATCGACGGAGCGGCCGAGCATCTGTTCGACCAATTGTTCCGGCGTGGTCGCCGCCATCGGCGCGGTATGCACATGGCGTCCGTCCCGGAAGACCGTCACGCGGTCCGCCAGCCCGAACAATTCATTCAATCTGTGCGACACATAAACGATGCTGGTGCCCGCCGCCCGCAGCCGGCGCATGGCGTCGAACAGGCGAATGGCGTCATGCTCAGGCAAGGCGGCGGTCGGCTCGTCGAGCACCAGGATGCGTGGATTGCGTGCCAGCGTGCGGACGATGCCAAGGATCGCCTTTTCGGGCGCGCTGAGCGTGACCACCAGCCGATGCGGATCGATCGGCTCGACATTCATGACATCGTAGATGCGGTTGGCCTGGCGCGTGACGCCCTGCCAGTCGATGAGCCCGCCGCGCTTCGGATAGCCGGCGATGAGGGCGATATTCTCCGCCACGCTGAGATCGTCCACCAGAGCGAGATCCTGATGGACGAAAGCGAGGGGAAGAGCCTCCTGGCGCGGATCGACATCGCGACCCTCCAGCAGAATCTTCCCCTCATCCAGTTCATAAACGCCGGCGAGGATCTTGATCAGTGTCGACTTGCCCGCGCCGTTTTCACCCACCAATGCATGGATTTCTCCCGGCATCAGCGTGAAGTCCGCGGCGTTGAGTGCAAGCGCACCGAAGAAGCGCTTGGTCAGGCCCCGGACTTGCAACAGCGGTTGGGTATCGGCCATCATCGACATTCCGCTTTTAATCGGATCAATCAGCTCACACCGGGTTAGTTCGCCCAGAGCTAGTTCGCCGCGGTGCAGGTATTGTTGGTGCCGCGCCAGATATTCAGATAGTGGCAGGCGAAGTTGTTGCTGGGAATGAACTCGTTGGTCTTGCCGCCTTCGGCATCGGCATTCTCCTTGGTCACCAGATAGGTCGGCTGGACGAAGGTGGAGGGTTCCTGCCCGGCCATCGCCCGCACCACGGCGTCGATCGCCTCATAGCCGAATAGCGTGCTGGGCTCGGGCACCGTCGCCACTTCATATTCGCCCTTGCGGATCATGTCATAGGCCGAGGGCGGGCCGTCCGAACCGACCAGATGCACCTTGTCGGCGGCGATGCCGGACGAGCGCAGGGCCGATGCCATATAGGGATAGAAGTTGTCGCAGCAGGTGGTTCCCCACCAGCCATCACCGTTATTGGCGACAATGCCGGAAATGACCGACGGAATGCGCCGCGTCTGGTCAGCGATCGGAATATTGACCATGTCGATGAACTTGCAATCTGCGCAATTCTTGACCGGATCGGTCGCTGCCTTCGCCTTGAAGCGGGCGATGGCGAAACTGCTATCGAGGAAATGCAGGAGCTTTGCCTTGCCGTCCGATTTCGCAATCACATAGGCGGCCTGAGTCTCGCCGATTTCCGCGGGATTCGACGAGATATTGGTGAAGAGATTGGTCTTCGGATCAGGCCCCGGATAGGCCGTGGCATGAATGCCGATGACCGGGATATTGGCCGCGACGGCCTGGCGGATCGGTTCCTGCAGGGCGCTGGCATCCGCCGAGGTGATGATCGCGGCCGGATTCAACGACACTGCCTGCTGCATGGCCGACAGGGTTCCGGTGATGGTCCCCTTGCCGTTCAGGATGACGGCTTTCCAGCCGAGTGCCTTGGCCGCATCGGCAACGCCGCGGCCCCAATTCACGAAGGAAACATAGGATTCATCGGCCGACACATAGACGACGGTGACAGCCTCCGTGGTGGCCTTCGGGCCGGAGGTGGGTCCCTTCCAGTCCGTCTGCGCCCGTGTGCGCTCGTCGATGATCTTCTTGGCCTCGTCCACGCTGAGCGAACTGCGGATCTGCGGCTCAGGCCAGGCATCGAAAGGCTTGGCGCGTGTTTCGGCCATGGCCTGGCCGGCGCCGGTGATAAAGGCGGCTGCCATCAAGGCCGTTCCCAACACGCCGCGAAGTCGCGGAAGGGTGTTGATGACGGTCGGCAGCTTCTGATCTTGGTGAAATCCTCGGAACATTTAGTCCTCCCCGTGATGGCCCGTTCAGCCGTGACCTCGTTGTGAGGTTGAACTGGTATGACATGTCGAAATGTCGCTCGTCAACAGAGTTACTAGTCAAATTTATGCTGCGCCGCAGCATGATTGTCGCGTCGGATTCGGAAATGATTGGTCGACGATGCAGCTGCCAAAGGCGCTATGACCGGCGGCAAGTTTGAACAGACTTAGATGACAGGGACTTGTCCGAGCGGTGGATTAAAACCCCACCGAGAGGCGGTCTCTATTACTTCCGTAACCGATTTGGGCAGCCTTGAAATCAAGCAGTAAGAGCTGTCCCGCATCCTCCAGAACTCACCCTGACGCGAAAAACGACGTTAGAGCGCTTTGTCGCAGGACCGGCCTGGCGCAGCACCGTCCTCATGCCCTCAAAAGAGAAACGCCCAAAATGGCAGCGACCGCGAATGAGCTACCACGCAAGACGCGGGAGCTCTTGAATCATCATTTTGATTCGACTGTCTGGAATGACTTCATCTTCCGGGATGACGATATCGTCATCTCAACCTATGCCAAGTCCGGCACGACCTGGACCCAACAGATCGTCGGGCAGCTTATCTTCAATGGCGCTGAAAGTCTTCAGACACCCGACTTGTCGCCTTGGCTTGATTTCCGCCCTCGTCCGAAAGACGTCAAGCTCGCGACATTGGAAGCCCAGCCGCACCGGCGCTTCGTCAAGACGCATCTGCCGGTGGATGCGTTGGTCTTTTCGCCGAAGGCGAAATACATCTATGTCGGTCGCGACGGACGTGATGTGGCCTGGAGTCTCTATAACCATCACATCAGCGCAAACGACCTTTTTTATCAGCTCCTGAATGATACGCCGGGCCTGGTCGGCCCTCCCTTCCCCAGACCACGGGATTCTGTCCGGGATTACTTCCTCGAATGGTTGGAGCGCGACGGTTATCCATGGTGGCCCTACTGGGAAAATGTCCGGAGTTGGTGGGAAATCCGCAATTTTACAAATGTGCTGATGGTCCATTTCGAGGCTTTGAAGGCGGACCTGCCAAACCAGATTCGTCGCATCGCGAATTTTCTCGAGATACCGGTCGACGAGAAGCAATGGCCCGTCATCCTTGAGCATTGCAGCTTTGCTTACATGAAAGCACATGCCGCCTATTGTGTCGCAGGCGGCGGAATCTTTTGGGAGGGAGGCGCCGAAACCTTCATCCACAAAGGCACCAATGGCCGCTGGAAAGACATCTTGACTGCCGATGACTGCCGACAATATGAAGTCGCAGCCCAGCGCGAGCTCGGTGAAGCCTGCGCCCGCTGGCTTGCGACCGGCAATCTACCGCTTTGACCGGGTCTTTGCTTACCAGCTCTCGCCGAAGGGCCTGATCTCCACATTGAACGACCAGGCGCTGCGCGGCTGATGCGCCACATGCCAGATCTCTTCGGCGATGGCATCGGGCGTGATGAAGAATTCATCCGGCGCATCGGGCCGCAAAGCGCGTGTCCATTCGAGATCGATCACCGCGTCGATGACGAGATAAGCGACATGGACCCCCTTCGGGCCAAGCTCCCGGGCGATGGACTCAGCGAGAATCCGTTGCGCCGCCTTGGTGGGGGCAAAGCCCGCGAAATTGCTTTTGCCGCGCAATGCAGACGTATTCCCGGAGGCGATGATGACACCCTGCCCCGCCTCGATCATCGCCGGCGCCGTACGGCGCGCGAGATGCAGGAAGGCCATCACATTGACCTGGAAATTGCGCTCCAGAACGGCGGGGTCGATATCCAGGAAGGTCCCGAAGACGCCGCCCACCGCATTATGGAAGACAAGCTGAGGCGCGCCCAGTTCGGTCCGGATGCGCTCCAGCGCGGTGTCGAATTGAGCACCGTCCGTCACGTCGGCGGCAAAGGCATAAGCGCCCGGGATTTCCTCTTGCAGCTTCTGCAGGCGCGCGGCATTTCGGGCGATCATCGCCACTTCATAACCGCCGCGCGCGAGCCGTCTGACGGTCGCGGTGCCGACACCCGGGCCGACGCCCGTTACCAGAGCGATCTTCCGCATCAGGCAGCCTCCTTTGTCAGGTACATCGCCCTCATGCGAACCGCAGCATATTCAGCGGCAGCCTCGCCCAGCGATTTTCGATCCGGTCAGCGTGGAAAAAATGGCGATACAATTTTATGTCCGTGCCATGAATTGTTATTACACGTGCAGCCCTTCTCGCCCGTCAAGAGTGGATTTCTCCGGGCATGACACATCGCATAGCTCCCCTGCGTGGCCGTCATTTGAGCGTGCTACAGCGGTAACTCAATTCCACGCTGTTGAAATGCTTCCGTAAAGGCCCCGACCTAGCCTGACGCTCACTCACCACAAGCCAAGCGCGCCTTGGCGTCCTAATCGATCGCGCCCAACATCTTGGGTTGCGTCTCCGCCGATCAAATCTGCATTGGTCGACGCCGTGTTCGTTAGAAAGGAATTCCTCATGTGTGGCATAGCCGGTTGGGTTAGCTATCAGCGTCATCTCAATGATCATCGCGACATTCTCTTGAAGATGACAAAGACGATGTCACTTCGCGGACCGGATGCTGAGGGCCTCTGGATCGACGATCACGTTGGGCTGGGACATCGCCGTCTCGCCATCATCGATCTTGCGGGCGGTGTGCAACCGATGCTGGCCCAGGAAGGTAATCAGGTCACTGCGAGCCTGACATATAGCGGTGAGGTTTATAATTTCCAGGAATTGCGCGGCGAATTGGCTGCGCGCGGCCATGTCTTCAAGACCCGCAGCGATACCGAGGTGGTCCTCCGCGCTTATCTCGAATGGGGCGAGGATTTCGTCGACCATTTGAATGGCATGTATGCCTTCGCCATCTGGGATGTGAAAAAGGAAGAGCTGCTGCTGATCCGCGACCGGATGGGCGTGAAGCCTCTCTATTATTATCGGACCGAAGACGGGGTGCTGTTCGGCTCCGAAATCAAGGCGATTCTGGCGCATCCGGATGTGCCGCGCCGTGTCACCGCGCAAGGCCTGGCCGAGATATTCGAGCTGGTGAAGACACCGGAGCACGGCATCTTCGCGGGCGTGCATGAGGTGGCGCCGGGGCAGATCATCCGGATCAATCACCGGGGTTTGCACAAGCGCACATATTGGACACTCGAGGCCCGTCCGCATGAAGATGACCAGAAAACCACGATCGAAAAGACCCGTGGGTTGCTGGAGGATATCGTGCAGCGGCAGATCATCTCGGATGTGCCGCTCTGCAGCCTGCTCTCCGGCGGCTTGGATTCATCCATCATCACCGCGATGGCATCCCAGGCCCTGTCCAAAGAGCAGGCGGGAAGCGTTCGCTCCTTCTCGGTCGATTTTGTGGATCATGGCGCCGAGTTCGTTGCGGACGGTTTTCGTGTTGCATCGGATACGCCCTTCGTCCGCGATCTGGTCGCCCATGTCGGTTCGGCCCATGAGGAAATCATCCTGGATAGCCGCAGCCTTGCGGCGAAGGATCTGCGAAAGGCGGCGCTTGATGCCTTCGACTATCCGCCGATCTATTTCGGTGATATCTGCACATCGCTCTATCGACTGTTCGAATCCGTCCGACGCAATTCGACGGTCGCTCTCTCCGGTGAATCGGCAGACGAATTATTTGGCGGATATCCCTGGTTCCAGAACCCCGACGCCATTGCGACAGCCAACTTCCCTTGGCTCACCTCGGGATTCAACGGCATGTTCGACACCAAGTCGATGTTTGAACCGGCGTTGTTGAAAGACATCAAGCTGACCGATTATGTCAGCAACAGCTATCGTGAAGCCATCGCCGAGTGCCCGGTTCTCGAAGGAGAAGCGCCGGCCGAAAGACGCATGCGGGAAATCGGCTATCTCAACCTCACACGCTTTGTCCGCACCTTGCTGGATCGTAAAGACAGAATGAGCATGGCCGTCGGGCTTGAGGTCAGAGTGCCGTTCTGCGATCACCGGCTGGTCGAGTATGTCTTCAATGCACCCTGGAGCATCAAAAATTTCGACGGACGCGAAAAGAGCCTGTTGCGGGCAGCCGGGCGCCATCTGTTGCCGAATTCGATCATCGAACGGCGCAAAAGCCCCTACCCGTCAACCCAGGACCCCGCCTATGAAGTTGCCTTGCGACGGGAGGTGACGGAGGTCGTGGCCGACAGCACCGCGCCGGTCAATGCACTCCTGAACAAGAAAGCCATGACCAAGGTTCTGGATCGTCCCCTCAAGGACATCAGCACGCCGGCGGATCGGCGTGGCATGGACTTCGTTCTCGGCGTCAATGACTGGCTCAAATCCTATCAGGTCAGCCTGGATATCTGACCGTCGCTCGAGAAAAAGCTCTCCGGATTCATCTCCGGAGAGCTGGGGGTCCTGCTGGTTTTTATACGTTGACGATATTTCACGCATCGATCGCCGATTGAAGAAAGTCGTCGATCGCCGCCAGGAAGGCGCCGGGGTTTTGCATCTGCGGAACATGGGCGCAGCCCGGCAGGATCACGAGCCTGGCATCGGGCAGGAGCCTGGCCAGTTCCTCGGACATCGGCAAGGGCGTCGCCTCGTCCTGTTCTCCAACCAATACCAGCGTCGGAACCCTCACACGGCCGAGGTCCGAACGTAGATCGAGGGTCGCCAGGGCGTCACAGGCAGACTGAAAGGCCGTCGGATCGGTCCGCAGAAAGGCAGCACGACGCCCTGCCATCAAGTCGGGATTCACGGCCTGGAATTCAGGCGCGAAGAGACGGCGCATCGCTACCTCAATAATAGCCTCCAAGCCGTCGGCGGCCGCCAGTCGCGCCATGTTGCGAAAGGCCTGTCGCCCCATTTCTGAAAAGGCAGCGCCGCTATCGGTCAGGACAAGGCGCTTTGCGAGATCCGGGTGGCGAATGGCCATCTGGAGCGCGACGAAGCCGCCGAAGCCATTGCCGAGCAGGATCGGCTGCGCCTGCCCCACGATCCGTCGCACCGCCGCCGCCATGTGATCGGCGCAGGCCGCGAGGCCGCCGGCGATGACGGAAGACCCGCCGAAGCCCGGCAGGTCGAGCACGATCACCCGGAATCGCCGGGCAAGGGGGACAACGATCTGGTCGAAGCTGCCGCGATCGGCCAGCAGCGAGTGCAACAAAACCAAAGGCTGTCCCTCGCCGCTCTCGCTGGCCGTGATGGTTCCATCCGGCAGATCAATCTGCATCGCTGCTCCTTGCTTTCATGCGTGGGGATTCTGCTTAAGGGATTCCGCGCCGTTTCCGGGACAAGCTTAACCTATAATTAACCACAATTCAGATTGACGTGAAATATCAGACATGCCATCAAATATCATCTCAAAAATCAACTGCCTGATCCGATAGGACCGAATAGTGCTGCTGCGCGACAATATTTACGATGCCCTCCGCGCCGATATCCTGGCCTGCCGCCTGGCGCCGGGCGAAGAGATGCGGGAACAGGATTTAGCCGGTAAGTATAATGTAAGCCGGGCGCCCGTCCGGGATGCCCTCTTGCGGCTGGAGCGGGAGCGCCTGGTGACGGTGCATCCGCGCCAGGGATACAGCGTCAACCCCATTTCGATCGCCGATGCCCGCGATCTCTTCAGATTCAGGCTGGTTCTGGAGCCGACTTGTGCATCAGAGGCCGCATTAAACGCGACTTCTGATATATTAGAAGGGCTCGACCAATTCCGGGACTTCGATCTGGCGGATGATTTCATCGACTACAACCGGGCGTTCCATAGTGCCGTCGCCCAGGCTTCCGGCAATCGCCGGATGGCGGCTGCGGCCTGCGACTTGATCGATCAGGCCGAGCGGTTGGTGCGCGTCAGCCTGGCCAGTATCAAGGGTCGCGATCCCACACAATTGGTGGCCGAACACGTGGCCATCATTGATGCCATCCAGCAGCGCGACGGACGTAATGCTTCCCGCCTTCTTTACGATCACGTCGCAAAGGCGGAACGGCGCGTCCTATCTGCTTTGGCGCGCAGCGCCGTTGTGTCTTGAAGCGCCATTGTGTCTTGAAGGGAGTTAGCCATGGACGTTCTTGAAAAGCCGATCAGCGAGATCGCCACTCATGGCAATTTCGTTGACGGGCGCGAGATCGAGGCGGGCGATGGCCAGTTGATCGACGTCCACAATCCCGCCACGGGTGCCGTGATCGCCCGCATCCCGCATTCGACGGCGGCCGATGTCGACCGGGCCATGAAGAGCGCCAGGGCGGCTTTCGAGGGACGCGACTGGGGCGGCATGAGCACGCGGGCACGGGCGCGCTTGATCAATCGGCTCGCCGACGCGTTTGAAGACAATATCGATACGCTTTATCGCCTGGAGACCCAGAATAACGGTCGCCCGGTCAATGAAACCCGCGCCCAGTTGTCTCGCCTGCCCGACTTCTTCCGCTACTTCGCGGGCCTGGCCCTGGCCCGTCGCGACGATGTCATCCCCGTGGAGGGACCGTATCTCAATTACACGCTGCGGACGCCGATCGGCGTCGTCGCCAATTGCACGCCCTTCAATCATCCCCTGATGATCATGTGCAAGTCGCTGGCCGCGGTCCTGGCCTCGGGCTGCACCACTGTCGTGAAGCCGTCCGAATACACCCCGCTCACCACATTGAAGCTCGCGCAGATCTTCACTGAAGCGGGCCTGCCGAAGGGTGTCTTCAATATCGTGCTGGGTCTTGGACCGACGACCGGCCGCGCCTTGGCGGAACATCCCGACATCAACAAGCTGGTGCTGACCGGCGGCACGGAAGCGGGGCGCATCGCCGGCAGCGCCGCTGCCCGCGTCTTCGCCCATCAGACCATGGAACTTGGCGGCAAGACGCCGGTCATGGTCTTCGACGATTTCGATGTCGACCAGGCGGTGAATTACGCGGCCTTCGGCGCCTTCATCGGCGCCGGGCAGACCTGCGTCTGCGCATCCCGCCATCTGGTTCAGGCCTCCATCTACGACGAATTCGTGGAAAAGCTGGCGCGCAAGACCAGGAACATCCGCCTCGGCGATCCCTTCGACCCCGCCACCCAGCTGGGTCCCGTCATTTCGGCCAAGCAACGCGACCGCGTGCTGACTTACGCCCGCTATGGCCGGGAAGAGGGTGCCCGCCACATCCATGGGGGCGCCGCAGCCAATGTGCCCGGCTTCGAGGGCGGCTATTTCGTCGAACCGACGATCTTCGCCGATGTGCGTGCCGAGATGCGCATCTTCCAGGAAGAGGTCTTCGGCCCGTTCACCATCGTGACACCGTTCCAGGACGAGACCGAAGCCTTGCGCCTTGCCAATGATTCGCCCTTCGGCCTTGCCGCGGCGGTCCGCACGCGCGACGTCTCACGCGCCCACCGCGTGGCCGCCAAGGTGAAGGCCGGCATTGTCTGGATCAATGACCATCACCGGTTGGATCCCGCCTCGCCCTGGGGCGGGGTCGGCGATAGCGGCATCGGGCGGGAATTCGGAACGGAAAGCTTCTACGACCACTTTTCGACAAAGAGCATCATGGTGCCGACCGACGAACGGCCATTCGACTGGTATCAAGATACGGCCAATCAGCCACGCTTGAATTAGCGAGCCGCGCCCAAAACTGGAGCATAACGCAAGGGCGCAAGGTCCGGGCTCATGCCCTCTCACCGGCATCACGCGGGCCAGTATCAAAACGGGGAGGAACGCCAATGTCCACCATGGTAAATGCCGGCGGACGACTTGACCGTCTACCGATCGGGTCGTTCCACTATCGCATCATGTGGCTGATCGGCATCGGCATGTTCTTCGATGGCTTCGACATCTATGTCGGCGGCACCGTTCTGGCCTCGACGCTGAAGAGCGGCTTTTCAACCCTGGGCGAGAATGCCCTGTTCGTCTCGGCCACCTTCATCGGCATGATGCTGGGTTCGCTCTCGACCGGCTTCCTCGGCGACCGTTTCGGCCGTCGCTTCACCTATCAGGCGAATTTGCTGATTTTCGGCCTGGCCTCGCTCGCCGCGGCCTTCGCCCCGAACATGACGGTGTTGATCCTGTTGCGGTTCATCATTGGCATGGGGCTGGGTGCTGAGAATGTGGTCGGTTATTCCACATTGACCGAATTCGTCCCGGCGCGGTCGCGTGGACGCTGGCTCGGCTTGATGGCGGTTTTCGTCGTCACCGGTTTGCCGATTGCCTCGCTGCTCGGTTATCTGATCATTCCGCTCTTCGGCTGGCAGGTCATGTTCGTGCTCGGCGGCCTCGGCGGGCTGGTTGTCTGGTACCTGCGCAAATCGCTGCCGGAATCGCCGCGCTGGCTGGAATCCGTCGGCCGCACGGACGAGGCGGAGGCCATCCTGCAGTCGATCGAGCGGGAATCGGCAAAGGAGGGATCCTTCCCCGAGCCGCAGCCGCCGGCCTTTCCGGCGTCGGTGGCCGATCTGTCCATGCTGGCAAAACCGCCCCTGCTCACGCGCCTGATTGTGGGCTGCCTGTGCCTCATCGTCATCAATACCCTGCTTTATGGTTTCGTGACCTGGCTGCCGACCTTTCTCGTCAAGCAGGGTCTCAGCATCACGGCGTCATTCGGCTATACGCTCCTGATGGGGCTGGGTGCGCCGATCGGCGCCGCCATCGGTGCGCTCACGGCCGATCGCTGGGGTCGCAAGCCGACCATCATCGGCGCCTCAGCGCTCACCATCACCTTTGGCCTGCTCTATCCGTCGATCCACGACCCGTTCCTGTTGCCGCTTATCGGCTTCGCGCTGACCGTGCCGATCTATGTTCTCGTCGCCCTTTTGTTCGGCATCTATATTCCCGAGCTGTTTCCGACCGAGATCCGCCTGCGTGCAGCCGGCATCTGCAATACCTTCGGCCGGGGGGCCACGATCGTGACCCCCTTCATCGTCGTTTCGCTGTTCAATAGCGGTGGCGTCTCGGGCGTCATGAGCCTGATGATCGCATTGCTGGTCATCCAGATCATCGCCGTCTTCGTGTTCGGCATCGAGCCGGCCAATCGGCGGCTTGAGGACATCAAACTGGAGGAAAAGCCGAGCACGTCTTCGGTGAAAGCGTAAACCGCTTTCACCGCTACCCGGTCCGGCTCATATCACCGAGGACACGATCGCGGGTGATGCGACCTTCCGGCGATGGCTCAGGCAGTCGGCAAGAATGGCCAGACCCTGATGCAGGACATTCTGGTCCGCCGCCGCGCCGAGGCACAGACGTACGGCTTCCGGCGATGGCCCGGTCACGGTGAAGGCATCGCTGGGCACAATGGCGAGGCCCTGACTCTGCAGCTGCATGACGAAGTCGAGCCGCGGCCATTCCGGCGGCAGGTCGAGCCAGAGATGATGCGCTTCCGGCTGAGTCTGATAGCGGCTGCCTTGCAGCAGGGTCTTGGCGATGCGCTGGCGCGCCATGGCCTCCTGCCGCAAGGCCAGCAGGATGTCGTCGGCCATACCGCTTTCGATCCATTGCGTTGCCAGCGCCACCATCAAAGGCGGCGCCATGCCGGTCGTTGCCCGCAAGGCCGTTGTGAGACGGGCCGCCAGCACGGCATCCGGCGCCACCAGATAGGCGACCCGCAGCATGGGCGTCAGGACCTTGGCAAGGCCGCCGATATAGATCGTGATGTCAGGTGCGAAATGGGCCAGCGGCGGCGGCGCATCACGCAGCAGCCGGCCATAGGTATCGTCCTCGACAATCGGCAGCCCATAGCGCTTTGCCACCGCCGCAATGTCGCTGCGGCGCCGCGCCGACATGGTCGCCGTCGTCGGGTTATGCAGGCTCGGCGTGCAATAAAGCGCTTTTGCCTGATACGTCTTACAGGCCTGTTCCAGCGCATCGGGCAGCAGGCCTTCGGCATCCATGGCGACGCCCTGCAACCGCAGACCGAACTGCGCTGCGAGATTGCGCAGGCCGGAATAGGTCAGGACTTCGGTCAACACCACATCGCCTGCCGTGGCCAGTGAGCTGAGCGCCGCCAGCATCGCCACCTGGGCGCCACTCGCGATCAAAACGAGCCCGGGCGCCAGCGAGCCAAGCCGCGGCATCAGCCAGCGGGCGCCC
>LNAP01002716.1_pt1 | contig 17414 bp, 13 predicted proteins | sample 602601 | NCBI WGS metagenome assembly LNAP01 (sample SAMN02440304, study PRJNA202911) | soil metagenome | biome: Subtropical and temperate rainforests or woodlands; isolation source: soil samples (1 kg each in a 20% v/v slurry with milli Q water) were... ... | reverse complement strand
GAGAGGAGGTTGATTTATGAGCACCACCTTCCACGAGGATGTCAGCAGCACCGTTCTGCGCCGGATGAAGGAGGGCGGTTTCGATTTCGCCCGAGTCCATCCAATCGAGTTCTATGCGGTATTTTCCGAACAGGACCGCGCTCAGAGGGCCGCGCAGAACTTTCGCGGCGAAACCATCAATACCCAGGTGTTTCCGCGTGAGGACGGAAGCTGGAATCTGCAGGTAAGCAAGGTGATGTATGCGACGTTCGATGGCATCGGCGATTTCGAGCAGGATCTTGAATACCTGGTCGAACCCCTCGGTGGGGTGCTTGATGGCTGGGGCGTCACCCAGGAGATCGAAGGTCAGGGTGCCTGACCGTTCTATCCTCACTCCCGCTTGAAGCCGCTCTGAAGTGCCTGGTCCCAGGGAGGGACCGGGCCGAAGCGGTTTTTCAGAAACTCCAGCAACAGACGGCTCCGCGAGTCGGCCTCGCGTCGCAATCGCAGCGCGTAGATGCCGCTGGCTTCCGGTTGCGGTAATCCCCCTTCGCAGAACAGCGGCAGCAGTTCGCCACGCAGCAGCTGGTCGCTGATCAGCCAGGTTGGCAGGTGGGCGATACCGAGCCCGGCTAGCGCCCCTGCCAGCAGCGCTTCGGCATTGTTCGCCACCATGCGCAGGCGACCCGGGCGCAGCAGTTGCGGTCGCCCGCCGCGCTCGAAGCGCCACGCATGGGGCGGCGCCAGCGCGTCCCAGTCCAATCCATCATGGTCGGGCAATTCCTCCGGTTGTAGTGGCACGCCGCGGCGTTCCAGATAGGCAGGGCTGGCGCAGACTACTCGCACCATCGGCGCCAGCGGTGTGGCGACCAGACGGGTATCGGCCAGCGGGCCGATGCGCAACACCAGATCGACCTCACCCAGGTGCTCGCCGTGCAGGTCGACGAAGCTGTCGATCAGGCGCAGCTGGATATCGACTCCCGGATAGGCCTGGAGAAATTCGGCCAGGGCCGGCGCCAGGTGACGGCGACCGAAGGGGGCCGGTGCGTCGATCCGGATGCGGCCTTCCGGTGCGCTGTCCAGCGACGTCGCTTCGGCGCGCGCCAGGTGCAGTTCCTGCACGATGCGCCGGGCGCGCTCGGCGAATGCCAATGCGGCGGGCATCGGGCGAACCGCGTGGGTGCTGCGGTTGAACAGCTGGCAACCCAGTGCCTGTTCCAGTGCATCGATGCGCCGCGCCACCGCCGAAGGTGTCAGGCCGTGGCGGCGCGCGGCGGCGGAGAAGCTGCCAGCGTCAAGCACATCAATGAACAGGCTGAGCTGGGCGGAAAGGGCGTCGGGCAGCATTCGAATTCCTTGCTTGTGCGATCTATGCAAAGCCATTGTGCGTGGCTATGCGTACCGAAGCCAGCGGCGGTCGCGTACGATGAGCGCCCCTGTGAATTGGAGCGTCGGAATGCTGCTGGATATCGGATTGAACGTACTGCTCGGATTGGCGTTAGGCACGCTGGGCGGCTTGTTCGGTATCGGCGGCGGGCTGATTGCGATTCCCGTGCTGGGCGTGCTGTTCGGCCTGGACCAGCAGCTGGCGCAAGGCACCGCGTTGGTGATGGTCGTGCCCAACGTGCTGCTTGCCATCTGGCGCTATCACCAGCGCAATCGCATTGACTGGCGGCATGCCCTCGCCCTGGGCAGTGCCAGTTTCGTGTTCGCCATCGCCGGTGCGGCCGTTGCCGTGTCGCTGGATGCCGGGCGCATGCGCATGGCGTTCGTCGGCTTCCTGCTGGCCCTGGCTGCCTACACCTTGCTACGGGTGTTTCTGCGCCCGGCCGCCGTCGCCGGACACCTGCGTCATCCCTGGCCATGGCTGGGCCTGCTCGGTGCGGGTGCCGGAGCAATGGGAGGTTTGTTCGGTGTCGGTGGAGCGGTTATCGCCACGCCGATTCTGACCAGCGTATTCGGCACCTCGCAGGTGGTCGCCCAAGGCCTGTCGCTGGCACTGGCGGCACCGAGCACCGGTGTCACCCTGGTCACCTATGCGCTGCATCATCAGGTCAACTGGTCGCTGGGCCTGCCGCTGGCGGTAGGCGGGTTGCTCAGCATCAGTTTGGGCGTGCGGTTGGCGCATGCCTTGCCGGAACGTCTGCTGCGACTGCTGTTCAGCGTTTTTCTGGTGGCAAGCGCCGTGTTGCTGGCAATGGAAAGCTGATCGGCGCGATTTCGAGTCGTTTAGCCCGTCAGGCCGATCAGGCCACCACCCACAGCGCCACCGATCACCACCAGCCAGGGCGGCAGTTTCCAGTACATCAGTGCGGCGAGGGCGAGCAGGGCAAGGACGAAATGCTCTGGGGCCTTGATGCCGCTGGTCCATACCGGATCGTACAGCGCAGCCAGCAGCAACCCGACCACTGCCGCGTTGACCGCCGCCAGGGCTGCCTGCGTGCGCCGGTTGCGGCGCAGGCGCTCCCAGAACGGCAGCACGCCGATGACCAGCAGAAACGACGGCGCGAATACCGCGACCAGGCACACCGCCGCTCCCAGCAAGCCGCTGGGCGATTCATTCATCGAGGCGCCGAGAAACGCGGCAAAGGTGAACAGCGGGCCGGGCACCGCCTGGGCCGCGCCATAGCCAGCGAGGAACGTGTCGCGGTCTACCCAGCCTGGCTGCACCACTTCGGCCTGCAGCAGCGGCAGCACTACGTGGCCGCCACCGAACACCAGCGCGCCAGCGCGGTAGAACGCATCGAGCAACGCCAGCAACGGGTTGTCCGTGCCGCTGGCGAGTAGCGGCAACAGCATGAGCAGCGCAAAGAACAGCGCCAGTGCTGTGAGCGCGGCCCGACGCTTCACCGCAACGGGCAATGCGACATGTGCTTCTGTGGTGGCAGGGCGAAAGAAAACCACCCCGATCAGACCCGCCGTGGCGATGACCGCAACCTGACTCCAGATGAACAGGAGCAGCAGCACGGTGCTCGCCGCCGCCAGCGCAATGGCGATTCGCGGTGCGTCGGTGCACAGTGTTCGTGCCATGCCCCAGACGGCCTGGGCAACCACGGCCACGGCGACGATCTTCAGACCCTGAAGGACGCCAGCAGGCAGCGCGTCGCCCCATGTGGCGATTCCCAGCGCGAACAGCGTCAGCGCGATCGCCGATGGCAGGGTGAAGCCTGCCCAGGCCGCCAGCGAGCCACGGTAACCGCCGCGCAGCAAACCGATCGCCAGGCCTACCTGGCTGCTGGCCGGGCCTGGAAGAAACTGGCAGAGCGCGACCAGATCGGCATAGCTGCGCTCGTCCAGCCAGCGGCGACGCTGGACGAACTCCTCGCGGAAATAGCCGAGATGCGCGATGGGACCGCCAAAGGAGGTGAGGCCCAGGCGCAGGAACACCAGAAAAATGGTCCAGGCGTCGAGTCGGGAGGATGTCGAATGATGCTGCGAGTCGGTGGGCATGCGGGTTCGTCGGCTATCGATCTGTAGGGTCGAGTCGGGCAGGCAGTCTAGCTGTTCAAGGTGTCAGGTGGATGACCAGCGGACGCGCTGCGGCGCCGTTGCAGGGCCAATCATCGGCAACCAGAAACAGCCGTTCCTGCTCCAGCCAGACGCCCGATGCATCCGGTTCGAGCCGCGCCAGCAGCTGCGCCCGCGCCTGTGCCGGATTCGCGGCTTGCCAGTCGGCAAACCGGTTTGCAGTCCACAGTTCGGCTGGCGTAACACGTGCTGGCGCGAGCCAGGCCGAGCAAGCGATGGGTTGCCAGACGGCGTCGGGATTCTTGGCCTGGAACCGCGGCCAGTCAGCCTGGCGCAGCCATCTGCCCTGCAGGTGGTGCGGGTTGGCGCCGAGCGGCGACGTGCAGCTCTGCGGCCAGGGGCGGAACAGGTACCCGCTGAGCCAGAAGCTGCTTTGCACCGGGCGGCCGGTAAGTTCGGCGAGCACCGCCAGCGTTGCTGGCTGGGTACACAGCGGCAGCTGGCGCTGGCACATATGGTCGAGTTTCAGATCGAGTCGATCGTGACTGCCGGGACCAAGCCAATGCGCGTGCCGGCTGCCATCGCCCTGCGCGAGCCCCAGGTAGAACTTCACGGCCAGCTCCAGGTGATGCACGCCCTGGTCATCGCAGAACAGCAGGTCCAGCTCGCCGAGTGTGCTGCCGTTCTGCCGGATCGGCAGATTGGCGGCGAGCAGCTGGATATCGGGTGCGTGGGACAGCGCGTATTGCCACAGCCGCTCGTAGTACAGGCCCAGTCGTCGAATGCGGTGCAGTGACAGCCAGGCTTCGAGAATCGATGGCTCGGCATCCTGTTGCCGCAACCAGTTGGCCAGCCGCTCCGGCTCGCTGTTCCAGCAGCTCGCGGACAGCGGGTGACGCTGACACTGCGGTGCCTCGCTCAGCAGCGGCGGCGAGAGGATCGTCCAGGCGAGACCGCGCACCTGCGGATGCTGGAGGCGGTTGGGGAGGGCGGAAAGACTGCACAGGCTCATGAATGCAGCATAGCTGTCGGTTTGCTGATGGTCCGGCGTTTCGCTGATAATCCGCTGCCGCTGAACACCGCGGCGAGCAGGGGCTCTAACGCCTGTGCTGGATTTCAGGCGAATAGCCGATTCGTATCGGCGTCGTCGCCTGCGTGCTGCGTGTTATTTTCGAGCGCTGCGACTGCCCGCAACCATCCGCCCAGCCACACCAGGGAACGTCAATGGAGCAATTCCGCAATATCGGCATCATCGGCCGCCTGGGTAGCTCCCAGGTGCTGGATACCATCCGCCGGCTGAAGCGATTCCTCGTCGAACGCCATCTGCATGTGATTCTTGAAGAGAACATCGCCGAGGTGCTGCCGGGACACGGCATGCAGACCTCGTCGCGGCAGCGGCTGGGCGAATCCTGCGACCTGGTGATCGTGGTTGGCGGCGACGGCAGCCTGCTGGGCGCCGCCCGGGCGATGGCCAAGCACCGGGTGCCGGTACTCGGCATCAACCGTGGCAGCCTCGGCTTTCTCACCGACATCCGTCCGGATGAGCTGGAAGAGAAAGTCGCCGAAGTGCTCAACGGCCAGTACACCCTGGAAAATCGCTTTCTGCTGGAGGCCCAGGCGCGACGCTTCGATGAGCCGATCGGCGAGGGCGACGCGCTCAACGATGTGGTGCTGCATCCGGGCAAATCCACGCGCATGATTGAATTCGAGCTGTACATCGACGGCCAGTTCGTCTGCAGCCAGAAGGCCGACGGCCTGATCGTGGCGACCCCCACTGGCTCCACTGCCTATTCGCTGTCGGCGGGCGGGCCGATCATGCATCCGCGATTGGACGCCATCGTCGTCGTGCCCATGTACCCGCACACGCTGTCGAGCCGTCCGATCGTGGTCGATGGCAACAGCGAGCTGAAGATCGTGGTGTCGCCGAACATGCAGATCTATCCGCAAGTGTCCTGCGACGGCCAGAACCACTTCACCTGTGCCCCGGGCGATACCGTGACGGTGCGCAAGAAGCCGCAGAAGCTGCACCTGATCCATCCGCTGGACCACAACTACTACGAAGTTTGCCGGACCAAGCTGGGCTGGGGCAGTCGCCTCGGCGGGGGCGATTGATGCAGCTTGATCCCGAACGCGGCTACGACCTTATCGGTGATGTGCATGGCTGCGGTCGTGCACTTGCGCGGTTGCTGGATCAGCTGGGCTACCGCCTGCAGGGCGGGGTCTGGCGCCATTCGCGGCGACAGGTGATCTTCCTCGGCGACATCATCGACCGCGGCCCGCATATCCGCGAGGCGCTGCATCTGGTCTACGACATGGTCGATCGTGGGCAAGCCTACTGCATCATGGGTAACCACGAGTTCAATGCGCTGGGCTGGTACATGCCGGCACCGCCGGGCAGCGGCCGGGAGTTCGTGCGTGACCGCACGCCGCGCTTCGCCCGCCTGCTGCAGGAGACGTTCGAGCAGTTCGAACGGTATCCGGACGAGTGGCGAGCGTTCCGCGAATGGTTCTACGAGTTGCCACTGTTCTTGGAATCCGAGCGCTTCCGCGTGGTGCATGCCTGCTGGGACAGCTGGGTGATCGCACGCCTGCGTCCGTTTCTCAACGACGCCTGCCTCAATCCGGCAATCCTGCGCGAAGCCGGCCTGCCGGGCACCTTCATCTGCCAGGCGCTGGATCGGCTGCTGCGCGGCACAGACATGCCGCTGCCCGAGGGCATGACCCTGACCAGTGAGGAAGGTTTCGTGCGTACCTTCTTCCGCACCAAGTTCTGGGAAGAGAACCCACAGACCTACGGTGACGTGGTGTTCCAGCCCGATGGCCTGCCGGATCATGCGGCGCGCATGCCACTGTCTGCGCAACAGAAGAATCGCCTGTTCCTCTACGGTCCGGACGAGCCGCTGTTGTTCGTCGGCCACTACTGGCGGCGTGGCCAGCCGGGGCCGCTGCGCGACAATCTGGCCTGCCTGGACTACAGCGCGGTGAAGAACGGCAAACTGGTGGCCTATCGACTGGATCAGGAAGTCCGGCTGGACCCGGCGAAGTTCGTCTGGGTCGATGTCTGCGCGGTGTTCCGAACATGAGTGTCGAGGTGAGCGAAGCGCTGCGCCTGCCGCTGTCGGAAGACCTCAGCGGTTTCATCGCCTTGCTGCGCCGTCTGCGGGTGCCGTGCCGGGTGTCGGAGGAGGGCGATCAACAGGTACTGCGCGTGCCGGTTGAGGTTGTCGAGCAGGTTCGTGACCTTTACGCGCGGCATCCCCATGGCGATGACAGCGTCGTCATCGAACAGCCGCGTCGCCGCGGCGGTTTCGTCGCCGCTCTGCGCGCCAGCCCGCTGACCGCGGCGGTATTGGTCATCACCGTGGTTGTCGCGGCTATCACCATGCTTGGTGAGAATTTCGCGACGATCCGCTGGCTGAACTTCGTCGACTTCCGTGTCGATGGTGAATACGCCTACTTCGCCTCGCTGGAGCAGACACTCGCTGCCGGACAATGGTGGAGGCTGATCACGCCGATCTTCGTACATTTCGGCATTCTGCATCTGGCGATGAACAGCATGTGGTTCTGGGAGCTGGGGCGGCGCATCGAAGCCCTTCAGCGCGCCTGGATGCTGCTGGCGCTGACGCTGCTGTTCGGTCTGGTGTCCAACTTCGCCCAATACCTGTTCGGTGGCCCGGGTATTTTTGGTGGGCTTTCCGGCGTGCTGTACGGGCTGCTCGGGCACTGCTGGCTATATCAGAAGCTCGCGCCCAACGAGGCCTACCGACTGCCGCCCGGCGTGGTGGTGCTGATGCTGGTGTGGCTGGTGATCTGCCTCACCGGCGTCATTGAGGTGCTCAGTTTCGGCGCGTTGGCCATCGCCAATGCCGCTCATGTCGGCGGGTTGGTCGCCGGCTGCGTGACCGGCGTGATTGGCGGCACCCTGGCGCGCCGTCGGCGCCAGCTCTGAGGCTTTTCCCTAAAGCACGGCTGCCCGGTAGAATGGCCGCTCGTTTCCCTCGGAGCTGGCCATGTCGACCTTTATCCAAACCGCCGAAAACATCACCCCCGAAATCTACCTGAACCTCAAGCAGGCGCTTGAACTCGGCAAATGGGCTGACGGCCGCAAGCTGACCCCCGAGCAGAAGGAAACCTGTATGCAGGCGGTGATCGCCTGGGAGATGAAGAACCTCCCGGAAGAACAGCGCACCGGCTTCATGGGCGGTCAGGAATGTGCTTCCAAGAGCAAGAAGGCTGAGCCGGCCATCGATACCAGCCTGTTCGCTCCCGCTTCGGGAACCCGCCACTGATGCTCGAATTGGGACGCGGTGCGCTGAGCAAGATGTCGATCCAGCTCGGCGCACCGGCGCAGTATTCCTTCCGTCTGAACGACGAGCTGGTGCCGGTCAATCCGCTGATCGGCAAGACCCTGCGTCTGGAATACCTCGGCGCCATCAACTGCACCCATTGCGGTCGCAAGACCAACAAGAGCTTCAGCCAGGGTTATTGCTATCCCTGCTTCAAGAAGCTGCCGCAGTGCGATGTCTGCATCATGAGCCCGGAAAAGTGCCACCACGATTTCGGCACCTGCCGCGACCCGCAGTGGGGCATGGACTTCTGCATGACCGACCACGTGGTCTACCTGGCCAACTCGTCGGGCATCAAGGTCGGGATCACCCGTGCCACGCAGCTGCCGACGCGCTGGCTCGATCAGGGCGCCAGCCAGGCGCTGCCGATCATGCGCGTCGCCACGCGCCAGCAGTCCGGAATGGTCGAAGACCTGCTGCGCAGCCAGGTGGCGGATCGCACCAATTGGCGCGCGCTGCTCAAGGGCGATGCCGAACCCATCGACCTGATCGAAATGCGCGAGCAGATCTTCGATGCCTGTGCCGATGGGTTGCGCGAGTTGCAACAGCGCTACGGGCTGCAGGCGATCCAGCCGGTGGCGGACGCCGAGGTGCTGGAGATTCGCTATCCGGTCGACGCCTATCCGACCAAGGTGGTCAGTCTCGATCTGGAGAAGACGCCCGTAGTCGAAGGTACGCTCAGGGGCATCAAGGGCCAGTACCTGATTCTCGATACCGGCGTGATCAACATTCGCAAGTTCACCGCTTATCAGGTCGCCGCCAGCGCTACCGCGTAGGGTGGATAACGCTTCGCTTATCCACCGCTTACGGCCGGCGGGCTCAAGGATGAGCGGCCTGGAACAACCCTGTGGAAAAGGCTTCTCCGTTTCCACCCTACAAGTCCGTCGCGACAGACGCTAAGCTCGAACTCATCCGCAGCCCGGTTTCGGGGCTGGCAGTCCATCGCCAAATTCCTGCTTGAAGCTAACCGCTTGAAGCTCAGTCGACGAGGTTTCCATGCGTACCGAACAACCGAAAGTCATTCATCTGAAGGATTACCAGGCGCCCGAATACCTGATTGATGAAACCCACCTGACCTTCGAACTGTACGAGGACCGCACCCTGGTGCACGCCCAGCTGGTGATGCGCCGCAATCCCGAGCGTCCGGCTGGCAAGCTGCCGCCGCTGGAGCTGCACGGCCAGGAGCTTGAGCTGCAGGCCATCGCGCTGAACGACCGCGAGCTTGGCCTGGGCGACTACCAGATCAGCGAAGACTGTCTGACCCTGCAGCCGGACAGCGACAGCTTCGTCATCGACAGCTCGGTGGTCATCCATCCGGAAAGCAACACCGCGCTGGAAGGGCTGTACAAGTCCGGCAGCATGTTCTGCACCCAGTGCGAGGCCGAGGGCTTCCGCAAGATCACTTATTACCTCGACCGCCCGGACGTGATGAGCAAGTTCACCACCACCGTGAGCGCCGAACAAAAGGCCTATCCGGTGCTGCTCTCCAACGGCAACCCGATTGCCAGCGGCAGCGAGGACGACGGCCGCCACTGGGCGACCTGGGAAGACCCGTTCAAGAAGCCGGCCTACCTGTTCGCCCTGGTGGCGGGTGACCTCTGGGCCATCGAGGACAGCTTCACCACTATGAGTGGGCGCAACGTGGCGCTGCGGATCTACGTCGAGCCGGAGAACGTCGACAAGTGCCAGCACGCCATGGACAGCCTGAAGAAGTCGATGAAGTGGGACGAAGAAGCCTACGGTCGCGAGTACGACCTGGACATCTTCATGATCGTCGCGGTGAACGACTTCAACATGGGCGCCATGGAGAACAAGGGCCTCAACATCTTCAACTCCAGCGCAGTGCTGGCCCGCGCCGAAACCGCTACCGATGCCGCGCACCAGCGCGTCGAGGCCATCGTCGCCCACGAATATTTCCACAACTGGTCGGGCAATCGCGTGACCTGCCGCGACTGGTTCCAGCTGTCGCTCAAGGAAGGCTTCACCGTCTTCCGCGATTCGCAGTTCAGCGCCGACATGAACTCGCCGACCGTCAAGCGCATCGAGGACGTCGCCTACCTGCGCACCCACCAGTTCGCCGAGGACGCCGGCCCGATGGCGCATTCGGTGCGCCCGGAATCCTTCATCGAGATTTCCAACTTCTACACCCTGACCGTCTACGAGAAGGGCGCCGAAGTGGTGCGCATGATCCAGACGCTGCTGGGCGACGAGGGCTTCCGCAAGGGCAGCGACCTCTATTTCGAGCGGCATGACGGCCAGGCCGTGACGGTCGATGATTTCGTCAAGGCCATGGAAGACGCCAATGGCGCTGACTTGACCCAGTTCAAGCGCTGGTACAGCCAGTCCGGCACGCCGCGCCTGGCTGTCAGCGAGCAATACGACGAGGCGGCGCAGACCTACCGCCTGACCTTCCGCCAGAGCTGTCCACCGACGCCGGGCCAGCCGACCAAGGAGCCGTTCGTGATTCCGGTGGCGCTGGGCCTGCTCGCCGCCGATGGTTCGGACATGCCGCTGCGTCTGGACGGTGAAGCCTCCGCCGTCGGAACCAGCCGCGTGCTGGCGGTGACCGAAGCCGAACAGACCTTTACCTTCGTCGACGTCGCCGAGCGTCCGCAGCCATCGCTGCTGCGCGGCTTCTCCGCGCCGGTAAAGCTGGATTACCCGTACGACCGCGACCAGCTGATGTTCCTGATGCAGCACGATTCCGACGGCTTCAATCGCTGGGAAGCGGGTCAGCAGCTGTCGGTGCAGGTGCTGCAGGAGCTGATCGGTCGGCATCAGCGTGGGGAAGCGTTGGTGATGGATGAGCGCCTGGTCGAGGCGCTACGCAGCCTGTTGCAAAACGAGACGCTCGATGCAGCCATGGTTGCCGAGATGCTTTCGTTGCCGGGCGAGGCCTATCTGACCGAAATCAGCGAAGTGGCGGACGTGGATGCCATCCATACGGCACGCGAGTTCGCCCGCAAGCGCATCGCCGACGCGTTGTTCGAGCCGCTGTGGCAGCGCTACCAGGCCAATCGCGAAACCTCGCGCAGCACGCCCTATGTCGCCTCGGCCGAACATTTCGCCCGTCGCGCCCTGCAGAACATCGCATTGTCGTATCTGATGCTGAGCGAAAAAGCCGAAGTCGTGGAAGCCTGCCTGGAACAGTTCGAGCAGGCCGACAACATGACCGAGCGCTTGACCGCACTGGCCGTGCTGGTCAACTCGCCGTTCGAGGCTGAGCGCGACAAGGCACTGCAGGCCTTCGCCGAGCACTTCAAGGACAACCCGCTGGTAATGGATCAGTGGTTCAGTGTTCAGGCCGGCAACCCGTTGCCCGGCGGGCTGGAACGGGTGCAGACGCTGATGCAGCACCCGGCATTCACCCTGAAGAATCCGAACAAGGTGCGTGCGTTGATCGGCGCCTTCGCCAACCAGAACCTGGTCAACTTCCACCGCGCCGATGGCGCCGGCTACCGCTTCCTCGCCGACCAGGTGATCACCCTCAACGCGCTGAACCCGCAGATCGCCTCGCGGCTGCTGGCACCGCTGACCCGCTGGCGCAAGTACGACAGCGCCCGGCAGGCGCTGATGAGGGCCGAGCTGGAGCGCATCCTTGCGTCCGGAGAGCTGTCCAGCGATGTCTACGAAGTGGTGAGCAAGAGCCTCGCCTGACTCGACAAGGCCGATCGTGCAATGCGATCGGCCTTTCTTTTACGAGGGCCCGTTCCAGGCACTATCCACGGCAAACAACCTTCCTGCGTATCGTGACCATCCTCTGGCGCCTCGCGTCGGATCGTCACTGCGGGATCGAAAGGGGCGGTCGGCACATACTGGCCACTGGCCCAATCAGCCTGAGTGATCACGCGTCAATCATTGCGTGAGAGTTAACAATTCATAACGTCCGGCCAATTGTGCCTGTCTGTGGAAGCTGGCTAGGATGGCCGAGCCTGCATTACAGGCCTTACCTAATAAGAATAAAGGGGGTATGTATGAGTGAGCCCGTTCAGCGGCGCACACTATCCGGCCGCGCCGTGGTTCCATCCCAGGCGAGGGCGTCGCGTCTTCACTCATCGGTTGCCGGCATGCTTTCGCTGTGCGGCGCCTTCTCACTCCTGCTGCTCGCAGCATCGGCGCCCGCCCAGGCTGCTACCGATGGCCAGGCCCGCTACTCGATCGAGTCGGCCAAGGCGGTTTCCAATCTTCTGCTCGATATCACCCAGGCCGGCGAACGGCTAGTTGCGGCAGGCGATAGAGGCCACATTCTCTATTCCGACGATGGTGGCGCCAGCTGGATGCAGGCCAAGGTGCCGACGCGGCAGCTGCTGACGGCCATCGACTTCGTCGACGACAAGCACGGCTGGGCGGTTGGCCATGACGCGTTGATCCTGGCTACAGCCGACGGCGGTGAGAGCTGGACGGCGCAGTATGAGGATCGCGAACGCGAGGCCCCCTTGCTGGACGTCTGGTTCGAAGACACCCAGCACGGCATCGCGGTTGGCGCCTACGGTGCGCTGCTCGAAACCATCGATGGCGGTCAGAGCTGGGAGGACATCAGTGAGCGCCTCGACAACGAGGACGGTTATCACCTGAACGCCATCACCCATATTCAGGGCTCGGGCCTGTTTGTCGTAGGCGAACTGGGCGGAATGTTCCGTTCTGCCGATATGGGCGAAACCTGGGAGCGCGTCGAGTCGCCGTATCAGGGGTCGTTCTTCGGGGTAGTCGGCGGTTCGGAACCGGGGGTCGTGGTTGCCTTCGGGCTGCGCGGCCACCTGTTCCGCTCCATCGACTTCGGCGACAGCTGGGAAGGCATCGAGCTCGTCAACGGCAACGGCAATGTACTGGAGTCCGGGCTGGCCGACGGCAACCTGCTGCCTAATGGGCGCATCGTGGTGGTCGGTCACGGCGGCGCGGTACTCACCAGCGACGATCAGGGCCGTAGCTTCAAGCTGTTCAATCGCCCCGACCGCCGTTCGCTGTCGGGTGTCACCTCCGATTCCCAAGGCAACCTGATCCTGGTAGGGCAGGGTGGTGTTCGCATCGCCTCGCCATCGGGCGCGGATCTGGCCACACAACAATAAAGCCGGGAGAGTCTGCATGACCAAGCACCACCAGAAGCCGGCGTCGTTCCTCGAGCGCCTGATCTTCAACAACCGGCCGGCAGTCGTCGTACTCTGCCTGCTGATCAGCGCATTTCTCTTCTATCAGGCGGCCCAGGTTCGGCCGCAGACCAGCTTCGAGAAGATGATTCCGCTGGGGCATCCGTATATCCAGAAGATGCTCGAGCACCAGAATGATCTGGCCAACCTCGGCAACACGGTGCGGATCTCCGTGGCAGCAAAAGATGGTGACATCTTCGCCAAGGACTACATGGAAACGCTGCGGCAGATTCATGACGAAGTGTTCTATATCCAAGGTGTCGATCGCTCCAACATGAAGTCGCTTTGGAGTCCCAGCGTTCGCTGGACCGAGGTGACAGAGCAAGGCTTCGCCGGCGGTGAGGTCATTCCGCAGACCTATGACGGGTCGCCGGAAAGTCTCGATGACCTTCGCAGCAACATTCTCAAGTCCGGTCAGGTCGGGCGTCTGGTCGCCAATGACTTCAAGTCCAGCATCATCGACGTGCCGCTGATGGAGTCCTACTCGGATCCGGAAGATCGCAGCAAGCAGATCAAGCTGGACTACCAGAAGTTCTCCCACGAGCTGGAAGAGAAGATTCGCGACAAGTACGAGACGCAGAACCCGAATGTGGAGATTCACATCATCGGCTTCGCCAAGAAGGTCGGTGACCTGATCGACGGGCTGGTCGGTGTGGCGTTGTTCTTCATCGTCGCCATCGGCATCACCTTCGTCCTGCTGCTGTGGTTCACCCGTTGCCTGAAGAGCACCATTGCGGTGTTGATCACCACGCTGATCGCCGTGACCTGGCAGCTCGGCCTGTTGCACACCCTGGGCTTCGGGCTCGATCCGTACTCGATGCTGGTACCGTTCCTGGTCTTCGCCATCGGTATCTCCCACGGCGTACAGAAGATCAACGGCATCGCCATGGCCTCCGGCTATACCGAAGATCCGGTGACGGCGGCGCGCATGGCTTTCCGTCAGCTGTTCATCCCGGGCATGGTGGCGTTGCTGTCGGATGCGGTGGGTTTCGTAACCCTGCTGCTGATCGATATCGGCGTGATCCGCGAGCTGGCCATCGGCGCTTCGCTGGGCGTGGCGGTCATCATCCTGACCAACCTGATCCTGCTGCCGGTTGCGATTTCCTACATGGGCATCAGTCAGCGGGCGATCAAGCAGGCCCGCGAAGAAGCCTCGCGCGATCATCCGTTCTGGCGTGCGCTGTCGAATTTCGCCAGCCCGAAGGTGGCACCGATCTCCATCACTATCGCCGTGGTCGCGCTGGCGGGTGGCCTCTGGTACGGCCAGAACCTGAAGATCGGCGACCTTGATCAGGGCGCGCCGGAGCTGCATCCGGATTCGCGCTACAACCTGGACAACGACTTCGTCATCCGCAACTACTCGACCAGTTCCGACGTGCTGGTAGTGATGGTCAAGACCGCGCCGGAAGGCTGTTCGCACTACGACACGCTCGCCGCCATGGACGAGCTGATGTGGAAGATGCAGAACACCGAGGGCGTGCAGTCGGCGGTGTCGATGGTGTCGGTGGCGCGCCAGGGCATCAAGGGCATGAACGAGGGCAGCCTTAAATGGGAAACGCTTTCGCGTAACCAGCATGTGCTGAACAACTCCATCGCCCGTGCCGAAGGTATGTACAACAGCGACTGCTCGCTGGCACCGGTACTGGTGTTCCTCAACGACCATAAGGCCGAGACGCTGGAACACGTGGTCGCCGCGGCGAAGGAGTTTGCCGAGGAGAACAACCGCGAAGGTCTGGAGTTCGTGCTGGCGGCAGGTAACGCCGGTATCGAAGCGGCCACCAATGAGGTCATCGCGGCGTCGGAAACCACCATGCTGATCGCCGTCTACCTGGCTGTGAGCATCATGTGCCTGCTGACCTTCCGTTCGCTGGCGGCCACGCTCTGCGTGATCCTGCCGCTGGTGCTGACTTCGATCCTGGGTAACGCGCTGATGGCCTTCATGGGCATCGGGGTGAAGGTGGCGACGCTGCCCGTGATCGCACTGGGCGTGGGTATTGGTGTGGACTACGGCATCTACATCTACAGCCGTCTGGAGTCGTTCCTGCGCCAGGGCATGACCCTGCAGGAAGCCTACTACCAGACCCTGAAATCCACCGGCAAGGCGGTGATCTTCACCGGCGTCTGCCTGGCGATCGGTGTGGTCACCTGGGTGTTCTCGGCGATCAAGTTCCAGGCCGACATGGGTCTGATGCTGACCTTCATGTTCCTCTGGAACATGGTCGGCGCGATCTGGCTGCTGCCGGCCCTGGCTCGCTTCCTGATCAAACCGGAGAAGCTGCGTCAGAAAGCGTGATGATCACGCAGTAACGAAAACCGCGGCCCTGGGGCCGCGGTTTTTTTTACGGGTGTTTTGGTACGGCGGTCAGCTACGGTCAGGCGCTCTGGCTTACCGCCTGGAACGCAGCCTGCGCGGCCACTTCGCCGATCACCAGGATCGCCGGGCTCTTCAGCTTGAAGGCCAAGGCATCGCGGCACATGCCGCCGAGGCTCGAACGGCATTCGCGTTGCTGCGGCAGTGAAGCGTTCTCGATCATCGCCACTGGTGTACCGGCGGAAAGTCCGCCCTCCAACAGCCCGGCCTGCACCTGTTCCAGCTTGCTCACACCCATGTACACCACCAGCGTGGTGCCGCTTTTGGCCAGCGCCTGCCATTCCGGACTGCTGTCGTCGAGCGTGTGCGCTGTTACCAAGGTGACGCCGCGGGCGACGCCGCGCTGGGTCAGCGAGATCCCGCTCTGGGTGGCACCGGCCAGGCCGGCAGTGATGCCGTTGACCAGCTCGACCTCGATGCCGCGTGCCGACAGCCATTCGGCTTCTTCGCCACCGCGGCCGAAGATGCACGGATCGCCACCCTTGAGGCGCACCACGCACTTGCCCTGGCGGGCGTAACGCAGCATCAGACGGTGGATGAAGGCTTGCGGCGTGGAGCGGCAGCCGCCGCGCTTGCCCACCGGGATGATGCGAGCGTTCGGGCAGTGTTCGAGCACGGCGAGGTTGACCAGGTCATCGATCATCACCACCTGTGCTTCGCCCAGCGCGCGCACGGCCTTGAGGGTCAGCAGTTCCGGGTCGCCAGGGCCGGCGCCTACCAGCCAGACTTTTGCACTCATGGGGTAATCCTCGTCTTGGTTGGTATCAGAGAAGTGCGCGTTCCGGCTGGCTGGCCAGCAGACGCTTGATTTCGGGCACGCAGGAGCCACAGCTGGTGCCGCAACCGAGTTCCTGCTTGAGGCCGGTGAGATCGAGACCGCGCTCGATGCCTGCACGGACCTTGCTTTGGCTTACATTCATGCAATTGCACAGGGTGCGGTCGGTGTTGATCGTCGCGCCGCCAGGCGGCGCACTGAGAGGCGCCAGCAGCCAGCGACGCAGTTCGGCGTCGGCACTGCCGCTTTCCCAGAGCCCGCGCAGCCACTGCCGGGCGGCGGTTTCGCCGGCCAGGCGCAGGGCGACGATGCGACCGTCCTCGATGCGTACGCGCTTGCCGACTGCACGACGCGGGTCGTCATAGGCCAGCACCGGGCCTTCGTCGAGGCCGAGCAGGCCGTCGATGGCGTCCAGCTCGGCAGCGTTTGGCGCCGCGTTCCGGGCTGCGCGGATTAGCAATGCCGAGCGCTCGCGTCCGCCGAGGCTGAAACTGGCGTAGTCGAAGGTCTCGAACAATGGCCGCAGCGCCTCGAAACGTCGCTGCACATCACCCTCGACCAGTGCGAAGAACTGCCAGGGCAATTCGACCTGTTCGACTTCGATGCCGGCGTGCTTGAGTTCCGGTTGCTTCGACAGCGGATCGACGCTGGCCAGGGTCAGGACGTTGCTGCCCAGCCCCTTGAGAAAGCGATCGCCCCAGTGCATCGGCAGGAACGCCTGGCCGGCGCGCAGGCTGTCATCCTTCTGCACCGGGAGAATCAGGCTGCCGCGACGGCTCTTCACCCTCACCAGCTGGCCGTCCAGCAGACGCCGGCGGCGCATGTCATCAGCGTTCATTCCGAGCAACGCTTCTTCGACATGGCCGAACAGCCGCGCCGCGGTGCCAGTGCGGCTCATGCCGTGCCACTGGTCGCGCAGCCGGCCGGTATTGAGCGTCAGCGGATAGCGCGCCTCGCGCTTTTCCTTCGGCGCCTGGTAGTGCTCGGCGATGAAACGGGCGCGGCCATTGGCAGTGGGAAACACACCGTCGCTATACAGCCGCGTGGTGCCCTGTTTACTGCCCGGTGGGAACGGCCATTGCTGCGGACCGAGGGTATCGATCAGTGCGTAGCTCAGGCCGCTGTAGTCCAGATCGCGGGCGGCGGTGAGCGGCTTGTACTCCTCGAACAGCGCTTCGGCATTCTCGAAAGTGAACAGGCTCGGCTGGCCGGGGCGCAGGTGACGTTCCAGGCGTCGGGCGAAATCGCAGGTGATCGCCCAGTCCGCACGGGCTTCGCCTGGGGCCGGCACGGCGCGGCGCACGTGGCTGATACGACGCTCGGAGTTGGTC
>LNAP01006510.1_pt1 | contig 17417 bp, 18 predicted proteins | sample 602601 | NCBI WGS metagenome assembly LNAP01 (sample SAMN02440304, study PRJNA202911) | soil metagenome | biome: Subtropical and temperate rainforests or woodlands; isolation source: soil samples (1 kg each in a 20% v/v slurry with milli Q water) were... ... | reverse complement strand
CTGGCCGACCACCGAGCCGAGTACCCCGCCGAGCGCGCCGCCGACCGCGGTGCGGCCATCACCGTCGGCCCAGGCGGAACCGCCGGCCAGGGTCAGGGACAACAGGAGCATGGAGGAGTATTTCATCGAAACGATCACTCAATAGGGATGACGGCGCCGATCCTGCGCAGCCGGGCCGACTTTGACAAGGTCTGTTCCGACAATCGGCAGCGTTTTGCAAAATTCAGCACGTTGCCGGTTTTTGTCCGGAACTTTGCCGGTTATACCCCGGTCTTATCGCTCTGGTTCGGCCGCCTGCAGCCCTGTGCAGAGCGCCAGGTAGCAATCCACGGCGGCGAACTCCTCGGTGTCCTTGCGCTCGCCGCGGCTGTCCGGCTGGCGCACGCCGAGCAGGTGGGCGATGCCGTATTGGCGGGCGCTGCGCAGGATCGGCAGGCTGTCGTCGATGAACAGGCTGCGCGCCGGATCGAAGCCGAAGTCCTGCTGCAGGGCGAACCAGAACTGCTGGTCTTCCTTGGGGAAGCCGTAGTCGTGGGAACTGATCAGGCGATCGAAGAACGGCGCCAGCTCGACCCGCTCCAGTTTCAGCGACAGCGAATCGCGGTGGGCATTGGTGATCAGCGCCACGCGCTTGCCGGCGGCGCGCAGGGCGGCGAGGAACTGGTCGGCGTCCGGGCGCAGGGCGATCAGGTGGGCGATCTCTTCCTTCAATGCGCGTACCGGCAGGTCCAGTTCGCGGCTCCAGAAGTCCAGGCAGTACCAGTTCAGCTGGCCGGCATGCTGCTGGAACAGCGGCAGCAGCTCGGCCAGGGCGGCGACGCCGTGCGTGTCGGCGTAGCGCTGCGGCAGGTGGGTGAGCCAGAAGTGGTTGTCGAAATGCAGGTCGAGCAGGGTGCCGTCCATGTCGAGCAGGACAGTGTCGATCTGGTTCCAGGGCAGCTGGGGCATGGTGGTGCGTGGCTCTGCTTGGGGAGTAGCCATTGTCGGGTGCAGGGGACGCTCGTGGCAAGGCGAGGCGCCGCGCGCGGGTGGCTCAGCGGCAGTTCAGGGGCGCGGTGAGATCTTCCTTCTGTTTATTGTTATTGCTCGTGAAGGTGTAGGTGACCGTGGGTGCGGCAGCGCCGTTGGCAATGGTGGCGCTGGCCCAGCAGCTATGAATGTTGCTTGAGCTGCCTGACGACGACAGGCTGCAGCCACAGCTCTGGACGGTGAGACCGCTGCTTAGCGTGCAGCTTGCGAACGCATAGTTCTGGTGAACCGTCTCCGCTCGTTGGTCGCTGCACGACAGCTGGGTGGGGGAAACGATCTCGGTCGGCGGCTCCTGATCGGGGGGCGAGTCGTCCTCGTTGCCGAGCGGTGGTTCTTCATCGGTATCGCCGTCGCCACCGAGCGGATCCGTTGTGCCGGATTCCGAGGCGCCGGAGCCGCCCGTACAGCAAGGCGGCATCCTGGGCCGGGGCAAGGCGGGATATCTTGGTGGTCAGGTTGATGCTGTTCGAGGTGTTGCCCTTGTCCGTCCAGGATACGGCGACCGACAGGTTCTTCCAGCGCATCGCGTTGCTGCCGCAGTTGGCGGCCGGGCAGGCGTTGGCGAGGCTGCTCTGGTCGATGCAGCATTCCTCGACCGTCCAGCTGCGGCTGTAGCTGGCGTTGATGCCGCCGACCGTTTCCGCCGTGGTACTGCTGAGGATATCGTCGTAGGCCACGAGACCACTGGTCGTCGGCAGGGCGGAAAAGCCGCGGAAGCGTTCGATGACGTCCTGGGCGACCACCACGGCTTCGTCGCGCTGTTGGCTGACGGCGCTGTCGGTCGAGAGCAGGGCCTGCATCTTGGCGGCGCCGAGCAGGCCGACCCCGATGATCAGGAAGGCGACCAGGGCTTCGATCAGGCTGAAGCCCGACATGCGTTTGAGATCATGCATCGTGGACACTCCTTGTCCTCTCAGTAGTCTTGCCAGCTGCCCGGAATCCGGGGCACGACGCCCGCGCCGGGGGCGGCGGGGCTCATGGCGAAGTCGAGGGCGCCGTTGTAGTGGAATTCGGTGTTCGCCGTGAACTTCTCGATATCGCCCTCAACGCCGAACACGCCATGGATGGTGGTGTTGCCCCATCCCTGCATGCTGTCGCCTTCGTCGAAATACAGCATGCCGTAGATGTCGGTGCCGCCATTGAGCTTCGGACAGTTGCCGCCGCACTCGACGATGACGATCACCGGCTCGCTGGGTGAACCGTGGTCGTCGTTCACGAAGGTACCTGGCGTGTAGTAGTACACCGTGCGCTTGGGGGTGGAGGTACGGGTCAGCCCTGCATTGGCCTGGAGTTGCGACAGGGCCTGCAACTGTCCTTTGCTCAGGTTGGGAAACAGTGCATCCCACACCGAGTTGCCGGTCTGCAGGCAGCTGGAGGCGCTCTGCGTGCTCAGGGTGGCGATGGCGACTCCGGCCGTGCCGCTGGATGCCGTGCAAGGGCTGCCGCCGCTGGCGTTTTCTGGGCAGATGTCCGGCGTACCGGTCACTTGGGTGATGCAGCCCTGCATCAGGATGGGCGCGTTGGGGGCGGCTGCCGCATTGCCGGTGAACGGCGACAGGTAGACCACCTGGCGGACCGTCGCGGTGATGCTGGAGTCGCTGTTCGCGACTGCCTGGGAGACGATCTCGACGAAGTTGAGCTTGCTGAGCGGGACGCTGTCGCGGTGGAACGTCACCGTGGCGGTGAAGCCGTTGGCGGTAGTGACCGTGCGGTTGCTGCACGTGCCGCTGCTGCTGGACAGGCACTGGTCGGTGCCGGAGCTGGTGGTGGCGTCCGCGCCCCAGCAACTGCTCACCCAGGGGGTGAGCGTGCTGCAGTTGGTCGGCTGGCTGGCGGGGGGCGGCACGCTGTTTAGCCAGGCCAGGGTCTCCTCCAGGCCCGCTTGGGCTGCCTCATGGGCCTGGACCGCCCAGTACTGATTGCCGGAGGCTTTCTGGGCGAACACCAGGCTGCGTGAGCTGCTGATCACCAGCAGGCTGACGACGAAGACCAGGAAGACGGCGAAGGCGAGTACGGCTGCGCCACGTTGTCGGGACTGCGCGGAAAGGGAGGCATGCATCGATGGCACCTCAGGTTGGGCAGTTGGTGAAAGGCGTACTGGTGGAAAGGTTCGCCTCGCTGCAGCTGTCGACGATGGCGTCGTTCTTCAGGCGAATGGTCTGGCACATCCGGCGGGTCACGCCGCCACTCTGCGCCTCGAGGTAGATGCGCACCTTGCGCACGGCGAGCTGGCGGCTGCCGGCTGTCTGGCAGCGGGTTTCGCTGGTGGTGGTGAAGTTGCTGATGTGCGTGCTGTTCGGGGTGCTCAGCGGTTGCCAGGTCGGCGAGCAGTCGCTCTTCATCTCGATGCGCCCGATGCCAGACTCCACGACGCGGCGGAAGCCGTGGCATTCGTTGCTGTCCTGGCTGCCGTTGGCATTCAGGTCGTAGGTGAAGTCGATCTGGCTGGCCGCCACGGTCCAGTCCTCGTTGCCGCCGACAAAGCTGTCCGTGCAGCTGGCGCCGCCGATGCAGTGGATGGCGGCTCCGCTGCGTCCGGCCCGGCGGATGTCGCGCACCATCACGTCCATGATCGCCTTGAGTTCCTGGTTGCTCCGGCTGAGCTGCAACGTGGTCGAGTTGGCCCGTGCGGCATTGAGGTAGATCAGCGAGGCCCCACCCAGCACGATCAGCCCGACCACCAGGCCGACCAGCAGGCCCACCAGGGTTTCCCCGCGCTGCTGGCGGGGTGCGAATTTCAGCAACTGCATGTCGGATATCCCCCGAGCTTGGCGCTGCCCGCCGGCGAGCACAGGCGGATCTGCCCGATCAGGCTCATGTGCACGCAGGCCTGTTTGCCGCCCGCGGACTGCACGCGGGCCAGTCCTGCGGCGGATAGGGTTCCCAGGACCGGGTTGAAGGTCGTCGAGCTGGCGGTGAAGGTGGCGCCGTCGAGGGTGATGCCGCTGAACTCGCTGTGGCTGACGGTCTTGATGCTGCAGGCGTTGGCGGTATTGCAGTTGCAGGCGCCGCCGGCATTGATGCCGTAGCACCAGTTGCTGCCGGTCGAGAAGCTGATGGAAACGCTGCTGTTGCGCTTGACTGCCTCCGAGCGGGCGAACTGCATGTCGGCATAGAGGCGATCGGTGGCGCCCTTGAGGCGCGTCTTGTCGACGAACATCTGCAGCGCCGGTGCGGCGATCATGGCGATGATGGCCATGATCGAGACGGTCACCATGAGTTCGATCAGGGTGAAACCCGTGGTCGGTCGTTTGCGCATCATTTCTTCCAGCAGGCGGTGGGGGTCATCGAGGTCTGATTGCCGGACTGGCCAAGGGTCAGGGTGCTGCAGCTGGTGTCGCCGGTCTGCGGCGAGGTGCTCTTGGCGCTGGCCGTTGCGGTGAAGCCGATGGCACTGGCGCTGCCGCTGGTGATGGCGATGGTGTAGTGGTTCTCGCTCGAACTCGTGCTTACGCCGAGATCGCTGAGGCTGGCGGAATAGCTCTGGTTATTGGCACGCCGGCCATCTGCAGATTCAGCAGGGCCGTCTGGCCATCGATTCGCCGGCTCTGCCGGACGTAATCCTGGTAAGCGGGCATGGCGATGCCGGCGAGGATGGCAATCACCGCGAGGGTGATCAGCATTTCGATCAAGGTGAAGGCGCGAGACTGGTGACGCATGGGGCATACCCTGGATGGACGAAGTCATGGGCGGAACAGCGCGCGCACTACCGCCGACGAGTCTGGAGTAGGTGGCGTGGCGGAAGTGATTGTCTGGCCGAGGTCGGGCAGGGCGTCGCGCCCTAGGTCGATGGCGGCGAATGCCAGTCTGGCGGGTAGCGAACGGGCAGGGATTGCCGCTGGCGGGGAGTGCGGCTTGGGGAGGGGGAGTACAGGGACGCGAAGGGGGCGCGCAGGTGTCGACCCGGGATGGAAGTATGGATAACGTCCTTGTTCATCGCCTGTCCTCCGTGACAGTGTGTTGACGAATATTAATGCCTGGTCGGTAATTTTGGCAGAGGCGTCAACATTTGGACGAATTCTTTTGGCGGTTCAAGGCTGCGAGTGGCTGTTATGCGGCGGTGCCCGGCATGGCGCCAAGGGAGCGCCTCGTTGCGGGCAACTGGCACGCTTGCGCAGGCCCGTTCGCGGCGCCAGCCGCCGTTGTCAGTATGGCTGCAGCCGTCGACTGGGCCGTGGCGGCTGGCCCCGCCGGCAGCGGGTTATGCTAACGTGTCGGCCACGCCAAGGAGCCCTGCATATGCGCCAGAAACCCGATGTTCTAGCCCGCGCCATCGTCGCCAAGAGTCGTCTGTTCACCGTCGAGGAGCTGCAATTGCGCTTCAGCAACGGCGTCGAACGCACCTACGAGCGGCTGGTCAATCGCGGCCTGGGCTACGGCGCGGTGATGGTGGTGGCCTTGGAAGACGCGGAGACCGTGCTGCTGATCGAGGAGTACTGCGCCGGTATCGATGCCTACGAGCTGTCGCTGCCCAAGGGGCTGATCGAGCCGGGCGAGGACGTGCTGGCGGCGGCCAATCGCGAGCTGAAGGAGGAGGCCGGCTTTGGCGCCCGCCAGCTCGAGCACATTACCGGCCTGTCGCTGTCGCCGGGCTACATGAGCCAGTCGATTCAGGTGGTGCTGGCGCGCGACCTTTATGCCGAGCGCCTGCCTGGCGACGAGCCGGAGAGCATCCGCGTCGAGCGCTTCAGTCTGCGCGACATCTCGCGTCTGGCCGCGGCCGACAACTTCAGCGAAGGCCGCGCCCTGGCCGCGTTGTATCTGGTGCGCGACCTGCTGACCCAGCGTGGCGAGTATCAGCCGTGAGCCCAGCCATGAGCCATCCCTTGTTGCCGGCGGTGGTCGAGCTGGTGCGTCAGGCCGGCGCTGCCACCCTGCCGTACTGGCGCGCGGACGTGGCGGTCGAGCTCAAGGCCGACGCCTCGCCGGTGACCGCTGCCGACCTGGCGGCCCACCGCCTGCTGGCGGCTGGCCTGGCGCAGCTGGCGCCGGAGATTCACCTGCTGTCCGAGGAAGACTGCGAGATCGGCCTGGCCGAGCGCCGCCGCTGGGCGCGCTGGTGGCTGGTCGACCCGCTGGACGGCACCAAGGAGTTCATCGCCGGCAGCGAGGAGTTCACCGTCAACGTGGCGCTGATCGAGCAGGGCAAGGTGGTGTTCGGCGTGGTCGGCGTGCCGGCGCGTGGCCTGTGCTTCTACGGCGGTGCCGGCCTCGGCGCCTGGCGTATGGCGGATGGCGAGGCGCAGGCGATCGGTGTGCGCATCGCCCCGGCGGAAGCCTTCACCGTGGTGGCCAGCCGTCGCCACTCCAGCCCGGCCCAGGAGCGGCTGCTCAGCGGGCTGGGCGAGCGCTTCGGCGATCTGGCGCTGGCCAGCGTCGGCAGTTCGCTGAAGTTCTGCCTGCTCGCCGAGGGCAGCGCCGACTGCTATCCGCGGCTGGTGCCTACTTCGCAGTGGGATACCGCCGCGGCGCAGGGCGTGCTGGAGGGCGCCGGCGGCGAGGTACTCGACCTGCATGGCCAGCCGCTGGACTACCCGGCGCGCGAGAGTTTCCTCAACCCGCACTTCCTAGCCCTGCCGCAGGCGGCGGAGTGGCGCGAGGAACTGCTGCAGCTGGCCCTGGCGCTGGATTGAGAGGCCGGCGCTCCGCCGGCTTGGTAGGGTAGAAAACCGCTGCGCGGGTTTTCTACCCTACGGCTAAGCCCGTAGGGTGCGCCATGCGCACCCGGCGCCCTGGGCTCGGGCGCTGCCTACTTGTGCAGCACATACTCCCCATGCAGATGCACCGCCGTCTCGCCGCTCGGTGCGAGGATGCGGATGTCCAGATACAGCCGCGCGCGGCCGCGGCGGCGGTACATCGTTTCGAACTTCTTCCAGTCCTCCTCGCTCGGCGCGGCGCAGATGGCCACGGCCTCCGCGACCACCGGCAGCGGATAGTCGATCTGCCCGCCCTTGATCACGATATGGCCGTCGTCGATGCCGGCCTCGCGCAGGCGCAGGGTCAGCCAGCCCCAGCCGGCCAGCACGCTGAGGCTGTACAGGCTGCCGCCGAACATGGTGCCGGTGTGGTTGACGTTGGGGGCCAGCGGCGCGGACAGGCGCAGCTCGTGGTTTTCCCAGCGCTGTACCCTGAGTTCCATGGTGCGGGTCAGCGGGATGTCGTGGTGCAGCAGCTCCTCCAGATAGCGACAGTCGGGATTCATGTCCGGGGTGTCCTGGTGCGGTGGCAGGCAAGGTCGTAAGGCGCCGCGCGGGTGCGCAGCGGATAGCTCATGATCCCGCCTCGGGCGCCCGGGTGCAATTGCGTAGGTGGCTGCTGCGCCCGCTGCCGAGTTGTTCGCGCGGGCATGAAAAAGCCCCGCACGGCTCGCACCGGCGGGGCTTTCGCTACATCTTTCGGTATGGTAGCGGGCGATTACAGACCGGCAGCGGCGCGCAGCGCCTCGGCCTTGTCGGTCTTCTCCCAGGTGAAGGTGGTGAAGGTATCGTCACCGACCGTCACTTCCTGCGGGGTGCGGCCGAAGTGGCCGTAGGCGGCAGTGGCCTTGTACATCGGGTGCAGCAGGTCGAGCATCTTGGTGATCGCGTACGGACGCAGGTCGAAGACTTCGCGCACCAGCTTGATGATGGTGTCTTCGCTGACCTTGTTGGTGCCGAAGGTGTTGATCGAGATGGAGGTCGGCTGGGCCACGCCGATGGCGTAGGACACCTGGATCTCGCAGCGCTCGGCCAGGCCGGCTGCGACGATGTTCTTGGCCACGTAGCGGCCGGCATAGGCGGCCGAACGGTCGACCTTGGACGGGTCCTTGCCGGAGAAGGCGCCGCCGCCGTGACGGGCCATGCCGCCGTAGGAGTCGACGATGATCTTGCGGCCGGTCAGGCCGCAGTCGCCCACCGGGCCGCCGATGATGAACTGGCCGGTCGGGTTGATGTGGAACTGGGTGTCCTTGTGCAGCAGCTCGGCCGGCAGGGTGTGCTTGACGATCAGCTCCATGACGGCTTCATGCAGGTCGGCCTGGCTGATCTCCGGGCTGTGCTGGGTGGACAGCACCACGGCGTCGATGCCGACCACCTTGCCGTTCTCGTAGCGGCAGGTGACCTGGCTCTTGGCGTCCGGGCGCAGCCACGGCAGCAGGCCGCTCTTGCGTGCCTCGGCCTGGCGCTCGACCAGGCGGTGCGAGAAGCAGATCGGCGCCGGCATCAGCACGTCGGTTTCGTTGCTGGCGTAGCCGAACATCAGGCCCTGGTCGCCGGCGCCCTGGTCTTCCGGCTTGGCGCGGTCGACGCCCTGGTTGATGTCCGGGGACTGCTTGCCGATGATGTTGACGATGCCGCAGGTGGCGCCGTCGTAGCCGACGTCGGAGCTGTTGTAGCCGATGTCGATGATCACGTCGCGCACCAGCTGCTCGAGGTCGATCCAGGCGCTGGTGGTGATCTCGCCGGCGACGATGGCCACGCCGGTCTTCACCAGGGTCTCGCAGGCCACGCGGGCGTGCTTGTCCTCGGCGATGATGGCGTCGAGCACGGCATCGGAGATCTGGTCGGCGATCTTGTCCGGATGGCCTTCGGACACGGACTCGGAGGTGAAAAGGGAATATTCGCTCATCAATCGGTTCCTGTTTTTACCGGTGGGTGAGTCGGCCTCGCGGCCGTGTCATACAGCATTCAATCAATGCTTCAGGGTAGTGCGGGTGGCCACTTCGGGCTTGGCGAAGTGGCGCACCTGGATCTGGAAACCGTTGCGCAGGCCCAGGTACAGGCTTTCGCCTGCGGTCAGGCCGGCGTCTTCTGCCCAGCGCGCCAGCTCGTCCTGGTCGAAACCCAGCCACAGGTCGCCACAGGCGTCGCGCGCCCAGGACTGGTGGTGGCTGCACAGCTCGGTCAGCAGCAGGCTGCCGCCCGCGGTCAGCAGGCGCGCCAGCTGGGCCATGGCCCGGGCCGGCTCGGCAAAGTGGTGCAGGACCATGTTCAGCACCACGCAGTCGGCGGGCGCCTGTTCGTCATTCAAGGCATCGGCCAGTTTCAGTTCGACGTTGGCCAGGCCCTCGGCGCTGCAGCGCTGGCGGGCCAGCTCGAGCATCGCCGGGCTGCTGTCCAGTGCGGTGACGCGCGCGAAGCGCCGGGCCAGCTCGGGGAGAAAGGCGCCGTCGCCGGGGCCGACTTCCAGCGCGCTGGCACTGGCGGGCAAGTGCAGGGCGTCGAGCAGGGTCAGCAGGCTGTCGCGGTACTGCGGCAGGCCGGCGATCAGGTCCTGCTGGGCGCGGAACTTCTCCAGGGTGCGGGCGAAGAAGTCGCGCGCCGCGGCGGCGCGCTGCGCCTGCACCTCGGCGATGCGCAGCTGGACCTCGGCCGGCAGCTGCAGTGCGTCCACCTCTTCGAGCAGCGCTGCCTGCAGCGCGCTGCCGGTCTGCCCGCTGGCGGCCAGGGCGCGGCGATAGAAGATCGCGTTGCCTTCGCGGCGGGTCGCCACCAGCCCGGCCTGGGCCAGCACCTTGAGGTGGTGGCTCATCCCCGACTGGCGCATGGCGAAGATCTGCGCCAGCTCCAGCACGCCGAACGAGTCGCAGGCCAGCACCCGCAGCACGTTGAGGCGCAGCGGGTCGCCGCCGGCCTTGCACAGGGCGGCCAGGTCGTCGCTGGGATCGGGGCGGAATGCGGGCTGGGTGCTCATAAGGGGGCGAAGTCTAATCGTCGCGGCGGTGCGTCGCAACTTCTGTATCAAAAAGTTTTGATATTGGCTGTTCGCGGTGCCGGCGAGCGCCGCCCAGACCAGGCCAATTCGCGCGGATCGACCATCTGTGATTGCCCGTTCCCCTGCCGCTGGGCGAAAATGGCCGCCTTTTTGATCAAGCCCCCCCTGCAGGAGACCAGCGATGCCCAGTCGTCGTGAGCGAGCCAATGCCATTCGTGCCCTCAGCATGGATGCCGTGCAGAAAGCCAACAGCGGCCATCCCGGTGCACCCATGGGCATGGCGGACATCGCCGAAGTCCTCTGGCGCGACTTCCTCAAGCACAACCCGCAGAACCCGCAGTGGGCCGACCGCGACCGTTTCGTGCTGTCCAACGGCCACGGCTCGATGCTGATCTACTCGCTGCTGCACCTGACCGGCTACGACCTGTCGATCGACGACCTCAAGCAGTTCCGCCAGCTGCACAGCCGCACCCCGGGCCACCCGGAATACGGCTACACCCCGGGTGTGGAAACCACCACCGGCCCGCTCGGCCAGGGCATCGCCAACGCCGTCGGCTTCGCCATCGCCGAGAAGGTGCTGGGCGCGCAGTTCAACCGTCCGGGCCACGCCATCGTCGACCACTTCACCTACGCCTTCCTCGGCGACGGCTGCATGATGGAAGGCATCAGCCACGAAGTCTGCTCGCTGGCCGGCACCCTCGGCCTGGGCAAGCTGGTCGCCTTCTACGACGACAACGGCATCTCCATCGACGGCGAAGTGGAAGGCTGGTTCACCGACGACACCCCGGCGCGCTTCGAGGCCTACGGCTGGCAGGTGATCCGCAGTGTCGACGGCCACGATGCCGCGGCGATCAAGGCTGCCGTCGAGGCCGCCCGTGGCGAAACCGCGCGGCCGACCCTGATCTGCTGCAAGACCACCATCGGCTTCGGTTCGCCGAACAAGGGTGGCAAGGAAGAGTGCCACGGCGCGCCGCTGGGCAACGACGAGATCGCCGCCACCCGCGCCGCGCTGGGCTGGAACCACGGGCCGTTCGAGATCCCGGCCGACATCTACGCCGAGTGGGACGCCAAGGCCGCCGGCGCTGCCAACGAAGCGGAGTGGAACGCACGCTTCGCCGCCTACGCCGCCGAGTTCCCGCAGCTGGCCGCCGAGTTCCAGCGCCGCATCGCCGGCGAGCTGCCGGCCGACTTCGCCGAGCAGGCCGCCGCCTACGTCGCCGAGATCGCTGCCAAGGGCGAGACCATCGCCAGCCGCAAGGCCAGCCAGAATGCGCTGAATGCCTTCGGCCCGCTGCTGCCGGAATTCCTCGGTGGCTCGGCCGACCTGGCCGGCTCCAACCTGACCCTGTGGAAGGGCTGCCAGAGCCTCAGCCACGCCGACGCCTCCGGCAACTACCTGCACTACGGCGTGCGCGAGTTCGGCATGAGCGCGATCATGAACGGCGTCGCCCTGCACGGCGGCTTCATTCCCTACGGCGCCACCTTCCTGATCTTCATGGAATACGCGCGCAACGCCGTACGCATGTCGGCGCTGATGAAGCAGCGCGTGCTCTACGTATTCACCCACGACTCCATCGGCCTGGGCGAGGACGGCCCAACCCACCAGCCGATCGAGCAGCTGGCCAGCCTGCGCGGCACACCGAACCTCGACACTTGGCGTCCGTGCGATGCGGTCGAGTCCGCGGTGGCCTGGAAGTACGCCATCGAGCGCAACGACGGCCCGAGTGCGCTGATCTTCAGCCGCCAGAACCTGCCGCACCAGGCGCGCGACGCCCAGCAGCTGGCCGACGTGGCCCGCGGCGGCTACGTGCTCAAGGACTGCGCCGGCGAGCCGGAACTGATCCTGATCGCCACCGGTTCGGAAATCGGCCTGGCCGTGCAGGCCTTCGACGCGCTGACCGCCCAGGGCCGCAAGGTGCGCGTAGTGTCGATGCCGTCGACCAGCGTGTTCGACCAGCAGGACGCCGCCTACAAGCAGGCCGTGCTGCCGGTGCAGGTCGGCGCGCGCATCGCCATCGAGGCCGCGCATGCCGACTTCTGGTACAAGTACGTCGGTCTGGAAGGCCGCATCATCGGCATGACCACCTTCGGCGAATCGGCGCCGGCGGCGCAGCTGTTCGAGGAATTCGGCTTCACCCTCGACAACGTGCTGAGCACCGCCGAAGAGCTGCTGGACGTCTGATCGGCCATTGTAGGAGCGAGCTTGCTCGCGATTCGGCCCGCGCTGATCGCGAGCAAGCTCGCTCCTACAGGATTGCCCGCCCGTAGGATGGAAACCCGCGAAGCGGTTTTCCACCTGTCGCCACCCACAGAGCTGCCATGTCGAAACGCCCCTACAAAGTCGCCCTCAACGGCTACGGCCGCATCGGCCGCTGCGTGCTGCGCGCGCTGTACGAGCGCGGCGCGGATGCCGGGCTGGAAATCGTCGCGCTCAACGATCTGACCGACCAGGCCAGCATCGAGTACCTGACCCGCTTCGACTCCACCCACGGCCGCTTCCCCGGCGAGGTGAAGGTGGTCGGCGACTGCCTGCACATCAACGGCGACTGCGTGAAGGTGCTGCGCGAGGCGACGCCGGAGGGCATTGACTGGGCGGCGCTGGGCGTCGATCTGGTGCTGGAATGCTCCGGCGTCTACCAGACCCGTGCCGACGCCGAGCGCTTCATCAAAGCCGGTGCGCCGCGGGTGCTGTTCTCCCAGCCGATGGCCAGCGAGGCCGACATCGACGCCACCATCGTCTACGGGGTCAACCAGCAGCGCCTGAGCGGTGCCGAGCGGCTGGTGTCGAATGCGTCCTGCACCACCAACTGCGGCGTGCCGCTGCTCAAGATCCTCGACGAGGCGATCGGCCTCGACTACGTGTCGATCACCACCATCCACTCGGCGATGAACGACCAGCCGGTGATCGACGCCTACCACCACGAGGACCTGCGCCGCACCCGTTCGGCGTTCCAGTCGGTAATCCCGGTGTCGACCGGCCTGGCCCGTGGCATCGAGCGCCTGCTCCCCGAATTGGCCGGACGGATCAAGGCCAAGGCGGTGCGTGTGCCGACGGTCAACGTGTCGTGCCTCGACATCACCCTGCAGACCCGTCGCGACACCTCGGTGTCCGAGATCAACCGCGTGCTGCGCGAGGCGGCCGAGAGCGGCCCGCTCAAGGGGCTGCTCGACTACACCGAACTGCCCCACGCCAGCTGCGATTTCAATCACGATCCCCATTCGGCCATCGTCGATGGCAGCCAGACCCTGGTTTCCGGCCCCCGGCTGGTCAACCTGCTGGCCTGGTTCGACAATGAATGGGGTTTTGCCAACCGTATGCTCGACGTGGCGGAACACTTCCTCCGCGTCGCCCATTGCCCACAGCCCATGAAGGACTGAAAGCCCATGACCGTTTTGAAGATGTCCGACCTCGACCTCGCCGGCAAGCGCGTGCTGATCCGTGAAGACCTCAACGTCCCGGTGAAGGACGGTGTGGTGAAGAGCGACGCCCGCATCCTCGCCTCCCTGCCGACCATCAAGCTGGCGCTGGAGAAGGGTGCCGCGGTGATGGTCTGCTCGCACCTGGGCCGCCCGACCGAAGGCGAGTTCTCCGCCGAGAACAGCCTCAAGCCGGTCGCCGAGTACCTGAGCAAGGCCCTCGGCCGCGAAGTGCCGCTGGTCGCCGACTACCTGGGCGGCGTCGACGTGCAGCCGGGCCAGATCGTGCTGTTCGAGAACGTGCGCTTCAACAAGGGCGAGAAGAAGAACAGCGACGAGCTGGCCCAGCAGTACGCCGCGCTGTGCGACGTGTTCGTCATGGACGCCTTCGGCACCGCCCACCGCGCCGAGGGCTCTACCCACGGCGTGGCCAAGTTCGCCCAGGTCGCCGCGGCCGGCCCGCTGCTGGCCGCCGAACTGGACGCGCTGGGCAAGGCGCTGGGCAACCCGGCGCGGCCGATGGTGGCGATCGTCGCCGGCTCCAAGGTGTCGACCAAGCTCGACGTGCTGACCTCGCTGGCCGACATCTGCGACCAGCTGATCGTCGGCGGCGGCATCGCCAACACCTTCCTCGCCGCGGCCGGCTACAAGGTCGGCAAGTCGCTGTGCGAAGCCGAGCTGCTGGATACCGCCCGCGCCATCGCCGCCAAGGTCAGCGTGCCGCTGCCGGTGGACGTGGTGGTGGCCAAGGAGTTCGCCGAAACGGCTGCAGCGACGGTCAAGCTGATCGCCGATGTGGCCGACGACGACATGATCCTCGACATCGGCCCGCAGACCGCGGCGATGTTCGGCGAGATGCTCAAGGCGTCGAAGACCATCCTGTGGAACGGCCCGGTCGGCGTGTTCGAGTTCGACCAGTTCGGCAACGGCACCAAGGTGCTGGCCCAGGCCATCGCCGAAAGCCCCGCCTTCTCCATCGCCGGCGGCGGCGACACCCTGGCGGCCATCGACAAGTACGGCGTGGCCGAGCAGATCTCCTATATTTCCACCGGCGGCGGCGCCTTCCTCGAGTTCGTCGAGGGCAAGGTCCTGCCGGCCGTGGCGGTACTGGAAGAGCGCGCCAAGTAATGCGTAGGGTGGACAACGGCGCAGCCTTGTCCACCATGGGGCGGATCGGTGGACAAGCGCGGTGCGCGTTGTCCACCCTACGCCGTCCCCCGAACCCTTGAAGCCGGCCTGCCCCTGCGGCAGGCTGGGCACCGATCAAACGACCCTTACTGGGAGCACCACAGATGGCACTTATCAGCATGCGCCAGATGCTGGATCACGCCGCCGACGGCTACGGCGTGCCGGCCTTCAACGTCAACAACCTCGAGCAGATGCGCGCCATCATGGAAGCGGCCGACAAGACCGACTCCCCGGTGATCGTCCAGGCCTCCGCCGGCGCGCGCAAGTACGCCGGTGCGCCCTTCCTGCGCCACCTGATCCTCGCTGCCATCGAAGAATTCCCGCACATCCCGGTGTGCATGCACCAGGACCACGGCACCAGCCCGGACGTCTGCCAGCGCTCGATCCAGCTGGGCTTCAGCTCGGTGATGATGGACGGCTCGCTGATGGCCGACGGCAAGACCCCGGCCGACTACGACTACAACGTGCGCGTCACCCAGCAGACCGTGGCCATGGCCCACGCCTGCGGCGTGTCGGTGGAAGGCGAGCTGGGCTGCCTGGGCAGCCTGGAAACCGGCCAGGCCGGTGAAGAGGACGGCGTCGGCGCCGAGGGCACCCTCGACCACAGCCAGATGCTCACCGATCCGGAAGAAGCGGCGGCCTTCGTCAAGGCCACCCAGGTCGACGCCCTGGCCATCGCCATCGGCACCAGCCACGGCGCCTACAAGTTCACCAAGCCGCCGACCGGCGACGTGCTGGCCATCGAGCGCATCAAGGAAATCCACAAGCGCATCCCCAACACCCACCTGGTGATGCACGGCTCTTCCTCGGTGCCGCAGGAGTGGCTGGCGATCATCAACCAGTACGGTGGCGACATCAAGGAAACCTACGGCGTGCCGGTCGAGGAAATCGTCGAGGGCATCAAGCACGGCGTGCGCAAGGTCAACATCGACACCGACCTGCGCCTGGCCTCCACCGGCGCCATGCGCCGCATGATGGCCGAGCAGCCGAGCGAGTTCGACCCGCGCAAGTTCTTCGCCCAGACCATCGTGGCCATGCGCGACATCTGCATCGCCCGCTACGAAGCCTTCGGCACCGCCGGCAATGCCTCGAAGATCAAGCCGATCTCCCTGGAAGGCATGTACCAGCGCTACGCCAAGGGCGAGCTGAACGCCAAGGTCAACTGATCAACGCGTCCTGCCGCAATCCCACAAGGCCCGCCTCGCGCGGGCCTTGTGCATTCTGGCGGGTAACTCGGCGGCGCCTGCGCATGGCTGCGCTGGGGGGGGATTCGGAGGGCGGCGCTGGGGCCTGAGCGGGCAGGCAGCCGCTCGCGGCGAGCGGCCGGGGCGGGCTGGGGGCTAGGCGTTCTTGAAGCGGCCCAGCTTGAAGGTCCGCTTGAAGGCGGCCTTGAGGCGTTCACCGAGCTGGGCGTGCTGCTGGCAGGCGCCATCGCCGAGATTGGCGCCCTGGACCCGGGCGAACTCGAGCACGCGCTCGCTGGCGACCGGACGGCCACAGGTCGAGCAGGCCGGCGCACAGCGGTCGCACACCGGGAAGATCCCGTGCACGGCGTCGACGGACATGGACAGCACCATGAACCCCTTGGGTTCGGCATCGTCCCGCGAGTAGGACTGTTGCAGGACATGAAAGGCCAGCGGGCGAGCGGTGGTGCCGCAAATGGCACAGGAGCACCCATCGCTTTCGCGATGCATAAACTCTTGATGGGGCTGCTGGGCGATTGCTTCGGAGGTCATAACGTCTTTTCCTGGTTGGAGTTCCATGGCTTGAATTGCGCGGTTCCACTGCCGGCGGGGCTCTGGCCCGGCCGGCGTGGATCGCGAGTCAAGCACTCAGCCGCGCCGCGCAGGCTGGCGGACTGATGTGCCGCGGCGCTGAGTGGCGCCGCTGGCGGTTGTCGTCGGTTTTGCTGTATTCAAGCACGTTTCACCCCTCGGGGGTGCCTATTGCGCCGCGCTGCGTTGTTGCGCGTGCAGCCGCAGCCCTGCCGGCGCGCTATAGTCGGCCCCGTGTTCCGCTGCCAGACCTGCACTCATGGACGAGTTCAACCCCTATGCCCCGCCGCGCTCGCGCGATCCCGCGCCCCTCGATCCGTCCGCCGCGCCACCCGGCTTCGCGGTCTATCGCTGGCTGAACTGGCTGTATGCCGGCGTCATGCTGGTCGCCCTGCTGATCCTGCTCGGCGGTGGCACCCTGCGCGCGGAGTTCTCCCATCTGCTGGTGGTGGCGATCTTCCTCGCGCCGTCGTTCAGCTTTGCCCTGGTGCTCGCGCGGCGCGCGGCCTGGTTCCGGCGCTGGTCCTGGGTCCAGGGCCTGGGCAGCGCCGTGTTGCTGCTGTTCTGTTTTCTCGACATCACCGGCGGCCACGGGCTGCGCGGCATCGGCGTGTTCATGACGGCGGTGAACGCCGCCGCGCTGTTCGCCGGCGAACACTTCCTGCGCCTGCAGCGGACGCCGGGCATGCCGGCGGAGAGTCCCCAGCGGCACGCCTGAAGCGGTCGCGGCCGGGTAGAATGAGCGCTTCCTCGCCTGCCGCCCCGCTGCCCATGACCCCGCTCAAATACCTCAACGCCTATCCCTCCCAGCTGCAGGACCAGGTGCGCCGGCTGCTCGCCGAACAGCGCCTGGGCGACTACCTGCACAAGCGCTATCCGGGGCGTCACACGGTACAGAGCGACAAGGCGCTGTACGCCTACACCATGGAGCTCAAGCAGCAGTACCTGCGCAACGCGCCGGGCATCGACAAGGTGCTCTACAACAGCAAGCTGGATGTGGTGCGCAACGCGCTCGGCCTGCATACCGCGGTGTCGCGGGTGCAGGGCGGCAAGCTCAAGGCCAAGAAGGAGATCCGTGTGGCCGCGCTGTTTCGCGAGGCGGCGCCGGAGTTCCTGCAGATGATCGTGGTGCACGAGCTGGCGCATCTGCGCGAGTTCGACCACAACAAGGCGTTCTACCAGCTGTGCGAGCACATGCTGCCGGGCTATCACCAGCTGGAGTTCGACCTGCGCGCGTACCTGACCTGGCGCGAGCAGGCGGCGGGCTGATCGCCGCGCTGCCGCGTCCGCGCCGGGCGTGGCTGGCTCACGGCTGCT
>LNAP01003996.1_pt1 | contig 17422 bp, 13 predicted proteins | sample 602601 | NCBI WGS metagenome assembly LNAP01 (sample SAMN02440304, study PRJNA202911) | soil metagenome | biome: Subtropical and temperate rainforests or woodlands; isolation source: soil samples (1 kg each in a 20% v/v slurry with milli Q water) were... ... | reverse complement strand
GCGCGTCTGAACTTAACCGCAAGAATAGGCCTGCTTAGCTTAAATGTTCCGCGTTAGGCCATGCACAACAACTTATAGTTTCATAGGGAAATGAAATGCCCGAGCGTCGGGCATCCTTCCGGGGACTAGATAAAAGGATGTGTCTACCCCCTAATAAATGGAGTTTTGGTATGCGCGAGCTTAGCGAAAAAGAGTTAGCGTTGGTTGCAGGTGGAGGGCAGTCATCTATTGACGCCGACTTCGTAGATCCGGCAATTCCGGATTACGACCAAGATGTCGGAAATGATTTCCCTCAATATAGTGGCATGGAAGGCGCAGGCGCAGTACTCACAGTGCTTGGCGCTGGAGTCGCTATTGGGACTGTAGGGCCCGTCGTGATGGGCATTGCGATAGGAACTGCAGCGGGATTGGCCATTGCGCAAGTCATAGCGGATTTGTAAGCCGCTTCTTATGCTTGCCCCGACTTTCGGGGCAAGCTTTTCTACTAATGTTGGAGGCGAAATTGTCCCAATTCACTTGGCGTAATATGTTGCTTTTGCCTTCGAATCAAGGCGCAAGCTGGGGCATCTACAAGCATGGTACTTATCACGAAAGCAGTGCTGAAGTGGCCAAAGATACTGCATTGAGGTGGTCACCTGCGTTACCAGTATTGTTCGGAGCTCCTGGGCTTCCTAATTTAATCCCACCTACCGAAATTCCAGAGCTAAGAAAGCCTGCAATGTTAGCCCTGCGCCGAAACTATTTAAATATGAGTGTTGCCATAGTTGGTTGCGCACTCGCATTTATTGCCGTTACCTTCCAACGTCCGACTGGCGTTTTATTTTCGCTAGGATTGGCTCTGGGATGCTTGTGGGTCGTTGTTTCTTACGATTACTTTTTTTGTCTTCGACATAGGCAGTCGGCTACTGAGCGCGCATTGTTTTATTATTGGATAAAAACTAATCATAATGTTCGCAAGGCTGCAATATATTCCACAATCTTCATGATTTTTATGGGGGGCGGTCAGCTTATATTGCAGGGTGGCCTGGGAAACGCGCCAGCGTTTGACCGAGTCGGAGCAATGTATGAATCTCTTGAGGATGGACAATACTGGCGGTTATTGACGGGACCTTACTTGCATTATTCGCTCGCCCACTTTGCAAACAATTCTTTTCTTCTGATTTTAATGGGCGCTGCTGCGTCTGGAATCATTGGTCGTCACACGCTGTATGTTTTTGTTATTAGTAACGTTTTTTCCGGGTGGGCTCAATGGGTCTTTGGCTTGCAGACACCAGGCAGTTTTGGTGGAGTGTCTGGAGGCGTGTATGCGCTTTACGGAGTTCTACTTAGCGTAGGCCTTAGATATAAAGGCCTATTTCCAAAGGGCTTGCTATTTTACTTCATGGCAGTAGGTGCTCTAGGTGTGTTGAGCACGGATTTGGTGTCCCCAAAATCGGCTAGCGTCGCGCATTTTACCGGGTTCAGTTTTGGGTTGTTGTACGGATTAATAGTCAGGCCAGCGCAAAAAGTATTTTGTGAAAACAAAAAAAATCAATAAATCCAAGGGGAAGCGCTAAAGCCGGCCGAGGCGGACTACTTCGTACCCAACGTTACAGTCATCAATTCACAAAACCCATCCGGCATTCCAGCCCCCGAAGCCGCATTAAGTGCGTTGATCATCGTGGCCGTAGGGCTGCAGCTCGGGCTTGCAGCTTTTAGAGACGCGCGAGGCGAAATTATGCCAAGTACGGACCTTAGAAGTGAACGAATGCTGGACATCATTCGGGCAGCCAAAGCTGGCAAGCAATGGTCGAGGCGTACCGCTTTTGTCGGCAGTGACCGACTGCTATTGGCCGATTGCAGCCCGCTCAGTTTTTAGCAGCACAAGGCTAAGGCCCCCACCACGCCCCCTAGAATTCCCCCCCTCACTTCATGCATCGTGCTCCCCTCACCCACCGCTTTTAAGGACCGCCATGCGCACCGGCATTGCCCACTGCAAAGACGTAAACCTGGCCTATGAAGATTGGGGCGATATCGCCGCGCCGCCGTTGGTGTTGATCATGGGCTTGGGCGCGCAGTTGGTGTTGTGGCCGGACGATTTCTGCCAGGGCTTGGTGGACCGTGGCTTTCGCGTGATTCGTTTTGATAACCGCGATGTCGGCCTGTCGAGTCGGGTAAACAAGCCCTATACCACGCCGCAGTGGAAGCTGTTTGCCCGCGCGCAGTTGGGGTTGCGCTCGCCGACGCCCTACTCTCTGACCGATATGGCGGACGATGTGGCGCAGTTGATGGCGGCGCTGGATGTGCCCTCGGCGCATATCGTCGGCGCGTCGATGGGCGGCATGATCGCGCAGATTTTTGCCGGTAGTTACCCGGATAAGGTGCGCGCGTTGACCATTTTGTTCTCCTCGACCAACCAACCGTTGCTGCCACCGCCGGCGCCCAGCGTGTTTTTAAAGCTGGTGTCGACGCCGCCCACCGGCGCTGGTGAAGAAGCCATTGTGCAGCGTCAACGTGATTTGTTCCGCGCGATAGGCAGCCCGGCGCACCCGATGCCGGACCACGAGTTGGAGGCGTTGATTCGCCTGCAAATTGCCCGGGGTGTCGACTTTAAAGCCACCGCCCGGCAGTTCGCGGCGGTGCTTGGCAGCGGTGATTTAAGGCCGCACTGCAAACGCGTACGCGCCCCGACGGTGGTGATTCATGGCCTGGCAGACAAACTGGTGCGCCCTGCCGGTGGCAGAGCAATTGCCCGAGCCATTGCCGGGGCCACATTACACTTGGTGCCTGACATGGCCCACGACCTACCACGGGCGTTATGGCCGCAGATTTTCCAGGGTATTGGCCAGCCCTGAGGGCAGCCCGATTACGCGGTATAAACCTGCACGCCTTGCTTACGAAACCCCGCCAACACCTTCGCCGGTGCATCGGCAGGCACGACCAGGCCGCTGATCTCCGCCAGTGCCACAACTTGGTAGGGTGACGCCGTAGCGAGCTTCTCTGCTGAGGCCAACACAATGGTTTCTGCCGAGGCGTGGCACAGGGCGCGTTTGATTACGGCCTCTTCGTAGTCGCCAGTGGTCAGCCCTGCTGTGGCATGCACGCTGCACACGCCCATAAAGTACAAGTCCGCACGTATGCGCCCGATGGCTTCCAAGGTGGCGGCGCCAGTGCCGACCATGGAGTGGCGGAACAGGCGGCCGCCGAGCATCAGCACTTCGATATTCATATGTTCGCTCAACTCCACAGCAATGGATGGGCTGTGGGTGACCACCGTGGCCGAGAGCGCCAGTGGCAGGTGCCGAGCCACTTGTATGCAGGTGGTGCCACCGTCAAGCACCAGCACTTGGCCCGGCTGTACGCGCTGGGCTGCGGCACGGCCGAGGGCGGCTTTCTGGTCGGGGAAAATGCCCTGGCGGGTGGGCAAATCACCCATGGCGGCAGAGGCCGGCAAGGCGCCACCGTGCACGCGGGTTAACAGCCCTTCCTTGGCCATTTCCCGCAGGTCGCGGCGGATGGTGTCTTCCGACACGCCCAGTTCTTCGCTGGCCACCTTGGCCAATAACTGGCCATCGCGGTTCAGGCAGTCCAGTAAAAATTGCTTGCGTTTGCTCGTCAGCATCGCCGATTCTCTTCACGAAGTTGCACGATACTGCACGAAATTACACATATTGAACAGGAGCGCCGCCATGGCCAATCGCAACGTACGCATCCTCGCCCAGCACCTGCTCTCAGATAACTGGTATGTGCTGAAAAAAGTCGAGTTTGAGCTGCAGCGCCAGGACGGTAGCTGGCAGCACCAGGTGCGCGAGGTGTATGACCGCGGCGACGGCGCGACCATCCTGCTGTACAACCTGGAACAGCGCACGGTGATCCTCACCCGGCAATTTCGTATGCCCTGCTACGTGACCGGCCACGACGGCTACCTGATCGAAACCGCCGCCGGGCTGCTCGACAACGCCAGCCCGGAAGAGCGCATCCGCCTCGAAGCAGAGGAAGAAACCGGCTACCAGGTCGATGCCGTAGAGAAGATTTTCGAAGCCTTTATGAGCCCCGGCTCAGTCACCGAACGCCTGCATTTTTTTATCGGCCACTACCAGCCACACGACCGCATTGGTGCCGGCGGTGGGCTGGCCGAAGAAGGGGAAGATATCGAAGTGCTGGAACTGCCGTTTGAGCAAGCCATGCAGATGGTGCGCGACGGCCGGATCATGGACGGCAAAACCATTATGTTGCTGCAGCATATGCGCCAGCTTATGCCGGCCTAGTGGCAAATTTGCCGCACGCAGGCGACGTTTAAACCAGGCACGGATTACACTGCAGCCCCTCCCTACCCCGCACGGATGCTTGCTATGACGACGTGGCCCGATACCCGTTTAACCGAGTTACTCGGCGTACAGCTCCCCATAATCCAGGCCCCTATGCTGGGCGCGGGCGCCGCGCTAATGGTCGGCGTTGCGCAAGCCGGTGCACTGGGTTCGCTGGCCTGCGCGACCTTGCAGCTCGAACAAATTGAAGAAGAGGTTCGCCTGTTTCGTGCCGCCAGCGCTGCACCGCTGAACCTCAATTTCTTCTGCCATAGCGCAGTGGCTATCAACGATCAGGAGCAAGCGCGCTGGAAAGCTTCGCTCGCTGATTACTACCGCGAAGTGGGCGCTGACCTAGATGCGCCAACGCCAATTTCCAGCAGAGCGCCCTTCGATGAAGCCAGCTGTTTGCTGGTGGAAAAACTGCGTCCGGAAATCGTCAGTTTTCACTTTGGGTTGCCCGCCCAGCATTGGTTGGAGCGGGTGAAAGCCAGCGGGGCAAAAGTACTTAGCTCCGCCACCACCGTTGAAGAAGCCATCTGGCTTGAACAGCGTGGCTGCGATGCGATCGTCGCCATGGGCTATGAAGCGGGTGGCCATCGCGGCATGTTTTTGCGCGATGACCTCTCCTCCCAGATCGGCACCTTCGCCTTGGTACCGCAGGTGGTCGATGCCGTAACCGTGCCGGTGATTGCCGCTGGCGGTATCGCCGACGCTCGCGGCATTGCGGCGGCCTTTGCCTTGGGCGCCGCCGGCGTGCAAATCGGCACGGCCTATTTGTTCTGCGCCGAAGCCAAGCTCACTGTGCCCCACCACCGTGCGCTACGCAGCGCCAGCGCTGCAGACACTGCCTTGACCAACCTGTTCACCGGGCGCCCGGCCCGGGGCATCGTTAACCGCTTGATGCGCGAGAAAGGCCCGCTTAACCCGCAGGCGCCGGCCTTTCCTTTTGCCGGCGGCGCGCTGATACCGTTGCGGGCTAAAACCGAGCCCGCTGGTGTCGGCGATTTCAGCAACCTGTGGGCTGGGCAAGCGTTTCCGTTAAGCCCGGGCCGGGCAGCCGAGCTATCGGCACAGGCGTTGACGGAAAAGCTTGCCGCCGACTATGCCGCTCTCGCCCGCACTGTTCGGGCCTGAACCACAGTGACGGGCGCGCTTAGGATGAAGCCTTCCAACCACCCCCCAACACTTTGTACAGGCTGATGCGGTTGCTCTGCTCCGAAAGGCCCAGAGTGATCAAGTCTTGCTGCGCGGAATACAACGAGCGCTGCGAGTCGAGTACGTCGAGGTAGCCTTTGGCGCCAGCGTTGAACAATGCCTGCGACAGGCTGTAGCTCTTTTGCGTGGCGTCGGTCAGCGCTTGCTGGGCAGCCAGTTGCTCGGCCAGGGTGCTGCGCTGGGCCAAGGCATCGGCGACTTCCTTGAAGGCGGTCTGTATGGCTTTTTCGTAGGTGGCCAGTTGAATATCACGCTCGGTTTTCGCTGCATCCAGACTGGCCTGGTTGCTGCCGGCATTGAAGATTGGCAGGTTGATCGCTGGCGAAAAACTCCATACGCCGCTGCCACCGCTGAACAAGCCTGACAGCGACGTGCTAGCGGTGCCGGCCTGGGCCGTCAGGGTGATGCTGGGGAAAAACGCCGCGCGCGCCGCACCAATGTCGGCGTTCGCCGCTTGCAGGGTGTGTTCGGCGGCGAGCACATCCGGGCGTTGCTGCAACACGCTGGAGGGCAGTTGCGCCGGCACCTCCAGCAGCTGCGCAACGCTGCCGGGGGTTTGCCGTTCGGGCAGCAAATGGTCGGGTAATGGCGTGCCGAGCAGCAGTTCCAAGGTGTTACGGTCTTGCTGCACGGAGGCGGTGTAGCTGGCCACATCAACCCGCGCCGACTGTACGGCGCTCTGCTGCTGAGCCAATTCCAAACCCGATTGGCCACCCAAGGCGTGGCTGCGTTCCAGCAAGCCATAACTGACTTGCTGGCTCTGGTAGGTTTCCTGCGCCAAGGCCAAGTGTTGCCTGTCGGCGGCCAGGGTCAGCCACGCGTTGGCGACCTCGGCCACCAGGCTGATCTGGGTGCTGCGTTGGGTTTCCTGTAAGGCAAAGTAATCTTGCAGGCTGGCGTCGCTGAGGTTGCGCAGGCGGCCGAAGAAGTCCAGCTCATAGCTGCTAAACCCCACTTGCACGCTCTGGCTGCCCCCGGTTGTAGTGCCGGCGCTCGTAACCGTGCGTTCGCGGGTGTTACTGGCGCTGGCGCTAATCGCCGGGTAGCGCTCGGCATCTTGAATGCGGTAAGTGGCGCGGGCCTTGTCGATATTCAGCGCGGCCACGCGCAGGTCGCGGTTGTTGTTTAGCGCCAGTTCCACCACCTGCTGCAAACGCGGCTCGAGGAAAAACTGCTGCCAGCCCATATCCGCCGCATTGCCCGTGGCGCCCTGCCCTGGCGACGTTGGCCATTGGCTGGCGACTGGCGCGGCTGGGCGCTGATAGTCCGGTGCCAGGTTGACGCAGCCGCCCAGCAGCGCAAGGGCCAACACCAGGGGTGTCAGCAGGGTGCGAGTACGATCAGGCAGTGCCATGTGGCGCCTCCAAGAGCAATGGGTTAGTCGCCGGTTTTTTAGCGAATACGCGGCGAATCAAAACGAAAAACAACGGCACAAAAAACACCCCCAGCAACGTGGCACTCAGGGTGCCGCCCAATACGCCGACGCCAATCGCGGTGCGCCCGCCGGAGCCTGCGCCAGTGCTCAGGGCCAGCGGCAGCACGCCAAACATAAAGGCCAAGGAGGTCATCAGAATCGGCCGCAAGCGCAGGTGCGCCGCCTCCAAGGTGGCGCTGAGCAGGTCACGGCCCTGCTCTTGCAACTGCTTGGCGAACTCGACAATAAGAATGGCGTTCTTCGCTGCCAGGCCCACGGTGGTCAGTAGCGCCACTTGGAAATACACGTCGTTGGCCTGCCCCGTGGCGCTGGTCGCCAGTACCGCCCCCAGTACGCCCAGGGGCACCGCCAGAATCACCGAGAACGGCACCGACCAGCTCTCGTACAGCGCCGCCAAACAAAGGAACACAAACAGAATCGACACCGCGTACAACAGCGGCGCCTGGCTACCCGACAGCTGTTCCTGATAGGACTGCCCGGTCCACTCGAAACCCACGCCTTGGGGCAGTTGCTTAACGATGTCCTCAACGGCCTGCATCGCCACACCAGAACTGACGCCCTGCGCCGGTTGGCCAACAATTTCCATCGAGGCAAAGCCGTTGTAGCGCTCCAACAGCGGCGAACCGTAACTCCAGCGGGTGCTGGCAAAGGTGGAGAACGGCACCATTTCATTGGCATCGTTGCGTACGTACCAGTTGCCGATGTCTTGCGGCAGCATGCGGTACTGGGCATCGGCCTGAACGTAGACCTTCTTCACCCGGCCGCTGTCGACAAAATCGTTGACGTAGCTGCTGCCGAGCGCCGTGGACAAGGTGCTGTTGATATCGCTGGACGACAGTCCTGCTGCACCGGCCTTGCGGTCGTCGATATCAATCTGCAGTTGCGGCGTGTCTTCCAGGCCGACAATGCGCAGGCCACTCAGGCGCTGATCGGCTCGGGCCAGGCGCAGGAACTCGTCGCGCGCCTCGACCATCTTGGCGTGGCCCAGGCCGGCGAGGTCTTTGAGCTGCACGTCGAAACCGGAACTCGAGCCCAGGCCCTGCACGGCCGGCGGCGCCATGACAAAAATGTTGGCGTCGGTAATCGCCGCCAATTCCTGGGTGGCTTTGAGGGCGATAGCACTGGCACTGTGCTCAGGGCCGCTGCGCTCGCTCCAGTCTTTGAGTTTGATAAACGCCCGCGCACCGTTCTGGCTGTTGCCACCGCTGCCCAGGCCGCTGATGGAGATCAGCGCGTCGACATCGGGCTGGGCGCGTACATACGCTTCGAATTGCCGCAACGCCTGCTGTGTACGCGCATCGGTAGCGCCTGCTGGCAATTGGATTTGCGCCATCAGCACGCCCTGGTCTTCTTCTGGCAAAAACGAGGTGGGCAAGCGCATAAACAGCACCACCAACACGCCGCCAAGCACAGCAAACACCAGCAGCGCTAAACGACGGCGCTGAATAAAGCGCCCCACCGCCGTGCGGTAGGCGTTGGCCACGCGTTCGAAGCCACGGTTAAAACGGGCGAAAAAGCCGCTGCCCTGGTGATGCCCGACATCGGCGTTGCGCAACAGGCTGGCGCACAGGGCCGGCGTCAGCGTCAGCGCCACCAACACCGACAAGGCCATGGACGAAACAATGGTGATGGAGAACTGGCGGTAAATAACGCCGGTCGAGCCGCCAAAAAACGCCATGGGTACAAACACCGCCGCCAACACCAGGGCGATGCCCACCAGCGCGCCGCTGATCTCGCCCATCGACTGGCGCGTGGCCTCGCGTGGCGACAAGCCTTGGTCACGCATGATGCGCTCAACGTTTTCCACCACCACGATGGCGTCGTCCACCAGTAGCCCGATGGCCAACACCATGCCAAACATGGTCAGGGTATTGATCGAATAACCAAACAACGCCAGCACACCAAAGGTGCCCAGCAATACCACCGGCACGGCAATCGCCGGAATCAAGGTGGCGCGCAGGTTCTGCATAAACAAGAACATGATCAGCACCACCAGGCCGATGGCTTCAAACAAGGTTTTCACCACCTCCTCGATGGAGATTTTTACGAACGGCGTGGTGTCGTAACCGATCTGGCTGGTGAGCTGAAGCTTGGCCGGGAAGTACGGCTCCAGCTCTGCCAACTTGGCTTTGACTGCTGTAGCGGTACTCAGGGCATTGGCACCGGTGGCCAGCGAGATGGCCATACCGGCCGAAGGGCGGCCGTTGTAAAAGGCGGTGACGTCATAGTTTTCGCCGCCCAATTCCACCCGAGCGATATCGCCCAAGTTCACCAGCGAGCCGTCGCTGGCGTGCTTGACCACCACATCGCGAAATTGCTCTGCGGTGTGCAGTTTGCTGCGGGCGGTCACGGTGGCGTTTAACTGCTGGTTGGCGGTGGCGGGCAATGCGCCCAACTGCCCGGAGGACACATCCACGTTTTGCTCGCTAAGCGCGGTGCTGATATCCGCCGGCATCAAGGCAAACTGCTGCAACTTGAAGGGGTCCAGCCACACGCGCATGGCGTAGCTGCTGCCTAAGGTGGTGACATCGCCAACCCCATTTACTCGGCTGATCTGGTCGTACAGCGTGCTGGAAATGTAGTCGCCAATATCGGTGGCGGTCACGCTGTCATCGGCCGACACCAGCGACAGCACCATCATAAAATCGCTGTTGGAGGCACTGATCTCCACGCCCTGGCTTTGCACCGCATCGGGCAGGCGCGAGGAAATTTTATCCAGCTTGTTTTGCACCAACATCTGCGCGGTGTTGGCGTCGGTGCCTGCGGCAAAGGTCAGGGTAATGCTGGCGGTGCCGGCCGAGCTGCTGGTGGCCGCCATATAGGTGAGGTTTTCCAGGCCGGTCATGCCCTGCTCGATCACTTGGGTGACCGAGTCTTCGATGGTTTTCGCCGAAGCACCTGGGTAGGTGGCGGACAGGCGAATCTGCGTGGGGGCAATATTCGGGTACTGCTCCAGCGACAGCTGGGTGATGGAAAGAAGGCCGCCAAGCATGATGACGATGGCCAGCACCCAGGCAAAAATCGGTCGATCAATAAAGAAACGCGCCATGGTTATCTGCTCCCGTTACTGCGCCGACGTGGCGACAGCAGCGCCGGTGGCACGGCTGGTTTCAAACCCATGGGTTTGCACCGCATCGCCCACGCGCACTTTCTGCCCACCTTCAACAATCACGCTGTCGCCAGCCTGCAAGCCCGAGGTGATTCGCCACTGGCTACCGATCGCTGTTTCAGCGTTAACGCTGCGTTGCACCACCTTGCCGTCGACCACCAACAGCAATGTGGTTTCGCCACGCTCGTTACGGCTGACTGCCTGTTGCGGCACCAACAGCGCTTGCTCATCCACGCCCTCCTGCAACACCGCGCGCACGTACATGCCGGGCATCAGCACGTCGTCCGGGTTGGCCACTTCGGCACGCAAGGTGACGCTGCCGGTGCTCGCGCTCACCGTCAAGCCGCTGACCTTGAGGCTGCCCTTATGCGGGTACTGGGTACCGTCTTCCAGCAGCACATCGATGCTGGCACTGCCCTCGCCTGCAGAGCGCAAGCTGCCGTTGGCCAACTCACGTTTGAGGCGCAGCAAGTCTGCACTGGACTGGGTGATATCGATGTAAATCGGGTCGAGCTGCTGCACGGTGGTCAGCGCCGTGGTTTGCTCAGCGGAAACCAATGCACCAGGGGTGACGGTGGACGTTTCCGTGCGGCCGGAAATCGGCGCGCTAATGCGCGTATAGGCCAGGTTGATACGCGCGGTCTTTACCGCTGCGTCGGCGGTTTTCACATCGGCGTTGGCTTCCAACAACGTGGCCTGCGCGGTTTCGTTGTCCTGCTGGCTGATGGCATCAATCTTCACCAAGCCGGCATACCGGGTGGCTTGCAATTGCGCGGAGCGCTGGGTGGCTTGAGCTTTGGCCAGCGACGCCAGGGCCGAATCCAGTGCCGCTTGGTAGCTGGCCGGGTCGAGCTGATAGAGCACATCACCGGCCTTAACCTGGGCGCCTTCAGTAAACAGCCGCTTCTGCACAATGCCGCCCACTTGCGGGCGAATCTGCGCCACCATCCGCGCGGTGGTGCGGCCGGGTAGCTGCGTGGTGATCGTCAGCGCTTGCGGCTGCACAGTCAGCACACTGACCTCAGCCGCTGGCGGCGCAGGCATCTGCGGGTTGCCCGGTGAGCAACCGAGCAGCAACCCAGCGCCAATCAACAACGCCAGCGGCGTGAGGCGAAACGAGCGAATCAACATAGCGTGACCTCGATCAGGGCACGCCACGGCGGCCCCCTAATTAACAAGGCCTGCAGAATTGCTAACAAATGTGCAGAGAATTTGAAGATTGCTGCCGATTGCTCGCCTTGCCTTGTAATGCCCGCCGAGCGGCGCCTAAATAGCACCACGTTCCGCCGCCATAGCCGCCGCCATGATCTTGCGCATCACCCACAAACTGTTTCTCGCCGTGCTCGGCGCCACCCTCTGCGTGGTATTGGCCATGGGCTTTGCCGCCCACACCAGCTTTACCACCGGCTTTGTTGGCTACCTCAACGAGCAAGCCCTGCAACGCCTGGAAAGCGTGATGCCGCAGGTAACCGCCGCCTACCGTGAACATGGCAGTTGGGCCTTTATCAACGAAACCAACGACCCGCTGATGATTTTGCTGATGCCCCCCGGCGCCAGCCCCGCCGAGCTAAAAGCCGGCACCTTCCGTTCGCCGATATCCGACCTCACCGGCGCGCACTTGCGCTTTAGCCTGCTGGATGCCGACAAACGTTTTCTGCTCGGCTACCGGGCGGCCGTCAGCGATGCCGTACTGCGGCCGATTGAGGTGGACGGCAAAACCGTGGGTTGGCTGTCCATGGCGCCATTCCAGAGCGTCAGTGGCGAAGGCGACCTGCGCTTTCAGCAACACCAGATTCGCGCCACCCTCTGGAGCGGCGCCGCTGCCCTGCTGTTTGCCAGCGTGATCGCCTGGTGGATCGCCCGAACCCTACTCGCCCCGGTGCAACGGGTCGCCGCCGCCACCCACAAGCTGGCCGCCGGCGCTTACCACACCCGCGTGGCCATCAGCAGCAACGACGAAGTCGGCCAACTGGCCCGCGACTTCAACCACCTGGCCCTGGCCCTGGAAAACACCGAGCGCCAGCGCCGCGACTTTATGGCCGACGTTTCCCATGAACTGCGCACGCCGCTGAGCGTGTTGCGCGGTGAACTGGAAGCGCTGGAAGACGGCGTGCGGCAGATGAGCCCAGATTCTGTGCGTTCGTTACTCAGCGAAGTGGCGACCCTGAGCAAACTGGTGGACGACCTCTACCAACTGTCCCTGGCCGACGTCGGCGCCCTGGCCTATCGCAAAGTCGACATGGACCTCGGCGGCCTGCTGCGCGATACCGCCCAGTTTTTTTCCGAGCGCTGCCAAGAGCACAACCTGCACCTGCGCCTAGACCTTGCAGACACCCCGCTGCCCGTGCACGCCGACCCCGCGCGCCTGCAACAGCTGTTCAACAACCTGCTGGAAAACGCCGTGCGCTACACCGACGCTGGCGGCATTGTGCAACTGCGCGCCAAACGCCAGGGCGGCACGTTATACGTAACCCTGGAAGACAGCGCGCCCGGCGTGGCCGCCGAGCATGTGCCGCACTTGTTCGAGCGCTTTTTTCGCGTTGAAGCCTCACGCAACCGCGCCAGCGGCGGCGCCGGCCTGGGCCTGCCCATCTGCCAAGCCATCGCCCTCGCCCACGGCGGCTGTATCCGCGCCGAGGCATCCGGGCTGGGCGGTTTGCTCATCACCGTGGAACTGCCGGAGGGCGTATGAGTGCACGTATTTTGGTGGTGGAAGATGAACCCAAACTCTCGGCGCTGCTGCGCGACTACCTGCAAGCGGCCGGCTACCAGGTAGACTGCCTTGCCGACGGCCTGGCCGTAGTGCCCGCCATTCGCGCCGCCGCGCCCGACCTGATGCTACTCGACCTGATGCTACCGGGTCGCGACGGCCGCGAAATCTGCCAAGACGTGCGCAGCTTTAGCAACCTGCCGATCATCATGATCACCGCGCGGGTAGAAGAAATAGACCGCCTGCTGGGCCTGGAACTGGGCGCTGACGACTACATCTGCAAACCCTTCAGCCCGCGCGAAGTGGTGGCGCGGGTCAAAGCCATTCTGCGCCGCTGCGCCGTGACGCCAGCCGCACCAGCGGGCCTGGTACTGGATGAAGCCGGCTACCGCGCCACCTACAACGGCACCAGCCTGGACCTCACCCCGGTCGAGTTTCGCCTGCTCAACACCCTCGCCGCCCACCCCGGCCGCGTGTACTCACGCGACCAACTGCTGGACCACCTCTACGCCGACCACCGCGTAGTGACCGACCGCACCGTCGACAGCCATATCCGCAACCTACGCCGAAAGCTGGAACACGCCAGCGCCGGCGCAGACCCGATCCGCTCCATTTATGGCGTGGGTTACAGCCTCGAGTACTAGGCCCAAACCCGCCGCCATGGTTTACAGCGTGACAAACAAAGCCGACGTCCAGATGCGCGATTGGTCTCGCTGGCGCGCGCAGATAAACAGCGGGTGCTCGCGGCCACGGTCCAGGGCTAACTCCGCTAAGGCAATTCGCCCGTGTACCTGGCGTGGCAATAGTTGCTCGGTCACCCGTTCCAAGGACACCTGCAATTCGGCACCTGGCAGTTTTTCGATCAGCGCGCCCTCGGCTATCAGCTGCGCGCCGTTCAAGTGCAGTTCAACGCTGGGGGCATGCACGTGTGGGTGCGGGTGCAGCGGGTCGCCGACTTTTACATAACCGTCGACACGGCTGGTCAGGGTGATGCGCGCATCGGCCAGAGCTGATAGGTCATCGGTATCGCCATTGGTGTCGGTGCGAAAGCCTAAAGTGGTGGCGTTTTTGCGCCACACGGTTTGCTCGGGGTGGTCGGCGCCAAGGAACTGGAAGCCATTGATAACCGCACCGGTAATGGTGATTTCACCGCTCCAGTAGGCGCCGCGGTAGCGGTCTTTGATCCGCGCGCCGCCAAGGCGTACACGCACTTTGCGTGCGGAGAAACCGGCCTCCTCGTGCAAGTTGCGTGACCAGATGCACTGCTCGCCATCAAACAGGTCGACCTGCTCCCAACCGGCATCGCCGAGCAGGCGGTAGTCCAGGGTTTGGCCGCCAGCATCGCGCACCACGTCACCCATGATGTGTTCACCAAGGCGCAGCAGGCCGTAACTGCGCTCACCGGTGGTGGCAAAGGTGTGCCGTGCCCGTAAGGCCTTGCCCACGCCGGCCCGATCAAAGCCCGTGGCGATTACGCCGGTAAGGCCACCGCGCGAGCCAAATACCGCCGTGGCCGGCACCCCGCCGCCGCAACGGCCTTGGTGTTCGTCGCTGTTGGCCGCAGCGCCCACGCGGTAGCCGCGCTGCAACGCTTCGGCATACACCCAATGAAACTGGCCCCAGGCCGAGCCCACTTCAATCAGCCGCTCAAGCTCAGGGTGGTGCCAGTCGAGGTTGCAACGCCGCCCGCCAACGTGGGGCATCATCAGGTGGCCTTCGGGGTTTTTCGCGTAGGCGGCGTACAGCTCATCCACCGGCCAGGCCCCAGGTTTGATGGTGCCGGCGGTGAATTCATTCCACTCAAACGAGCGCACCAAGCGGCCCTGGTTATCAAAGGGAAACTCAGGTTTGCCGTCGTGCAAAAACACCACATTGCGGTCGCCACCGGCGCAAGAGTTGCCACACCATTCGGTGCCGGGGTAGCAGACAAACCGGCCCGGCTCGTTCAGTTCAGCAATCAGGGCAACGGCGGCATCCCAGCGTTTTTCGGTGATATTGAAGTCGTTGGCGGTGTAGCCGAGCACATCAAGGCCGGCGACATCGCGGCCGTAGCTGAGGTTATAGAGGGTGTCGTTGGTGCCAACGGTGTCATCGGAATGCACGTACAACGGGCGAATGCCGGCCAGGGCTTCGTCCACGTTGATATAGGCCTGAGCCGGCGCCACACCCTCATCTAGCGGCTGCACGCTGACCGACCACTCACCCACGTCCTCTAACTTAAGCGCTGGCAAACGCGCAATCGCCCAGCCTTCAGCCGCCAGGGTAAACGGCACGCCCAAGCTGCTGCCTTGCGGCCCGTTAAGCAGCACTTTGCCGCTCAGCGGCAGGTTGCGGCAGGTGTTGCCCCAGGCGTCGTCGGCGCGAATCAGCAGATCAAACGGCTGCCCCTGCCCAACCAGGCGCGGCACGATGACCTGCAAACGCTCGGGCACACCGGGCACGATATCCAGCAACAAATCGCCCGGCACTTCGGCAAATTTCGAGCTGCCGAGCGGGTCGATAAACAGGCGCAGACGGAAGTCTTTTTCGACAAAGCTCTGCACCCGCGTGCCCGCCCCGCCCTGACGGCGGTCGCCGATGCGGATCACAATGCGGTCGCCGGGGTTTAGATAGCCGTCGACGATATCGATCAGAATGGCTTTCTGAAACGGCCGCTCATGGCCCTTTTGGTCAAAGCGCACATTCAGCTGTTGCACCGTGGCAGGGCTTTGCCCTGGCGCCAGTTCGCCGGCTTGGTACTCGGCACTGACGTAGTTGGCAGCGGTTGCATCAGAGGTCTGGAACAGCGCCCAGTCGGAGTAAAACTTAAACGCCAATTTCAGCCAGGCACCGTCGGCCAAACCGCTGCCGCCCACTTCGTAGACAAAGGTAATTTCGTCCCACTGCCCCGCCACCAAGGTCTGGCGGTCGCAGCGAATGCTGCCCAAAAACGGTCGGGCTTTATTGCGTGCGTAGAGGCCAACAGGGGCGATGTAGTGTCCGGCTTCGCGGGGGTCGAAGGTCTGGCTCACGGTAAATCCTCTCAACTGAAAAAACGGCTGCGGCCCTTAGGCCGCGCGCCAGGATTGGTAGTGACGCTCGATACGGCGGAACACCAAGGCTTCCATCAACCAGGCCAATAGCCCGATCAAGACAATGCCCAGCAGCACTTGGCTGGCATTACCGATTTGCCCGCCCATGGACACCATCCAGCCGATGCCCTGTGAAGCGCCGATCATTTCTGCCGCCACCAGGGCGCGCCAACCCTGGCTAAAGCCAATGCGCAGCGCCGCGGTCAAAAACGGCAGTGAGGCCGGCAGGTAGACGTAGCCGAGCAATTGCCAGCGGTTGGCGCCCAGCGTGCGCGCCGCACGCACTTCGCCTTCGCGAATACCCAACACGCCCTCTTGAATGGTGACGGCCATGGGAAACACCGCCGCGATAAAAATCACCAAGGTGATGGAGAAAAAACCAAAACCGAAAATCAGCAAAATCAACGGCGCCCAAGCAATCGGCGGAATAGCCATAAATAGGCTGTTGAGCGGCGCAATAAAGTCGCGAAAGTGCCGCGACAAACCCGCCGTCGCGCCCAGCATGACCGCCACCAGTACCGCGCTGATAAAGCCGGCCAGCTCCTCCAGCAAACTGGCCTTGAACTGCTTCCACAGCGAGCCATCGGCCGCCCATTTCCACGCTTCGCCGGCCACCACCCAGGGTTGCGGCAGCACATAGCTGGGAAAGCGGCTGGCAAGGAGGATCCACACCAGCAACAGGAACGGCAGCGAGGCCCAGCCCCAATTCGGTTTGAGTGACGGCGCGAGGCTTTTTGCAGGTACGAGGTGTCGACCAGATCCTTGAGCGGAATCTGTGCGTCCATAAACTTCAGCTCGTTGGAGTAGTTCATCAGGCGCTGGATAAAGGCCAGATCGCTGGCGCCCAATTCGGCCGACCAGCCCAGACGTTTACGCGCTTCGGCAACAATCTCTTGCGGCTGGGACGTGCTGCCGTCCGGGCGTTGGATGGCTTCCAACTTAAACGCCTCGGCAATGATTTTGTTGGCCTCGGCCGGGTGCTCGTTAAGGAAGGCAATGGCCTTGCGGTGGGCGCGCAGCAGCTTGACCACATCATCAGGACGGTCGCGCAGGGTTTCCGGCAAACCGATCACCACGTACCACGGGTATTGCGGCAAGGCTTGGTTGACGTCGAGCAGCAGCTTGGTCGAACCGCGCAGCAGCGCTTGGCTAACAAAGGGTTCCCAGCTAAACGCCGCGTCAACAATGCCGCGCTCCAGCGCCGCATTCATATTGCCCGGTGGCATATCGACGATTTCCACGTCGGTGTCGGGGTTGAGCTTGGCGTTTTCTTTCAGCACATAACCGCGCAACAACACGTCCATGCCGCTGCCCTTTTTCACCCCGGCCAGCTTGTGGCCCTTGAGGTCGGCCAGGCTGTTGATTGGGCCGTTGCTGTTGGTGATTACCGCCGCTTGGCCGTAGTTGACCTTGGCCAGAATCACGCTCTTGAGGCCGCGGGCATACCACTGGTACACCGGCGGCGTGCCGACATAGGCCACGTCCAGTTCATGGGCGGCCAGCGCTTGTTGAATCACCGGGCCATCGCCCAGGGCTTTCACGTCCACCGCCAGGTTTTCATCGCGGTAGTAGCCTTGTTTCTCGGCAATAATC
>LNAP01002713.1_pt1 | contig 17424 bp, 21 predicted proteins | sample 602601 | NCBI WGS metagenome assembly LNAP01 (sample SAMN02440304, study PRJNA202911) | soil metagenome | biome: Subtropical and temperate rainforests or woodlands; isolation source: soil samples (1 kg each in a 20% v/v slurry with milli Q water) were... ... | reverse complement strand
CAAGAACCTCAAGGAAATGGCTCGGGTAGTTGACCGTCATCACATCATTGAGAAAGGACGGCAGGTCTGGGATGGCACCGCCTACCAGCGGCGCGAGGTCGACGGCGTGGCCGTAGCCGTCGGCCTGCTTCAAATGCAGACTGTTCTGGGTCTGGCTAGCCCCTTTGGCGACCAGCTCGCGCTGGCGCTCAGCCGTGCGCAGCCCTTCCACGACGGTGAAGTCCACGGGCGTTCGCGCGATCGCCAGTTTCACCACCTCGACCAGGGCTGGATGCACCCCCGCCAGGCGCTGCAGGCTGCGCGCCGACAAGTTGAATTTGCTCATGACCACACCCCCGTCCGCCCCATGACGGCGACATTTCCTTGCGAGCGCCAGACGATTGCGCAGACCGTGACCGACAGGACGGCCTGCCACACTGTGACCGGCGCATGCCCGATCACGATGTCGATGGCCTGGCCGCCGGCGGCGACGATAAGCAGGTACGCCAAGAACGACACACCGGGCCGATACCGGCAGCCGCCGCGGCGCCAGCAGATGAGCCGTCCGGCCGTCAGCACGCTGGCCAGCACGATGATGGTTTCGATCAGCATGACGCTCTCCTTATTTCTTGGAAAACACCGAACGCCAGAATTCGGCCAGGTCGATAGACTTGATCCGATCGATTGCCACCAGCGTCAGGTGAACCACCAGCGCCGAGACGCCGTAGGCGATCAGCAACGGCGATTTAATGGGCGACAGCGCGGCCACGTCCGCCACCGCGGCGTAGCCCACCACTAGCGACACGATCATGTAGATCGCGCGCGCCCACAGGGTCGTGTCCTTCGCGGTCAGCGCGAACGTCACGCTGCCCGCAAAAGCCCCGATCACTGCGCTGGGGTCCAGCTTAGTGACCAGCGCGGCCACCCCGACGATGGCGCTCACAACCCAGGCGGTCACTACGTTCGGTTCTGACATCTCTTCTCCTGAAATGAAAAAAGGCGCTTCTGCGCCTGTTGTTAGAAATAATTTGCTAAAACTGACAGCTTTTCGACTATGAAGCCCTGGTCCCGCCGTCAGCCCCGCCGTAAACCTGCCCCCACCCTTGCCGATGCGATCACCCGCTACCTAGAGGAGGTGTCCGTGACGAAAAAGGGCAAGGCGGCCGAGAAGTCCATCGCCAACATCTGGCGTGCAACGCGTCTGGCGATCCGGCCGGTGGACCGGATCCGCAGCACGGACCTAACCGAACTGCGCGACGAATGGATAAAGGAGCGTGCGCCGGCGACCGTCGTGCGCCGCATGGCCTTCCTGTCCCACGTCTACACGGTGATCCGCAAGGATTGGGGCTTCGACCAGTTGGCCAACCCCGTGCAGCTCGTGCGCAGGCCGGCGGTGGATGACGCGCGCGACCGGCGCCTGTTCGACCGAATAACCCTTCGCGGCGTATCCGACGAGGATTGCCCGCGCCAGGAGCTGGACTGGATCATCCGCGCGACGAATTCCGCGGAGTTGCCGACCATCCTGATCGTGGCGAAGGAAACAGGCATGCGACGCTCGGAAGTCGCCGGCATCCGGCGCGAACGGCTGGACCTAATGCACGGTGTGGTGCACCTGCCCCACACCAAGAACGGCCGCGCGCGGGACGCGCCCCTAACGCCTCGCGCGCGCGAAGCGCTGCGCCGTTGGGTAACCGGCAAGCCGATGCGGGGCCCCATCTTCACCATGCAACCCGGGTCGATTACACGAGCGTTCATTCGCGCGCGTCGCCGCGCACGGCTCCGTTATGAAGCTTTGTGCCGCCAGCACAACCGCCGGCCTAATCGAGAATATTTCCTCGACCTGCGGTTCCACGACCTGCGACATGAAGGCACGTCGCAGCTCGCCACCGTATTCCAGATTCATGAGCTGGCGAAGGTCAACGGCAACGTCGACACGCGCATGCTGCTGCGGTACTACCACCCTCACGGACGCGAACTCGCACAGAAACTCTCGCGCAGCGCGCTGGGTAAGCGTCAGCTCGAAGAGCTCCGCCGTGAACGCGAGATCAGCCTAGAGGCCCTGCCGCTCGCTGCGTAGCAGCCTAAGCGTCCGCCTCCGCGTCCTCAACAGGCCGCGGCGGCTCCACCAGGGTCAGCCAGGCCGGGACCGGCCCCCAACCGGGATACTGGCTGACCACCCCGTCGATCTCGACTTCCTCGTGTCGGGAGTACGGCGCGCCCGTCGCCACCAACCAGAGCCTGGCGTCCCTGTGGTCCTCGACCAGCGACCACGCCTGGCCATCAGCGCGCCGCTGGACCATCCCGGCCGGCGCCGGCGGCGGCGCATCTTCATATGCACCATAGGGAATGTTGTAGACGCCCGGGGCGAGCGCCAGCTCGTTCGCCAGCGTTTCATAGGCAAACAGCCCCTCGTTGTCGGTCTGATAAACAGTCTTTTGTTTCATAAATACTCCAAGAAAAGGAATTTGCACTGCAAATGCAAGAACGCTGGGCACGGTGCAGGCGGGGGCATTCCCAAGCCACACACACGGCGTTTCCGACCCCGGGCATTCGCATGCCGTATCGGATCCTGGCCACGCACATGGAGGAGCAGGGTCTTATTACCTGATGTCTGGCGGCGGTACCAATTCCTTCAATAACTTTGGGTCTGGCGGCGTAGCGCCAGCAACGGCGGGCAGCACGACAGGAATATGGATTAATGCCTCCGGTACCGGTTTGTGGATTAATGCGTCTGGCGGTGCAGAGAACCGCCCCGTCAACGGCGCCTATCAGCCCAGAATTCATGCATGAACGCGAGGGGGGAAAGCAACGCTAGCGGAGCGCGTTTCGCTGGACGTACGCGCGACCAGTGACGAGTCGAATTGCATGACGACGTATGGTCCGGATCCCGACGTGCCCACCGCAGCAGTGTTGCCAGCTGATGTTTGCGTGATAGCGCCGCCGGTAACCGCAACGTCCACGGTGTTACGCATTCCGAACTGCCCGGTGATCCGTTGGACGGCGTCCCGCTGCCGCGAACCGAGCGTTCTTGCATTTGCAGTGGCAGTGACGTTAGGCGTGGATGCGGGGGTGATAGGCCCCGTTTACAGAGCGGTTTTCGGTCGATGTCCGCGCAACCCGGCTGGCATCGAAAGTGGCGGTGTTGGCGCGGCCGTTGACGACGCCGGAGGGAGCCATGTCGGAAAACTGCGAATTGTTTGGAGTATTGAATACGCCGGTGCCCGCGGTGAGCATGCCAACTGCCGTCGAGTTGCCGATGCCGCCGAAGCTGCCGGTAAGGTTTTGAAGGGCGTCGGCCTGGCGGCTGCCGAGCACCCGCGCATTTGCAGTGTCAGCGTCAGTCCCGGTGAAACGCCGGAACATGTCACGCAGATCAGGGACGCGGAACGTGTTGGCGTCGACGTCGACGAAGTAATGACCGCCCTTGTTTGCATCCCAGAATGCCTGCGAGACCACCAGACCGTTTTCCCTGGCGTAGCCCCACAGCCGTGCATACGCGACCTTCGGCAGAAGCCCCCCCACGGCGTCCACCTCGCTGGCCAGCGGAGCCAGAGTATGGCCATCTACCGGGCGGCCGCAAAGCGGCGAGCGATAGCCCGTGAAATAGACGGACTCGGACCAGATCCACACCTCGCCGCACTCAGCCACGACGATCGGCCCAACGTCTTCGGTGGGCAGATCGGAAATCGAGAAGCACAGGGGCCGGTTCTGTACGGCAACTGCAATCAGACGCTTGATGGCCGCCGCGACCTGGCCGTTATCGTGCCGGTCCGGATCGATGTCGCCCGGAGCCTGGATGACGCCCATCAACTCGGCCTGAATCGCATTAAACGCATAGGCCGGCCACTGCGTCGCCGGAGTGTTGGTCGCGGGGTTCCCGTCTGTCGCCCAACCAGGCGTCCCAGTGGCAGGGGCCGTGTCCGCTCGCTCCTGCGTCACAGTGTTTGGCGCAATCAATAGATCCATAGGTCACTACTCCGAATAGGAAAAATTCAAGACCGTGTGCGCCGGCTTCACCGATTGCAGCTCGCACTGCAGCACGTTGTTGGTCCAATATGAAAAAGGACTCCCGAAGGAGTCCCCAAATCTCAGCCTATTGACCGTGAAGGTCGGCGCATTTATCTGCCAGGCGTGCGCCCAGTCAACGCCACCGAACGGAGTGCCAAAACGCTTTCCAAACCGGGAGGGCATGAATTGGGTCACCGTTACCTCGTACCCCAGGCTCTTGGCCAAGCCCGTGAAATAAGGTATCGACTGCCCCCCTGCCGCGGTAAGCCTCGCAACTACCTGCGCCCGGCGAGCCTGTATCGTCGGCGCCGGTCCGGCGCAGGGGTCGGGCAACCCCAGGGTCAGCTCCCACTCGGGAAGCAGTTCATAGGTCGACCCCGGAAAAGCGTCTACAAGAAGTTGATTTGCCCGTGCCGTGCTGTCTTCGTAAATTGTCACCAGACCAAGCAATGCACGGCTCTGGACGCTGCTGACATCCCGCGACCAAACGCGCCCCCGGGGCAGGAGGCTCATGAAGGCTCGGAGGAAGTCCCCCGCTCGCAAATTCAAGCCCATTCCTCACCCCTACAGGTAGGTGACGCCACCAAGCGTTGGCAGCTGTCCCATTCCGTTCGTGACGTTGCCCGGGTAAACGGTAACAACGCCATCCACCGTGCCAGCGACCTCGACCAGCAGCCAGCCTGACGCGCCCGAGACGCTGTTGATCGCCCCCTCGATGTCATTGCGGTTGATCGTCCCGCCACGGGCATCTCCTGCACGAAACAGCACATCAGCCAACGCGGCAGATATTGCGCTTCGCGTCGCCGTGCCGGCGCCCGACAGCCCGGATATCTTGAAATGCAGGCTGTTGTCCAACGGTGCGCACGCAAACACGAGGGCGGTAACGGGCTGCAGGCCAATCAGCGCGTCAGCCAACACCAGCTGGTCGCCGGTTGCAACTGCGGCGCGCGGCAAGCCATCAGGCCCCAGATCGTGCTGCGATATTCCATTGGCGCCCTGAGGGAATCCACCGTGCTGGGACTGCGCCGTATCCATCATGAACCGCAGAACCACCGTCCCCGCCCCCATGCCGTTGGGCGAACACCAGGCACGGCTTACCCCAGGAACGGCCAGCGCCCAGCGGACGTAGTCATCCGCATTGCCACCGTGTGGCGTCTCCTGGTAGGCGGCAATGACGCGCTCACTGTATGCGTCCGGGGGCTCCACGTCGGCCCCGGTAGCGATCGCGCCCACGACTGTGCCGGTGGATTGCAGGCCCGTGATGGTCGAGGAAAGGGTCACCGGGGTGCCGGCGGAGCAATTCCCCGCGGCTCCAGTCGCCGTCGCACGCAGGACTACGGCCGCCTTTCCGTCCGACCCAACCTCCTGAGTTTCCTCGACGGTGTAAGCCGTGCCATCCGCCCGCTTGACTTCGATCCCTGCACTGATGACCACCCCAGCGGTTCCTGTGAACTGGGCGGTTATCACGGCCGCCACGGCGTCCTTTCGAAACACGTTCTTCATTGCCCCCCAGCCCGCCAGGTACTCGTCTGTCGCGGTCCAGGGTACGGCCTGCTTTGAGATCCAATCGATGTAGCCGAAGTGCAGGTGCGCAAGCCCTGCTTGAGCGACGCCCAGCACGCGCAAGACCGCCTTACGCAGGAGCGCGTTCGCGCCATCCAGGGTCGCGTTGATATCCGCCAGAACCTGATTCCTCAGTTCTGACAGCGTGGGACGAGAAAAAGGCATATCAGTTAATTCCGTTCCAGGCCCAGAGATATTTCCCTGTGTGCAGGGAATCACCACCAGGCGAATAGGCAATGATCTGTGCGCCGAGAAAGGACTCTCGGACCCACTCCACGCTGATGTCGAAGCGCGCCACAACCCCGTCATCGATCAGCCACTTCAACGCCTCTGCCAGATAGTCGTAGGCGCGATTGAGCGTCGTCTGGGTCTGCTTTTCGCGCTGCAGGAGCCAGAGCTTGCTACCCAGTGGCGCATCAGGGTCGAACTGGTCGCCCCACCACCCCCGAGGATCTCCTGTTCCATCCGGGATGACATCATCCGGCGCTGCCATCGCGTCGGTGAAGACGCTGACCAGCATGGCAGTCGCAAGATCCGCGCCGGTGAGCAGCGCGCCTTCCGACAATATCCAATCACCGTGCGCAACGGCAGCATCCCAAACTGTGCGGATATCGCTCATTGCGGCACCTCGGGCTTTTCAGAGGTCACGGTCGAGCCGCCAGACTGGACATTTTTCACAGGATGAAGGTGGTCGTTGAACACTTCGCGCATGCCCTTCATGGTCCGATCGTTTGACTCGTAGTTATCCTGCATGTCGCCCGTCGACTTCACCAGAGGTGCCTTCAGGTCGATACCTCCAGGCGCGATGATGGTCAGCTTGCCGCTCAGGTTCCAGGTCACGTTTTTCGCGTTGTTCACGACCACGTCCTGGCCCTTGGCCTCAACGACGATGCCGCCATCGGCGGTCAGGTAGACATACTTTCCGTCTTGGCTGTACAGCTTCGTTTCACCGGCCAGGAGGCCGCGCGGCCGGCTCCCTTGATGGTTGACCCCGACCACCATGGTGGACGAGCGGTCGCCCGACACCGCGGCTAGAGCAGCGTCAGATCCCACCGGAGGATTCGACGTAAGGCCGAATTCCTGCGGACGAACGCGCCTGTCCGCCACTTCCAACCCGCTGGCCCTCACCTGCATCAACTGCACCGGCCCGCTATCATCCACGGCCGTGACGACACCGCGCCCAACCATCATCTGAAGCCGGCGCCACAGCCTTTCAATTGCTTGTTCCATATCACCCCACCACCTGGTCCGGTGCGAATTGAGCCCAGATGAAGGGCTGCTGATAGAAGGCCTGCGGCGGCATCAGCACCACGTCGCAGGTGGTACCTGCGCGCCCGCGGTTGTAGGTCGTCTCGGCGATCAACCACGAAACAGGCTCGACCTCGGATCCCAGCTTCAAGGACGGAATCGCAAGGGAAGCCATCGTGTTGGGCGTGTACAGCGCCCCCGCCGAATCCCGCCAATTGTCGGTGTTCAGCCGGACAAAAAAGGACCGCCCCTGCCGCCGAGACATTTCCCACTTCGCCCTGTCTTCAGCCACCGCGCTTCCGCCCAGAAGGTTCTCCGACAGCACAACCCGCGGTCGATATCGAGGCACGCTTTCATCCACCAGATGCGCGATCTGGTTCGGAGCGCCACCTACATCGCTGAACTGGTCCAGCCCCTGATAGATCGCGTAGTAGTCGCTGAACTTCTGATCCATCGAGTACGACGCGACGGCCGAGCCAATATTCACGCCCTCCTGGAAGCCACTAGCCGCGGCCTGTAGCCCGATGCCTGAAAGCAGCAGATCGCCCGACGGCGTGTCGTACAGTAGAAGACCACGGTATCGGCAAACCCGCTCCAGGACGTCATAGGCGCTCTCGCCAGCGATAATTACCACCTGCTCGATGGGAGCCCCCTGATTCGTACCTTCGGCCAGGCTCGCCTTGATGCCAAATGGGGCGCAAAGCGTCTGCGCGATATACAACGCGCTGGCATTGGTAAGCTGAAAGCCATCGAAAACCGCCGCGCAGTCCACAATGTCCTGGCACTTGCTACGCCCGACCAAGGTGACCGAATGCGCGCCGTCGGTAAACGAAGGCACGAAGCGATCAATCCAGCCGGTGGAAACTCGGTCCTCCCCGAGGAACACTTCGCAGTAATCCCCTGGCTGCACCTGCATTTCAGGCCTGGTCGCTATCGGATAACGGTCCGTCATCTTCACCAGGAAGTCCGAAGGGCAACGCTCAATGCCTCTCGTAAAGCGCACTTCCTGCCAGCCGCCGAGAATTCGGGTGTTGGACAGTTCGTACCCTCTCCCGACACGGGTCGATGTGGAAATACGCAGCGTCAGATCATCACCATTCATTTCGACAAAGCCTCAAACTCGGGCGGCATGAACGCCGGGTGAATAGGGTTGACCTGCCGCACCAGCTCTTCGGCGCGCGCCGGATCCCGGTAAATTCGATTTGCCAGCGCTAAGGAGGGCTGAGAAGCCTTGAAGGAGAACACCCCCATCTCGGCCAGATTGCCGCCCCTCGATTGAAGGTCAGCGACGACAGCCTTCCGCAGCTGACGCAACGCGTCATAGCTCGCATCGTCTCCTCCATCGCCCGCGATCAGGATCTCGCTGTCCAAGATTCCGACAACCTCCGTCTGCACCTTCAACGCATCCTCTTGCGAGAACGGCTGGTAGTCGGCAGCTGCCTGAGCCAGCGCGGCGATGGCGACGCGTCGAAGATGGGCGGAACATGCCTCGTTCGCGGTCTTGATCGCCTGCCCGATAGGTGAATTGGTCGATTCCCCCGTCGGCTGGAAGGTCGCCAAACGTGCCAGCATCGCCATACGCCACGGTGTCGGCGATGTTCGCCGCTGCCTGCTGCAACTTCACGCCGGCCGCGGCAACGGCAGCGCTGGCAGCCACGTTCGCCGCCAGCAAGTCGCCCGCTGACGCCCCGGGGGATGCCTTCCGATTCGAGGTCAGAAAGCCCGAATTCCCCCCGCCAAATAGCCGCCCGAAGTTGCCGCGCAAGCTGGAAACCGCGTTGAAGACTCGGCGCACGCCATTCACGATCCCGACGGCCATCTGGTAATAGCGCAAGGCGGTATTCACCACCTGGCGGACAACCGCAACGCCTTGCCTGACCGCAGCGGCGACCCTGCGCGCCATGTCCAGCAAGCTGCCCTTCCGAACAGCATCCGCAGCCTCGCTCACCTGGTCGCCCGTTGACTCGCCGGACTGCGGGTACTTCCGCTCGCCGCTGACGATGAGCGACATAGTGAACTCGAAGACCCGCCCAAGGTCCTTGCGCTCTTCCAGCTCCAGATCCAGGCAAACGACGTTGGCGACAGTCCCCAACGTGGGATGAACCAGCGTCTTCGGACCGGCGGTCTCGCAGACCGTCAGGAAGGCTTCGCGTTGGCCTACCACGCCCCCACCGCCGTATATGGCGCTGTCTTCGATAAGGAACCCATGGATCCGGAATTGCCTGGGCAGCTTGCCTTGATCCTCTGCCCACACCTCGTCCCGATATGGGTAGACGTGAACGGCCTGGCGACGACCGGCATGCAGCCGCGCCCCGTTCACTCCGAACGGAACACCGCCATACGAAGCTTGTTGTAGCGACGCCTCCCAACTGCCAGCACCAGGCCCGAGTAGGTCACCGATGGCATTAGCAACCCCTCCAATGCTGCCCGCGACCTTTACGACGTCTGTCACTTTCATGGCATCGCTCCCAGCCCCATTGAGTAATTCACGCGCGCCGACATCCCCGTGCCATCGCCACTCGTCGCATCAACACGCGTGCCAGGCGGCGCCGACACGTTGACCTGCAACGTCAGTTTCTGCAGCGACGCGTCGAGAGCATCCTTGAGACCATCGACCCCTGGCCCGGCGCCCATTCCTGCCATAGCCCCCTTCCCGCCGTCTCCGCCCGCTAGGCCAACCGGTGTAGCCGTCTGACCCAAACGACCAAGAACATCCCTGTAGTACTTCTGGGATTCCGCGGGCATGCCTTCAAGCCCAAGCCGCTCTAAATTGCCGATGCCGCCGTTGTACGCCGCCAGCGCCTTCTTCACATCGCCACCGGTCCGGCCAAGAAGCCACTTTAGGTAGCGGGCAGCTGCCTCTGACGACTCTTCTAGATTGTTGGGATCCTTGAGACCCCATTCCTTCGCCGTGGCAGGCATAAACTGAAAATGCCCTTGCGCGCCAGCCGAAGACAGCATGTTCCTGCCACGCCCGGACTCCTCCAGCCAGACGCTGTCAAGCAAACCTTGGGGCAACCCGTGCTGCTTCTCCAGGTTGTCGAACAAGGCCGCCGCCATGGCGTTCGGCTGCCCGCCCTTGAGTTGCTCCAACTTCGCCGAGTATTCGGCGATGTCTCTTTCTAGAGGCACCTTTTCCGCCTCGTATCTCGCGGCACTTCCTGGATCAAGCTCGATCAGTTCGTCCAACTCCTTGATGCGCGCCCTACGGTCGGCGATCCGCTGCTTGACTCCTTCCGGCGTGCCAGTCATCTGGTGCTGGAGATAGGCTCCAGTAAGCGCGATTGGTGCCCCAACCGCGGCTGCAGCGAGTGCCGTGCCGCCGAGCGCCGTACCGAAGCCGATACCACCAGCCGCCGCACCTGCTCCGGCCGCACCTGCCGCGCCTGCGGCCGTAGCCTGGAGTGCCAAAGCGGCCGCTCTCGCCGCACTCAAGCTCGTCACCAACGCAGCCAGGGAAAGGCCCCACTGCGCCATAGTCGCAGCGAACTTGATTGCGACGATGCCGGCCAGCGCGTTGCCCCAGCCGCCAAACGCGTCGGCGATCTTGTTCACGCGCTCGTACCACGCCCCCCAGTCGATGCTGGCGATCCACGAGGTCAGCTTTCCAACTGCCTCGGCAAATCGGTCCGCGATGTTCACGCGGTTTTCATCCAGCCATGATCTCAGCTTCTCGATCATGGGAGCCAGGACCGGAATGAGCTTGTCGCCGATGGTGTTTGCCAGGGCGCCCGTGCTGGCCTTCAACCCGTTGATCTTGTCCTGAAACACGGTCGCGCGCTCTATCGCTTCGTCGCCGAAGATATACCCCCGCTTGCCAGCTTCGGCGCGGTCAGCGTCGAAAGTGCCCCGCTGGATCATGGACAACAGCGCTCCCATCCCCAGCGCGTCCGCCGCGGTCCTTTGGCCCGCAGGATTTTTGATCTTCCCCAGAGCGGTCAAGATGTCGTGCTGCGTCCGCTCGTAGTCGATCTGGCCGTCTTTGCCGCGGGACACTCTCACGCCCAAGCGCTGCATCAGCATCATGGCCTGCGGGTTGGCCCCGAACGCGGCTTCCCGGATGGTGTTCTGCGAGGACAGCATGCTCTGATCGAACTGCTCTGCGGTCACCCCTGCCCGCTTGGCAGCGTAGTGCCATGCTTGCAGCCCACGCGTCGACATGCCCAGCTGGCGAGAGGTCCGCTGCAGGCTCGCTCCCAGATCCCCCCACCGTTGCGCCAGCGCGCCGACGCCGGCAGCCCCCGCTAGGCCGACAAGCGCCGACATGCCAGGGATGATGGACGAAATTCGATCAGCAGCGGTCCGGGCACCCTGCGAAACCGAATTCAGACTGGATGTAATCTTGCCCAGCGCGGTCGCGCCGGTCTTGCCCACGCTTGTCAGGCGGCCAGACATCCGCGCCGCTCGATCCCCAATGCGCGAGAACGAGTTGCCGACCTTATTGCCCACCTTCGAGGCGTTATCTATCGCCGAAATTCGGAATGCCAGTTCATTGGCCATGTTGTGCCTCCACGCGCTCTGCCATGACGTGCCACCACCGCAGTTCACCCAGCCGTAGCCGGAGAACCTCACGCGGCGGCCAGGCGTAGAACTTCGCCACCGCCGCCGTCATCAGTTCCCAATCAGGCACTGGCCGGACTACTTTCCCGCGCCGGCTTCCTCTTCTTCGGCGCCAATCTCGTCCTCGTCGTCGTTCATGAACGAAGTCAGGTAGTTGGACGCCTTGGTGAAGTCCCGCGCGCCGACGCGGTTGACCACCGCGATGGGCAACGTCGAAATCTTGGCGATCAGCTTGCGCAGCGCATCTCCGGCGTCCTTGGCGCTGTCCTTGTTGAAGGTGAGAAGTTCTTCTACCACCGGCTCGCGCAGGAGCATTTCGGTGAAAGTCTCCGCATCCGCTCCCTGGCCCAACGTGATGGCTTTGCGCAGGGTGATCGTCAATTCATCAGGAATTTCTTTCTTCGGCATATCAGCTCACGGTCTGTTCAGAAACGAGGGGGCCTTCGAACTTGACATCGAAGGTGGCTTCGGTCGTGTCAACTTCCTGCGCGTCAACGCAGGCCATGCTGCGCCCAACCACGGTCTTGCCGTTGGCGAGCTGCAGTACCACCGTCGCATTGCGCATGCGGTTGAAGTCGTAAACCGTCAGATTCCCAGCGTCACGGCAGGTGAAGGAAATCGAGCCAGGGACCGGCATTTCCTTGACCCCGTGATATCCATCCTGGCCCACCAGGCTGGTGCGGGTGACTGTGGAGGGGCTGTACTTTCCGGCTCCCTCCAACATGTAGGAATTGCCGTCCACCGAGATTTGCGCGGTGCCGGCCAACAGATTCGCCATAATCGGCTCCTATAAATGAAGACGCCGCCCGAAGGCGGCGCTATGCCACAACCGCGCGGGTTTACGCGCTGACGGCCTCGCTGGCCGGCACGATATTGCTGAACTGCATGAGCAGGGCGAAGATGCGCAGCTGGTTGATCAGGATTGCCGGATACAGCACGTCCACCCGGTTGGGGTTGGTGCGGTTCTGCTCCACGATCAAGCCCTTGGCGAACACGTCAGCCCCCTGCACCCAGCCGTTGTCGTCCTGCATGGACTGGTAGTCCGCCGTCAGGTCGGCCCGGATGGTGCTGGGCGTCACGATGTTGGATCCGGGCGCCGGCCGCGTGCCGTTGGCCGCCAGCTTCTTGCGGGCGTACTTGGACGTCACCACCAGCTTCAGGCGGCGCAGGACCGCCGCCAACGTGTTCATCGTCTCGACCTCCAGATAGCTGTTGTCCGGCTGGCCGAACGCGTTCAGCTGGTAGGTCGTGATGAGGTTTTCGATTGCCACCGTGCCGTCGTCTGCCACCGTGAATGTGCTGATGCCCGTATAGAGCAGCGTGTTGCGGTCGGTCAGCTGGAACCGCGACTCCAGCGGCGGCGGCAAGAAGCTCGCCAGCGGAACGGTTTGCATCGGCTGGGCCGGATCTGCGCGACACGATATCGCCGCCGCTGCCGTCAGATCAGCGGCCAGAATCCACGAGGGCGTGGGCGAATTGTTGAAGCCCATGATGGATACATGCTCGTCGTTGCGGGTGGAGCCAAAGGTATGGCATTCACCCAGCGTGCCGCGGAAGCCGCCGTAGGCGTGCCCATACAGCCCCTTGGACCAGCTCCAGCGGCCGGTCGTCGTGGACAGAAACGCCTTGACGGCATTCAGCGACGCGGCGTCGTTGTACGGCATGGCGATGAAATCGAAGGTCATATCGCCCAGGTTGGCCAGCGCAGTGGTCAGCGTCGGGTTGACCTGTCCGCCGGACATCGGGGTGATGGTGACACCCAGGCCGGCCGGGAGCACTTCGCCACTCAGTGCGCCATAGAAGTTCAGGCGCACGTCGATGTCGTTGCCCGCCAGCCCCTTGTTCTTGGCCGTCAAGTTCACCTTGGTAGCGGACTCCGCATCCACCTCGGCCAAAACCGGTAGATCAGCGGCGGCGTTGATCTGCGCCGCCAGCGCCGTCGCAAGTTGAGCGGTCGTCATGCTCGGCGTGCAGACCAGCGACACTACCGGCGAACCGGAAAATGCCGCGATATACAGGAACAGAACGCCGGTGGCCGTCGCTGCCGCAGTGAAGCTGATTGCGCCCTTGGCTTCGGTGGCCGAGGCATCGTCTGCCACCGGGAGATACCAAACCTCACCGAAGCTGTCACGCGCGCGATAGACGGACGTCATGAGCGCCAGCATCGAACCCTGGCCGCCCAGCACCTTCGCCTCGTTGGCGCCTTGGGAAATCGCCGGCTTGCCCGGAACCGCCGTGCCTGCGGTCGTGATCTGGCCGATAATCAGCGCGCGCTGGTTGATCTGACCGGTGTTCGCGCGACTCGGGTCGATATCAGCGAAGAACAGCGGAACCCGCAGATTCTGCGGAACGTTGGGAAACTGGATCATTTACTTGCCCCCCTTATTGGGCAGTGCCAGCGGCACCTCGTTGGTGGTCGACGTCCGCGCGCCAGGGGCGTCCGCTTCGACCACGTCGCCGTCGCGCATGCGCGCCGCCCAGTACAGGTCGTTTTCGTCCACGGGCATGCCCTCTTCGGGCATGAACTGTTTGCGTACCGGGTCGAACACCTTCAGGCCCGGACGAGGTTTGATGTACATGCGAAGCTCCTATTGCGGAAGGTCGATATCCAAGCCGGGAACGGTGGTGCCGTCGGGCATTTGAATTCGCGTATCCACCCCTTCCAAGGGGTTGGTCGGCACAGGGAAGAAATCCTCCGGCCCCTGCACGAACTCCAGCCCCAGTTCCACCAGCACCGAACCCAGATGGTGCCCGGCGTCTTCCGGGCCCGGCGCGATGCGGGTGCGGAAATAGGAGAACTGGTTGAGTTCCTGCATGAGCGGCGGGTAGTTGATGACGGCAGCCTTGATTTGGTCCCGCAAGGATTCCAGCTTGACCAGCAAGGCAGCCGCGCCGGCGTCGTCCGGCTCGCCAGGGTGATCAGCCCTCGCCTCGACAACCAGCGCCGAAGTCACCGTGAACGCCGGAGCGCCGCTTCGACCGAACGAAACGCCGTCCTCATCGTTCGTGCGCACGAACAACACGGGATACTCTCCGTCCCAGGAGGCCTGGTCCCGCGGCGAGTACGCCCGCGCGCCCGCGTCGGTGGTGTTCGTCAGCGCCTGCACTGCCAAGGCGCGAAGTTGGTTTGTCGTGGTCATAGCTTTTTCAGTTTCAGATGTACCCAGCCCATGCCGTCCGGCTGCTGTTCGAAGACAAGGAACGATTCGCCGGTCTTCTTGCGGGTGATGCGGTCGTCCTTCGCGGGCGCCCGCGGCAGATCGGCCAGGCGAAAGCCCGCGCTCGGTGCTGTCGTCACCCACCCGACGCCGCCCTGCCCATCTTGGAACGCCGTCTTGTAGGCATCGGTGAAGACGCCGGGCACGGGCTCGGACTTGCCGCCGCCCACAGGTTGATAGACCAGTTCCTCACCAAACGCGCCGTTAATGGCCTGGTTGACCTGGTCGAAATCAACCATGTCAGCCTCGGCGGATCTGGGGACCGGCGGCGGATCCGAAGCGCGGACCGTTGTCCCGACGAATCACCGGCGCTTCCGGATCCTCCAGGAAGCCGAGCTGCCGCAGGCGCTCTACTTCGGCGGCGGGCAACTCAATCTCTTCGCCTGCCGCCAGCGACTTTCCGTCATCGACCAGCAGCGTGCGACCGCGCGCGACAACGGCCGCCACGAGCTTCGCAGCGGCCGGCCCCTTGTCCTTCTGATTGTTGGCCGCGCTCATCATTCCACCGCCGGGTCGCAGACGTTGGCCGACAGGCACGCATTCACCCGGCTGGGGATGACGATGGGCGAAGACTGCATCATCAGCAGACGTTGCGCCGGATCTTCTTGCACCCAGGTCTTGGGAGCGAACGGCAACGACTGGTAGTTGAAGGCGGGATCCATGATCTGGCCGAATGCGCGCGTGCCCTGCAGGTTCGGGCCGGACATGATCACGTCACCGTCGTACAGCATCGGGCGTTCGGTATCGTTCTCGTCCACGAACCAGTCGTTGTAGAGCCACAGGTCGAATTGGCCCCACTTGCCCTTGTAGACCGCGCCCTGCTTGACCTCGGCCCCCGGGTTGATCACGTTGCCGAACGATGCCTGGGCCGGCAACACGATGGCGCCCTTCAGGGCCGGATCGAGAATGAAGCCGGCCCACGAGCTGGGCGTGAACACCAGATCCGACGTCGTCGCGCCGGAACGCTTGAGGATGCGGGTCGCCCAAGTCTCGATGTCGCGCGTCGGCGACGCCGTGCCCGCGGCAATGTTGGCGGCGGTCCACTTCCGGTTCGAGGTAAGGGCGACCGTCAAGTCCGATGCGCGACCGAAGTCCACGATCACGGTTTCGAAGCCCTCACCTTCGATGGTGACCTGGCCCAGACGCAGCGCGCTGGCCGCCATCCATTCCAGGCGACGGGTCAGGATGTCCACCTGGTCGGTCATCTCAGCTTCGAGGTTGGCCATCTCGCGCTCGATGCCCTTGAGGTCGCCGCCGATGCGTTCGCCGATCATACGGCGGACCGGCTTGAGCAGATCCGGGGCGCGCTTGTCCTTGATGTAGGCCGGTTTGAAAGTGTTGGTCTGGAACCGGCGCTGTTCGACCAGCTTGCCTTCGACCAGGGGCGAGACAAACGGGGCCATGCGACGCTTGCCGATGTCGACGTCGATGGCAACCTCTTCGCTATCGGACGTGATGATATTGGGGAAGAACCTGTCCAGCAGGAAGGACTGCGCGGTTTTCAGGTTCGGAACGACCTGGATCAGGTCGATGGTGCTATAGACCAAATTGGAAGGCATTCGTCATCTCCGTAGAGTGTTCTGGCGATCTGAAGAAAAAAAGGCCCCGCTGGGCGGGACCTCTCTCGTGCATTGCGCGTGGTTCTTAGATCGGGTCAGCCGCCGAGACCGACGACTTGACGTGGATCGCGTACTGGCGCAAGGCCGCGGTCAGCGCGGGCAACGTCCAGCTCGGGTCGTAATGCAGCGCGCGGCCGTTCACTTCCACCTGGACATATGCGCCGGCATTGACCGGCCCGGCCGTGGCGTCCGCATGGTCCGCCAGAATGGCCGAGGGAACCTGACTGCCGTCGCTCGCGCCTTTCGCCGAGAGAACGAACTGGCCGACCGCGTCGTTGACGTCGATCACGAACTCGTCCCCGGCCACGAATGCGGTGGCGCCAGCGGCGATGGTGAACCCCAGGCCACCCTGGGTGTATGCAGTGCCTACAGTCGCATTCGCGAGCGTGGTTCCTTCCGGGTCGACCACCTTGAAGGTGGTGGCGGCAGTGGCGGTCAGAAGGTAATTTCCCAGCTTGGCATCGGGGCCGACCGTGACGGCACCGATGGTGCCATTGCCGGTGTTCTCGTCAGCAGCCGTGGTAACCGCTGTGCTGCTCGTGATCATGCCCAGGACCGACCCGCGCGGCAGCTTTCCGGCGGCGAGAATGATCGGTTGCGAAACGATCTGCAGACCGCCGGCGATCAACTGATCGGGAATGTAAACATCGGCCCGGATGCCGGGCTGTTGGGGATTGTTCCCCACGGAATTGATGGGAAGCGTCATAAGGAATACTCCTGAATAGCTGAATTGTGATGATCAAGCCTCGCCGCGGCGCTTCTTGGCAGCTGCGACGATCTTCTCGGCCAGGGTCATCTGAACTTCGCCACCACCCGATCCCGGGTTGGGCACGTTCGCGCCCTGCATGCGCTCGGACAGGGTGCGGCGCGCCGGCGGCGCCTGGTCCGCCCTGCCTGCGTCCAACGCGGCGATAGCGGCGTTGGACGACATGCCCGTGTCGAAGGCAAAAACGCAAGCCTGTCGCGCCACGCCCAAGCGCAGACCGTGGGCCACGATGCGGGCGCAGCGTGCCCGCTCGGCCGCCCTGGCGGCCTTCTTCGACGAGTCCTTTTCCTTGTCGTCGCCGTCGTCGTCCTTTTCGGCGTCCGGGTCTTCCCCGTTTTCCAGCACGTCGTCGCGCTCGTCGTCTTCACGGTCACGCTCTTCCATGCGCCGGGCATAGTCCTCGTCGGACTCGCCCTCCCGCTGCTTGCGGTCGTCGTCCGGCTTGTCCTTGTCGTCCTCGTCG
>LNAP01002711.1_pt1 | contig 17431 bp, 14 predicted proteins | sample 602601 | NCBI WGS metagenome assembly LNAP01 (sample SAMN02440304, study PRJNA202911) | soil metagenome | biome: Subtropical and temperate rainforests or woodlands; isolation source: soil samples (1 kg each in a 20% v/v slurry with milli Q water) were... ... | reverse complement strand
TCTGCTTTCCTTTATTAAAATTAATATTTTTTCTTATAAATCTCTCTTGTAAATTTTTAAATGAATACTTTCACAAAGTAAAGGTTAGGGATTGAACGGCCTGTTTGAGCACTTTTTTAGTTGTTTTTCGCAACTAAAAAATGCGAGCAGTGAAAGCCCGACCCTTGCGGTAACGCCCAAAAAACGGAAAGAAATTTTGTTTTGACTACCACTAATTTAAAATGATTCTAACCTTTAAATTTCAGGTTGTTTTGTTTAAATACTTAAATTAGCGCGACCAAAATTTAAAACATGATTAAAAAAACTTCCCAAAGCCCAAACTCCGCCGACATCACCAACCCAATGAAGCGAATTATTGTTGGCATACAATTTTTATTTGTTGCCTTTGGCGCAACGGTGCTGGTTCCATTATTGATAGACATTGACCCGTCGGTTGCCCTATTTACTGCCGGTGTTGGAACGCTTATATTTCATTTGATCACCAAGGGGAAAGTGCCTATTTTTTTAGGAAGCAGTTTTGCTTTTATTGCGCCTATTATTGCGGCAACTAAATTATATGGTTATCCCGGCACCTTGGGAGGCATCATTGCCGTTGGTTTGGTTTATGGCGTGGTGTCTTTTATTGTTAAAATGTGGGGATTAAAAGTGATTGAAAAAATATTTCCTGCCGTTGTGATTGGCCCTGTTATTATGATTATTGGGTTGTCGTTGGCTTCTGTGGGCGTTGATATGGCAAAATCGAATTGGCTCATTGCATTTTCAGCTTTAATTACCGCCATTGTGGTTGTTATTTACACAAAAGGATTGATAAAATTAATCCCGATTTTTATTGGGATTATTGTTGGTTATATCATCTCAATTATTGCCGGATTGGTAGATTTTACTTCGGTAAGTGAAGCTGCCTGGTTTGCACTTCCTGAATTTACGGCTCCAGAATTCAATTGGGCTGCCATTTTGTACATGCTTCCTGTTGCCATTGCGCCAATTATTGAACATGTTGGTGACATTTATGCCATTGGTGGCGTTGCGGAAAAAGAATTTGTGAAAGAACCTGGATTGCACAGAACCTTGCTGGGGGACGGAATTGCCACTGCCTTTGCAGGTTTAATGGGCGGCCCGCCAAACACCACTTATTCTGAAGTTACCGGAGCGGTGGCTTTAACAAAAATTACCGATCCGAGAGTTTTACGGATTGCGGCAATTACCGCCATTGTATTTTCTTTGGTTGGCAAAATAAGCGCAGTGTTAAAAACGATTCCGCCGGCAGTATTGGGCGGCATTATGCTGTTGCTTTTCGGAATGATTGCCAGCATTGGGATTAAAACCTTAATTGATGCAAAAACCGATTTTACCATCACAAGAAATCAGGTTATTGTTTCCGTTATTTTAACCATTGGCATTGGAGGCGCCCAAATGAGTTATGGAAATTTCTCTTTGGCAGGAATAGGATTGGCATCGGTTATTGGCGTTATTTTAAACTTGATTTTGCCAAAATCTTCTGTTGTTGTTAAAGAAAATCTTAAATAAACAACTCACTTTTCATCAATAAAAAAGCCTTTCTGAAAATTCAGAAAGGCTTTTTTTAATCGTTTATTTTACATTTTTATCAGACATAAAATTTTATCAGGAATAAAATTGCGATCACATACATGACCGGTTTTATTTCTTTGAACCTGCCTGTAAGCAGTTTTAAAAATACGTAAGAAAGCATTCCAAACACAATACCTTCTGCAATACTGTAAGTTAAAGGCATCATAATGATGGTGAAAAAGGCCGGAATGGATTCCGTAAAATCATCCAAATCAATATTCATTATTGGAGATATCATAAACAAACCGACAATAATTAAGGCCGGAGCTGTTGCAGCCGCCGGAATGATCATAAATACAGGCGCAAAAAACAGCGCCAACGCAAACATTCCAGCAACGGTTAGCGCGGTCATTCCCGTTTTTCCGCCTTCGGCAACTCCTGCAGCGCTTTCCACATAAGTTGTTACAGTTGAAGTTCCCAAGATAGCGCCAACCGTAGTTCCAACAGCATCGGCAAACAAAGCTTGTTTTACTCTTGGAACATTTCCGTCTTTGTCTAACATTCCCGCTTTTGAGGATACGCCAACCAATGTTCCCACAGTATCAAACATATCCACAAATAAAAATGTAAATAACACAATTAACATATCAAAAGTAAACACTTGGGAAAAATCAAACTTAAAGAAAATTGGCTCAATTGAAGGCGGCAAACTCACCACAGTAAAACTTTCCGGGATTAAAGTTACGCCAACAAACAAACCAATAATTGTTGAAGCCAAAATACCGATTAAAATGGCGCCTTTTATTTTTTTAGCCAGTAAGATTCCAATGATGAGAACGCCTCCCAAACCAACCAATACCGCAGGATTTCTCATATCTCCCAATCCAACCAAGGTTGCCGGATTGTCAACAATTAATCCGGTTCCTTTTAAACCGATAAAAGCAATGAACAAACCAATACCCACAGAAACAGCGTGTTTCAGGTTTAACGGAATTGAGTTCACAATTAATTCCCGAATATTAAAAGCCGTTAAAAGGATGAAAACAAGGCCTTCCAAAAAAACAGCCGTTAAGGCAAACTGCCAGGAATAACCCATTCCCAACACCACCGTAAAAGCAAAAAATGCATTTAAGCCCATACCCGGAGCCAATGCAAACGGCAATTTGGCAACCAACGCCATCACAAGTGTTGCAATGATTGAAGATACCGCGGTTGCCGTAAATACGGCATCCTTGTCCATTCCTGCGGCACTTAATATACTCGGATTTACGGCCAAAATGTAAACCATGGTCATAAAAGTGGTAATTCCCGCAATAATCTCCGTTCTTAACGTCGATTTATTTTCTGTTATTTTAAAAAACTTGTCTAACATAATCTGCTATTTTTTATTAGATATTCCATTTTATGGCCAATGTTGGCCTAACTTTAAATTCGTTTACATAAGCGAAATTGTTTGACAACTCAACCTCGCCCCCTACTGAAAAACTCTTATTTAAATGATACCACAATTGCGGTTCGGATAAAAACACGGTTTTGTCTGTAAGTCCGTTTTCTGACCATAAATCGGCGAAACCGGAAAAAGTAAGTTTGTTTTCAATTAAATTTACATACCAAGTTCCTGTAATTTGGTAGTTGGCTTCACCGGCATTTTTAAATGATTTGTAGCCAGCATAGGTTGAAAATCCCATTTTTGCATTTCCTTTTGAATAATTGGCACCAAAAATCCAAGCATCATTGATGGTAAAACCGCCCAAGCCATCAGGTGTTTTGAAAGTTCCCAATCCGCCATTGTATTCCACATGCAATCCAACGGGCATTTTTTCTGTTTTCAACACCCGCGCAATTTCATAATAACCACCGCTTATGCCAGAACTTGCGTTGTAATCGAAATCGACAAAAGTAAAAGTATTCCCGTATTTATCAACCTTAAAAAGCTCAAAAGTTGTTGTAAAATGGTCTCTTTCAAAATCTCTGTGCAATTGGAAGTTTTGTGCGCTCGCTGTAATAGCGATAAAAAAAGTGAAGATGGTAATGATTTTTTTCATGATTTTCAAAATTCTAAAATTAATTTTAAAAATACCACAAATTTAAGCGCACCGAAGTGTTCCAGAAATTCAATTATTAACAGGTAATTAACTATTTATAATTGGTATAAATAATCATGTAAGATAAAAGAAAAGAGACCGCTTTGCTCAATGAAAATAGAAAAGAAACTTTTTCTGATGTAAAATTCTTATGTAGTTTAAAATTAAAGTAAATTCAATTTATAACAACGCTCACAATTTCATCGGCAATTGCCAAACAGGAAGTTGCGGCCGGTGAAGGTGCATTTAACACATGAATGTTTCCGTTGTGTTTCATAATTTTAAAATCGTCGATCATATTGCCGTCAAAATCAATGGCCTGCGCCCTAACGCCAGCCCTTGCAGGTTGCACATCATTTACCGTAATGGTGGGCATCATTTTTTGCAAAGCCCGCACAAACAAGCGTGTTGAGAAAGCGCGTTTGTATTCATCAATTCCTTTGCGCCAATGTTTTCCGAACAATTTCCAGGTTCCTTTAAAAGTCAATGCTTCAAAAGTATCTTGGAAACTAAAACTTGTCCGATGATAACCTTCCCGTTTGAAAGTAAAAACAGCATTTGGACCGCACTCAATGCCGCCGTGAATCATTCTCGTAAAATGCACGCCCAAAAACGGAAATTTAGGATCGGGAACCGGATACACCAAATTGTTGATTTTATGTGCTGCTTCGGGTTTTAATTCGAAGTAATCGCCCCTGAAACCCACTATATGTAAATCGAGTTTTAGATCATCTTTTGCGGCAATTCTGTCGGATTGCAATCCTGTGCAGAAAATCACTTTATCGGCAATAAAGTTTCCCAGATTTGTTTTTAAGGTGGTGGAATCCGTTTCAGCAAAAACGTCTAAAACTTTACAGGATTTTAGTAATTTGCTTTCGGTATTGATGGTTGTAATCTGATTTACAAAAGCTTTACAAACCGCCACATAATCTATGATTCCGGCAGTTGGTACCCAAATGCCTTTAATTCCTTCAATAAAAGGTTCTTTTTGTTTTATTTCTTCGGAAGTTAAATAGCAAATTCCCGGTGTTTCATTTTGAATTCCTCTGTTGTAGATATCTTCTAAAACAGGCAATTCCTGCTTTGAAGCCGCCACAATTACCTTTCCGCAAACATCGTGTTTGATATTATTTTCTATGGCAAATTTTATGAGTTGCGCACTGCCTATTTTGCAGTTTTTTGCTTTATATGAACCTGGTTTGTAGTAAATTCCGGAATGCATGACACCTGAATTACGGCCCGTTTGGTGCAACCCGATTTCTGTCTCTTTTTCTAATATAAGTATTTTTTTAACGGGAAATTTTAATTGTAATTTATAGGCTGTCGCAAGTCCGACAATGCCAGCGCCCACAACAATAAAATCAAATTTATTGGACATATTTTGTTTTTCCCACAAAGTTCAGCAAAACAAAGGATATGATAAAGAAAATTGCCAAAAACAATACACTCATTTGCATAGAACCTGTTAAGGAAATTAACAAACCAAAAACAAGCATGCCAAATACAATGGCTATTTTTTCGGTGACATCATAAAAGCTGAAATAGGTTGCGTGGTCTTTTGTTTCCGGAAGCAATTTAGAATAAGTTGAACGAGACAAAGATTGAATAGCGCCCATTACCATGCCAATAAGCGCACCCAAACCATAAAAAAAATAGGAAACATTTGCTTGTGACTTATCCAATAAAAATGCAACACCACAAACAATCGCCCAAATAGCAATGGTAATTTTTAAAGTGGTAATATTGCCAATCCTGTCTGAAATTCTCGAAAACAAATAGGCACCAAATATAGCGACAATTTGCACCAACAAAATAACTATGATTAAATTTATTGTTGGCAAGCCCAGTTCTTTGCTGCCAAAAATGCCGGCCATTAAAATAATGGTTTGCACACCCACGCTAAACATAAAAAAAGACAGCAGGAAAAATTTTAATTCCTGATGTTGTTTCATTTCAACGTAAACAACTTTTAGCTCTTTTAAACCTTTCCAAATAAAATCTTTCCCAGGTTTTTTTTGATAGACGTTATTTGGCAAATAACCATAGGTGATTTGGGCAAATCCCAACCACCAAATTCCTACCAGCAAAAAGGTTAAACGAGAGGCCGCAGCTGCATTTGGCAATCCGAACATTTCCGGTTTATTCACCATCACCAAACTAAACAACAGCAACAAAACAGAACCTGAATAGCCAAACATAAAACCTTTGGCACTTACGTCATCCTGTTGTTCCGGATGCGCAATTTCGGGCAAATAAGCGTTGTAAAAAACGATGCTTCCCCAAAATCCGATGCTGGCTAAAACGGTAAAAACCAAGCCAACCCAAAGCGTGTTTTCTCCTTCAAAAAAGAACAAACTCATTACAGAAAAGGAACCCAAGTAACAAAAGGCCTTTAAAAATTTTAATTTATTTCCCGTATAATCAGCAATCCCCGATAATATTGGCGACATAAACGCGACCATTAAAAAAGATAACGCCAACGTATAATCATATAAAGTTGTGGCATTCCAATGTGTTCCGAGAAAATTTATTTTACCGTCAATTGATGCAAATGATTCGGTTAAACTGCTATAATATATAGGGAAAACTGCGGTAGCAATTACCAATGAATAAGCTGAATTCGCCCAATCGTAAAACGCCCAGGCATTGATGAGTTTCTTGTCTCCTTTTTTTAACATAGTGGCATGAATAAAAAAACCGTTCTGAAATTTCAGAACGGTTGCCAATATACTATAATTATTTTTTCTAATCTAAAATAAAACTACTTTAACTATTGGGCATTGTATTTTTTTGCTTCAGCAATTGCCGTAGGTAAATATGCTTTTAAATTTTTTATTCTTGTTTCATTAGAAGGGTGCGTACTTAAAAATTCTGGTGGTGCACCTCCGGCAGACATCTGACTCATACGAATCCATACATTAATTGCTTCCTGCGGATTATATCCTGCCATCGTCATAAACACCAATCCCAATTTATCAGCCTCTGTTTCATGGGTTCTGCTAAAAGGTAACGCTATTCCATACTGAGCTCCCAAACCAAAAGCTGAATTCCATATTTGTTGAGTTTTAGGATCTTTATTAGCAGTTCCTAAGGCAACTGCAGTACCTCCTAATTCCAATAAAGTACCTGTAGACATTCTTTCTTGACCGTGTTTTGCAAATGCGTGAGCCACTTCATGGCCCATCACTGCGGCAATACCGTCTCTATTTTGCGTAATAGGTAAAATTCCAGTATAAAAAACCACTTTTCCACCAGGCATGCACCAAGCATTCACTGCTTTATCTTCAATTAAATTAAACTCCCAGCGATAAGCATTTGCTTCAGAAACCATTCCGTTTGCACGCATAAATTTGTCTACGGCTTGAGAAATATTTTTTCCTACAGTCTGAACCTCATTGGTCATTTTTGCATCATTGGAAAGTTTATTTTCTTTCAGAAAGCCTTCATATTGCGCAAAACTGGCTGGCAATATTTCGGAATCACTTACCAAATTAAGACGTTGTCGGCCTGTAATTGGAACAGTGCTGCAGCTTATCATAAATAACATAAGCAATGAGAGCGAAATAAATTTTTTCATTTTAATAGGTTTTTTTAGTTAAGAAATCCTTTATGCATAAAATTACAAATTCTATCTTTACCTGCAAAATTAACCATTTTATGGATACAAATGCCTATAATGCCAAATTACCTTCAACTGCCTCTCCAAAAATTCCTGCATCAATTATTTTAACAGGAAAAATACTGCAATTTATAGCGCCACCATTGGCTGTTTTGTTCGCGATAAAACTTTTTAGAACACCTATCCGTTTCAAAACTCCCGCACGAGAAAAAATGATGGCCGAAAGCGCGCAGAAGAAAATGGTGCTGATTCCTGAATTAAATAAGGAAGTGATGGTTTACTCCTACGGCTATTCAAAAAGAAAAGTATTGTTGATTCATGGCTGGTCGGGAAGGGGAACGCAACTTTTTAAGATCGCCGACAAGTTGCTGGAAAATGGTTTTATGACGGTAAGTTTTGACGCACCGGCACACGGAAAATCGACAGGAAAAACGACGATGATGAATGAATTTGTTCAAACGGCCCTGTATTTGGAAAAAGAATTTGGGCCTTTTGAAATTGTTCTTGGACATTCATTGGGCGGAATGACAGTTTTAAACGCTCTTAAACAAGGATTAAACGCAAAAAAAGGCATCGTTATTGGTTCAGGAGATGTAATTTCGGGTATTATCAAGGAATTTGTGGCAAAAATCCAATTAAAACCTAAAATGGCCGATAAAATAAAACATCGGTTTTATAAGAATTTCGGGGAAGACATTGATAATTATTCAGCTTATATTGCCGCAAAATCGGTGAAAATTCCCGTCTTGGTAATTCATGACACAGAAGATATTCAAGTGCCTGTAAGTTGTGCGCACCATATTCGTCAAAACTTGGAACAAGGTGAAATTTTAATTACAAATGGCTTGGGACATAGCCGTGTTTTAAAAGACACCAAAGTGATCGATCGAATTGTGGAATTTATTAACAGAAATTTATAGCATGAAAAATTTATCTTTAGCGTTCATATTGATGACGCTTTTTGGATGCAACAGTTATTCACAAGAAAAAAACAAAAAAGTTATGGTTAAAAAAGTGGTTAAAACAGAGGAGGAATGGAAAAAAACATTGTCTCCGGAAGCATATTATGTTTTAAGGGAAAAAGGAACAGACAGGCCAAGTGAAGCCGGTTACACCGCTCATTTTGAAAAAGGAACTTACCATTGTGCGGCCTGTGGTTTGCAGCTTTTTGAATCGGGCAGCAAATTCGAATCGCATTGCGGCTGGCCTTCTTTTGACGATGCCATTGAAGGAACCGTAAACTATGTTTCGGACAGAAGCCACGGAATGATTCGCACTGAGATTGTTTGCGCTTCTTGCGGCGGACATTTGGGACATCTTTTTGATGACGGCCCAAAAGACACCACAGGAAAAAGATATTGCGTAAATACGACTTCCATTAAATTTGTGAAAGAGTAAAGACGGAAGGTGAAAGTTGAAAGCTTCAAAAAAAATCATTTTGTTCAATAAAAAATCCATTTGCTGTAAAACAGCAAATGGATTTTTACCTTTTATAAAGCCTTGTTTAAGCTTCGATTTCTTTAGGTTTTAATACAAGTCCGCCCACCATTTTCCAAACGGTGATGCCTCCGGCCACATTCACCATATCTTTTACGTGATGGTGTTTCAAAATCAATTCAGCCAAATAACCTCTCAAACCTCTTCTGCAAAAAAGAATAATTGGTTTGTTTTGATTCTTTATAAAATCGATGTGATTTCTAATTTCATCCAACGGAATATTAACGGCATTTTTTATGGTGCCTTCCTCAAATTCTTTTACAGTTCTTACATCAAGCAACAAAAATTCATTCGGATTGGTTTTTTCCAAATAAACTTCCAATTCTTCCACCGACATTTGAATGGCTTTATCGTCAAGCATATTTTCGGCCACAAAACCTGTCACCACCACCGGATCTTTTGCCGGCGAAAACGGCGGCGCATACGCCAAATCCAGTTGCGACAAATCGCTGATTTTAAGTTTTGCATAAATCGCGGTGCTCAAAACATCCACTCGTTTGTCCACGCCCACTTCTCCAAAAAATTCGGCGCCCAAAATTTCTTCAGTAATGGGGCTGTAATAAATTTCCGTAATCAAATCTTTCTGGCCTGGATAATAACTTGGCGTTGAACCGGCAATGGTCAGCACGGTTTCAAAAGGAATTGCCAACTCTGTCAAGGCCTTCGGATTTAGTCCGGTTCTCGCCAAAGTGTAGTCAAACACTTTTACGATGGCGGTTTTATAAGCGCCTTTAAAAACAATATTTTTTCCGGCAGCGTTGGCGCCAGCTGCCCTTCCGCCTTTATTTGAATGCGTTCCCAACGGAAAATAATCAAATTCATTGGTTTGCAAATTTTTAATGGAAACATTGTCGCCGGCTGCAAATACATCTTTTATGGAAGTTTCCATTCTTTCATTCACCTTTAAAGCGCCATTTTTAATATGATCTGCCCCTAAATTAACCAACAATTCGGTGTTGGGTAGAATGCCAACGCTTAAAATCACGAAATCTGTTTTTACAACTTTATGGCCTTCAATTTTAACGCCTGCAATTTTTCCTTTTTCATCCAAATCAAATTCAGAAACGATGCTGGAAGTAATCACTTCTATGCCGTTATTTTTCAAAACCGTTTCCGCAAAAGTGGCGAATTTAGGGTTCCACATGGTTAAAATTTGGTCAGCGCCTTCAATCAAAGTCACTTCTTTTCCGGCTTCCCGCAGGTTTTCAGCAACTTCAACGCCAATCAATCCGGCCCCGATAATGGTGATGTGTTTCGACTTAGAAGTCAACCCTTCTTTGGTAATTTTGTCGAAATCGGCCATGGAACGGCAAGTTGACCAGTTTGTGGCTTTTTTTATGTTTTTTATGGGCGGCACAATCGATTTTGCGCCGGTGGCAAAAACAAGCTTGTCGTAACTGTAAACACCTTTATCCGAATAAACAATTCTACTCTCAGTGTCGATAGAAACAATTTCCTCGTTCATTTTCACATCAATATTAAACCGCGTCCGCATCAAATCGGGTTTCACAACAATTAAGTCGCTTCTGTTTTCAATAATTCCCGAAAATGCGTAAGGCATTCCGCAGGTTGCATAACTTATATTTTCTCCTTTTTCAAACAATATTATTTCCGCATTTTCATTTTCTCTGCGCGCTTTTGCCGCTGCCGATGGGCCAGCCGATAAACCGCCTATGATTATAATTCTTTCCATCAATATGATTTTATAAAATTTTTGTGCAAATTTCGACCAATTTTATAAAGTGTTGTGTAATTATTATTACGCTAACGTTTCCGTAGTTTTTTCACAAATTACCTATTTATGGCAATCGTTGCAAAAAGAGGATGAGCATGCTACTTGTTAAAATATTTTGGGCGTTCCCGCCGAAAAGGCGGTCGGGCAATTCGCTGCAATCTTTTTAGCTTCGCCGAAAAGGCAAATCAAAAAAGGATTTACGCTACTGTCCCTAACGCATTTTTGAATTACGATTTTTGAATTACGATTTTAAAAATGGTGTAATCAAATGTAACCAAAGCAAAATTGCGCGCTTTGCGTTTTTTTTCATTGCGTTCCTTGCGGTTAAATGAAAATTTTGTTTAAATGGTATTTTTAACATTTTTATTAGGTTTCTATCATAGAATATGCATTTTTGAATTACGATTTTTGTCCCGATAACTTTCGGGATACGATTTTAAATTAGGAACTTCAAACTCTAGCCGCCAATTGATTTTTCATTGAGAAATAATGACTCATTTGTAATTTTTTTGCTGAAAAATGATTTAAATGAAATAAAAAGAAATTAAGTTCATTTTAGTATCTTTGTCCATTCTAAAAAACGAGGTAAACGACTATGTTCAATAATTTAAGCGAAAAATTAGATAAGGCCTTTCACACCCTGAAAGGACACGGAAAAATTACAGAAATAAATGTTGCGGAAACGCTGAAAGAAGTTCGAAGAGCGCTTTTAGATGCCGACGTAAACTTTAAAATAGCCAAAAACTTTACCGACACCGTTAAAGCAAAAGCCTTGGGACAAAACGTTTTGACAACGTTAAATCCGGGACAATTGATGGTGAAAATCGTAAAAGACGAACTAACCGAATTAATGGGCGGCGAAACCGTTGGGATTAACCTTTCTGGCGCGCCAACCGTGATATTAATGGCAGGTTTGCAAGGCTCAGGGAAAACAACTTTTTCCGGAAAACTGGCAAATTATTTAAAAACCAAAAAAAACAAACAGGTTTTATTGGTGGCTTGCGACGTTTATCGTCCTGCCGCCATCAACCAGTTAAAAGTGGTTGGAGAACAAATTGGCGTTGAAGTTTATGCGGAAGAAGGCAACCAAAATCCGATAGAAATTTCCAAAAATGCCATTAAACATGCAAAAGCCACCGGCAAAAATGTGGTGATTATAGATACCGCAGGCCGTTTGGCGGTTGATGAAGCGATGATGGCCGAAATTTCTAACATCCACAAGGCTGTTAGTCCGCAAGAAACACTGTTTGTGGTGGATTCCATGACCGGTCAGGATGCCGTAAATACCGCAAAAGCTTTTAACGATATATTAAATTTTGACGGTGTTGTATTGACCAAATTAGATGGTGATACCCGTGGTGGTGCAGCTTTGTCCATTAAATCTGTCGTAAATAAACCCATTAAATTTGTTGGTACGGGTGAAAAGATGGAAGCCATTGATGTTTTCTATCCAAACCGTATGGCAGAGCGAATTTTGGGAATGGGCGACGTTGTTTCGTTGGTGGAACGCGCGCAGGAACAATATGATGAAGAAGAAGCCCGTAAAATTCAAAAGAAAATTGCAAAAAATCAGTTCGGTTTTGATGATTTCCTGAAACAAATTCAGCAAATCAAAAAAATGGGAAATATGAAAGATTTGATGGGAATGATTCCCGGCGCCGGAAAAATGATGAAGGATATTGATATTGATGACAACGCTTTTAAAGGCATTGAAGCCATGATTCATTCTATGACTCCTGCTGAAAGAAGCGAACCTGTCATTATTGACGCTGTCAGAAAAAAACGCATCGCAAAAGGATCGGGAACCACCATCCAGGAAGTAAATCAATTGTTGAAGCAATTTACCCAAATGAGCAAAATGATGAAAATGATGCAAGGCGGCGGCAGTAAACAAATGATGCAAATGATGAAAGGAATGGGGAAATAGGTTTTTCAGTTATCGGTTATCTGTTATCAGTTAATCTGTGATGATTTAGCACCAAAACAATAAAAAAATTAATAAATAAAAGTATCTAAGTTGATAAAGTTTGATTTTTGGAAAACCGCAACTGAATACTGTAACCTAATTTAATATGATACTGCTCGACGGAAAAAAAACATCGGAAGACTTAAAAGTTGAAATTTCCGAATCGGTAAAACAATTAAAAGCCCAGGGGAAAAAAACACCGCATCTGGCCGCTATTTTGGTCGGAACTGATGGCGCCAGCATGACTTATGTAAGCAGCAAAGTAAAAGCCTGTCATTTGGTGGGATTTAATTCAACTTTGATTGAACTTCCAAGTGAAACATCCGAAGCAACCTTATTGCACGAAATTGAAAAATTAAACAACGATAACGACATCGACGGATTCATCGTTCAATTGCCGTTGCCTAAACATATCAACGAACAAAAAGTGCTCAATGCCGTAAATCCCGATAAAGATGTTGACGGATTTCACCCAACAAATGTGGGAAGAATGGCCTTGGATATGCCTTGTTTTTTACCTGCAACACCCTTCGGGATTTTAGAATTGCTGGAACGTTACAAAGTGGAAACTTCAGGAAAACACGTGGTAGTTATTGGAAGAAGCCACATTGTGGGCCGACCGATGAGCATTTTGATGAGCCAAAAACGCAAAGCCGGTGACGCAACAGTTACAATAACACACAGCAGAACCAAAAACTTAAAAGAATTTACGCTACAAGCCGATATTATCGTTGCCGCGCTCGGGATTCCCGAATTTTTAACCGGTGATATGGTGAAAGACGGCGTAACCATTATTGATGTTGGAATTACACGCGTTGATGACAAAACCAAAAAAAGCGGCTACCGTTTGGCGGGTGACGTACATTTTGAAAGCGTGAGCAAAAAAGCGGCTTTTATTACGCCGGTTCCCGGTGGTGTTGGCCCAATGACCATTGCCATGCTGATGAAAAACACCTTGTTGGCCTGCGAAAGAAAGTAAAATAATTACGCTGTTTAACCGCTAATTTCGCAAAGGTTTACGCAAAGTTCGCTAATGATTTTGAAAACAATAATAAGCTATTGTAATTCATTTTTTTGCGCCCTCAAGTATTTTTTCCTTGCGTACTTTGAGGTTAAAAAAATGTGAACTTTTTAACTTTAGGCATTTTAGGCACTCCAAACTTTAGGCACTTATTTTAAAAACAATATCAATCCCCTTCCCTATTTACCAGCGCAACAGAAAAAGCGGGCAAACAAATCGCCAAATATTCGCATTCGGCGTCAAACGGATTTGAATATTGGACGCGCACACCTTTATTTATTTTAATGGATTGCCCCGCTTCCAAAACAACAAGTTCCCCTTCAATATTAAATTGCTTTTTCCCTTTAATAATATAGGTATATTCATCAAATTGCGGCGTTTGAAAAGGTTCTTTCCAATGCGGCGGAGCTATCATGTGCGCCAAACTTAATTCGCCTTGTTGCGTGGTGTGCCCAAAATGTTCTTCTATCAATTTGCCGTCGGTGGTGGGAATTACAAAGGGCGATTTTTGTATCGTGTATTTTTTCATGGATTACTCTTTATTTTATCCAAATTTAAAGATTATTTGGGAGATCTTCGCCAACGTATTAAGATTCCTTAATTTAATTTGAAATAAACTTTAGGTTTTTGGAAAAAAGTAAAATATAAAGATTGGAAAATATTTTAATCTACTCAATATAAATGAATTATATCTTGTAAAATCAATCAATTCCCTTTAATTCAACAAAGTTTGGTATTGCTGATTTACAAAATTAGGACTGGAAACTTCTGAATATTTATGAGAAACAAACCGTTCATTCTGTTTGTTGTAAATATTGGCTATTTTTTCAATGATGGCGACAGATTCAGCTCTTGGAATATCGGTGAAATATGCCAGATTATTTTTTAGTTTATTGATGTCATAAATATTGGTGTTTTCCAAAAAAGACACAAAAGGATCATATTTTGAAAAGTCTTTGCTAAGTTCTCTCAGTTTTTCAGAAATTGGCGTAATGGAGCTAAAACTGTTGTTGCTCAATATAATAATGGTGATATCATCAGCTTTATACCTTCTTAAGGTGGTGCTAAATCCATTCCAAACCCCATTATGATAAACCAACTCCGTATCGATTTCCTGCTTCAATCGAAAGCCAAAACCATAAGGCACTATTTTGCCGCTGTTGGTTTTGCCGGGCATAAATGCTTTTGCCAAAATGGTGTCGTTTAAAATGGTATGCTCGGTTAAAGACTGGTTCCATTTAAACAGGTCACTTGCGGTAGAATACACCCCTTTATCGCCCACAACGCCATCATTAACCGTAAACGGAATGGCAATGTACGACTTTCCATATCTCCTAAAACCAATTAATTCCTCTTTTTTGCTTACTTGATTTGGATTATGAACATACGTATTCGTTAAATTTAATGGTTTAAAAAAACGACTGTCGAGAAAATCGCCCAAACTTTGGTTGCTTACTTTTGAAACTATGGAAGCCAATATAAAATAACCAGTGTTGCTATAATCAAATCGGTCGCCCGGTTTAAAATAAGGCTGCATTTTTAATTTGTCCATGAGGTTTAACATGGCTTGATTGTCTGGCGGCGTTTTACTTTTCCAGTTCTTTTCAGCCGCATACATATAGTTTGGAAGTCCGGATGTATGGTTTAACAAATGACGAATTCTGATATTTTTGTAAGGAAAATCGGCTAAATATTTTGTTGCAAAGTCATCTAAATCCAATTTGCCTTCCTGATACAACAACAAAATTGCCGCAGCGGTAAATTGTTTAGAAACTGAGGCAAGTTGGTAAGTGCTTGTGCTGTCAATTGGATCTTTTAAACGCAGATCTTTACGCCCAATATGTTCTTCAAACAATATTTTTCCGTTTTTAGCGACTAAAATACTGCCGTTAAATCCATACTGCTGGCTTAACTGACTTGTGTAATTGCGGATATTTTCTAAAGGAACCTTGTATGCAGCCATTAAAATTGAATGCTGCAATTCATTTTGCGAGCTGTAGTTGGAAGCTAAATCTTTGGAATCAAATAAATCGCCTGCTTGGTTTAAACGATTGAATTGGGGATCTCTGTCGGCGCTATTTGTAACAACGAAAAAAAACATTGACGCAAATAACAAAACGTAAATTAGATAGGGTTTATTCATTCTTGGTTGCTTTCTCTTATTTTATTAGATGGAAATTATGAGAAAATTATCGTCCTCATTTACCAATTTTTAAACGTGCTTTTTTCGCATTTATTGGGTTTGGCACTCATTAAATAAAATTAAACTTTACAATTATACAAAAATTATTTAATAGCTGCCAAAAAAATGCAGCTAAATGGCAGTTTTTGCATCAAGATTAATTTGGATTGACTTTTAGCCAAACAAAGAACAACTGATGCATATCATTTTATGAATAAAAATTGAAGCCTAATTTTAATGGAGTAATCCTAAATCCACTTATTATGAAACTTACATTTTTTGGCGGCGCCGGAACGGTAACCGGTTCCAAAATTTTATTGGACGTTAATTACAAAAAAATAATGATTGATTGCGGCTTGTTTCAGGGACTGAAAGAATTACGCGTAAAAAACTGGGAAAACATACCGCCAAATTTCAAAGGATTGGATTTGATAATTCTCACCCACGCACATTTAGATCACACCGGCTATCTTCCCCTTTTGGTTAAAAATGGCTATTCAGGGAAAATTTATTGCACCAAACCCACCAAAGATTTAACGAAAATTATTTTATTGGACAGTGCTAAAATACAGGAAGAAGATGCCCGAAGAGCCAATGAACACCATTATACCAAGCACAATCCTGCGAAACCTTTATATGATGTTGATGATGCCAAACATACGATGACCCATTTCAAAACTTTTGAACTGGACACCTGGAATGTGATTGACGACCAAATAAAGTTCAAATTTGTGAACAGCGGCCATATTTTGGGCAGTGCGTTTGTGGTTTTGGATGTTAACGGAAAAATTATTGTTTTCTCGGGCGATATCGGAAGAAAAGAACCACTCCTTTTACATCCTTTTGAATATATTGAAAAAGCTGATTATCTGGTTGTTGAATCTACCTACGGAAACAGAAACCATACAAATTTTTCAGTTAATGAGTTGTTGCTGAAGTATATAAATCATACTTATAATAAAGGCGGAATTTTAATAATTCCTACATTTTCAGTGGAAAGGGCACAAGAAATTATTTATTTACTGAGCCTTTTGAAACGAGATCATAAATTGCCAAATATTCCTATTTTCCTAGATAGCCCGATGGGCGTAAATGCCACAGATGTTTATTTTAAATATAGAGACCGGCATAAATTATCGGATGCAGATATAAAAAGTATGTTGGCAACCGTTCATTTGATCACTGAAATTAATGCGTCTAAAATAATCGTCAATAATAATGATCCTAAAATTGTATTGGCCGGAAGCGGCATGATTACCGGAGGAAGGGTTTTGCATTATTTGGATAAACTAATTTCAGACCAGAAAAATAGCGTGTTAATCGTTGGATTCCAAGCTGAAGGAACGCGTGGAAGAGCATTACTTGCAGGCGATGATGAAATTAAGTTTTTTGGCGAATATCATAAAGTGAATGCTGAAATTTTTAAGATCAACGAATTTTCAGGGCATGCAGATCAAGGTGAACTTTTAGACTGGCTTAAACATTTTAAGGAACCGCCAGCGCTTACCATCATCAATCACGGGGAGCCGCACCAAAGCCAGGCCTTGAAAACGAAGATTAAAACGGAATTAAATTGGAATTGCACCGTTGCAAAATTGAATAATGAGTATTATTTGGATTGAGATTAAAAATTAAAAACTTGCCGCAAAGAGCGCTAAAAACATTTTAGAATTGTTCGTTTTTAATTGAAGTTGCAACTTGCGTATTCTATGATAAAACACAAGACAAATTTGATTTATTTTAGCTTGCAAATTTGTATGTATTGATGTAAGGTGTTTTTCTGTTAATAACGCTAAA
>LNAP01002709.1_pt1 | contig 17431 bp, 15 predicted proteins | sample 602601 | NCBI WGS metagenome assembly LNAP01 (sample SAMN02440304, study PRJNA202911) | soil metagenome | biome: Subtropical and temperate rainforests or woodlands; isolation source: soil samples (1 kg each in a 20% v/v slurry with milli Q water) were... ... | reverse complement strand
GGTGCGCATGCTGCCCAGCAGGTGCGGTTTGTCGTACACGTAGTCGCCCGGCACCGAGGCGCGGCCCCAGCCGCGCGCATGGTCGGGGCCGAGGTTGCGGTCGCGCGGCTGCTGCGTGTGGCAGTACACGCAGCCGTTGGCGATGTAGACCTCGCGCCCGCGCAGCTGCGCGCTGGTATAGGGCTTGAGTCCTTCGGGCGGCGTGATGTCGCGCACCTCCATGTAGGGCAGCACCACCAGCGCTGCCGTGGCCACGGCCAGTGACACCATGGCCCCTGCCGCCAGCTTGATTTCATTTTCCATGGACCAACTCCAGTGCCTTGGGAGATGCCGGCGCGAACAGGGCTGCCCCCGTGCGCGCCGGGCCGAAGCGCAGCGCCATGGCCAGGAAGTGGCCGGCGAAGACGAGGTGGCTGGTCACCATCAGCGCGCCGCCCACGCTGCGCCACTGCAGGTAGGGGATGGTCAACGCGACCGACTCCATGAAGGGCCGCGAAGCGTCGAGCATGGCCAGGCCCTGCAGCCAGCCGCCGATGGTCAGGCCGACGAAGTAGATGCCGATGCCGATGGCCGCGAGCCAGAACTGCAGCGAGATCAGGCGCGGGTACGGCCACTCCCAGTTGAGCACGCGCGGCAGCATGAAATAGATGGCACCGAACAGCACCATGGTGACGAAGGCATAGGCCCCCAGGTGCGCATGCGCCACCGTGAAGTGCGTGAAGTGCGCCACCTGGTTGACGCTGCGCAGCGCCTCCAGCGAGCCCTGCACCGACGACAGCATGTACATCAGCCCGCCGAACATCATGAAGCGCAGCGTGGGCGAGTGGCGCACCAGGTGCATGCGGCCCCACATGGTGCCCGCCATGTTGATGGTGAAGGCCGCCACGGGGATGATCATCATCATGCTCTGCACGATGGACAGCGTGCTCAGCCAGCCCGGAATCGGCCCACCGATCAGGTGGTGCCCGCCCACCTGGCCGTAGAAGAAGGCCAGCGTCCAGAAGCCCAGGATGGACAGGTTGTACGAACGCACGGGCCGCCCGATGATCTTGGGCAGGAAGTAGTAGATGGCGCCCACGCTGATGGGCGTGAACCACAGGCCCAGCACGTTGTGGCCGTACCACCAGTTGGTGGTGGCCTGCTGCACGCCGGTGTGCACGCCGGGCAGCTTGCCCACGAGGAACAGCAGCGTGATCCACAGCAGCGCCGCCACCAGGTACCAGACGCTCACGTACAGGGATTCGACCTTGCGGTTGACCAGCGTGTACAGCACCGGCCCGATGATGCAGAGGAAACCCGCGACGATGAACAGGCCGATCTGCCACGGCATCTCCAGGTACTCCATGCCGTCGCTCCAGCCCGCGCCAATGGCGCCGATGGCGCTGGCGATGCCCGCATTGATGAGCGCACCGCCCAGCATCACCCACACGGCGCCGATGAGCGGCGTGCGCAGCAGGCGCGGCAGCAGCCAGACGATGAGGCCGAGCGCGGCGTTGGTGATCCAGCCGTAGAGCACCGCCGTCAGGTGCATGGTGCGCACGCGGCCGAAGGTCTGCCAGGCCTCGCCCACCAGCCAGTCGGGCATGTGCAGCTTGAGCGAGGCCGTGAGCCCCGCCGCGGAGCCCAGCACCAGCCAGAAAATGGCGAAGGCGATGAACATGAACACGGGGAAGGCGCTGGAGCGGTCGGCCTGCACGCGGTGCTCCAGCTCCTGCGGGTCGGGGGCATGGCCCTTGTGCGCGTCGTCGCCCGGTTCGGCGGCGGCCGCTTGCAGATGAGCACGCCCGGCATCCTGCAGCGCCGGGTCGTCGATCTGGCCGATCTCGCCGCGCGCGAAGATGACCGAAGCCGCCCGGGGATTTTCAACCAACAGGCCCTTGCGCATCGACCAGATGAAGACGAACAGCCCCATGATCGACAGCAGGAAGGCCCCCAGCAAACTCAGTATTGCACTGTCCATGGGTGGGTTTCCTTGTGGTTCTGGCGTGCGCCGCACGCCGCTTTTTTGACGCACTACAAGGACCCATCAGAAATCCTGTGGCAAGCGCTGGTGCGGCGGATTTTAAGATTCATAAAAAATGTATGTTTATCCGCACATCCAAGCCCATGCTGGCGCAAGTGTTAACGCATACTGGGGTGGAACCACGTACCCCATCCAAATGCCACGAACCGGTTTTAAAGGCGAAAAGGGCGAAAGTGACGGCGGCCTATCTGTAGGCGCTATTGGCTATGTTTTTGATGGCTTTTGATGCTCACGCTTTCTCTGTCGGCACCAGCCATTGGCGGGCCGCCGCCATCACGCAATCGGTCAGTCGCTCCAGGCTGGTCTGGGCCGAGCGGGCGTGCACCCAGTACAGCGGCATGGTCATGCCGGTGCCGGGCAGCAGTTCCACCAGGGTGCCGGCGCCGAGCTGGCGCTGGATCAGCCAACGGGGGTGCATGCCCCAGCCCATGCCCGCCTCGCAGCCGCGCACAAAGCCATCGTTGGACGGCACAAAGTGCTTGGGCGGACTCTGGCGCGAGGCCAGGCCCTGCCTTTGCAGCCACTGTTCCTGCAGGCGGTCCTTGCGGTCGTAGGTCATCATCGGCGCGTGGGCGATGGCCTCGGTGGTGACGCCGTGCGCGAAATGCTGCGCCACAAAGGCAGGGCTGGACGCTGCCACGTAGCGCACCGATCCCAGCGGCCAGGTGTTGCAGCCCGCAATGCTGCCCGCGCTGGCCGTGACGGCGGCCAGCACATCGCCTTCCTTGAGGCGCTGGGCCGTGTGGTCCTGGTCGTCGATGCGGATGTCCAGCAGCTCGTTGCCACCGCCTGTGAAAGCGGCCATGGCATCCATGAACCAGGTGGACAGCGAATCGGCATTCACCGCCAGCTTCAGCGTGGGGGGCGTGGCGTGGCCATCGGGCATCAGCGTGGGGTTGGTGCGGCGCAGTTCGTTTTCGAGCAGTGCCACCTGCTCCACATGCAGGCACAGCCGCCGCCCGGCCTCGGTGCCGGTACAGGGCGTGCCGCGCAGCACCAGCACCTGGCCCGTGCGTTCTTCGAGCTGCTTGATGCGCTGCGACACCGCCGAGGGCGTGACGTGCAGCCTGCGGGCCGCGCGCTCGAAGCTGCCTTCGCGCACCACGGCGGCCAGGGCCTGGAGGCCGGTGTAGTCGAGCATGAAAAATTGCTAACTTTGGTTCAGTTAAATTAATTTTACTTAATCCATGCCGCCACCCAGAATCGGTGGCATGTGGACTGCCCATGTTTCTTCTTCGTGGCTCGCCGGTTTCACCGTCTGCCTCTCGCTGATCGTGTCGATCGGGGCCCAGAACCTGTATGTGCTGCGCCAGGCCGTCAGCGGCCAGCATGTGCGCGCCTGCGTGGCCTGGTGCGTGGCCAGTGATGCGCTGCTGATCGGCGTGGGCGTGGCCGGTATGGCGCAGTTGCTGGGGCGCTCGCCTGCGCTGGCTTACTACCTCACCGTGGGCGGTGCCATCTTTCTGCTGGCCTATGGCCTGTTTGCCTGGTGGCGCGCGCTGGCTGCGCCGGATGCCAGCCTGGGGGGGGCGCAAGACGCGGCCCCGCGGGGTCTGCTGGGTGTGCTGGGCACCCTGGCGGTGATCACGCTGTTCAACCCCCATGTCTATCTGGACACCGTGGTGCTGGTGGGCTCGATTGGTGCGCGCCAGGACGGCGGCCTCAAGTGGGTGTTCGTGGCAGGGGCGGCCTCGGCCAGCCTGGTGTGGTTTGCGGCGCTGGCGCTGGCCGGGCGGCGGCTGCAGGGCCTATTTGCCAATCCCCGCGCCTGGCGGGTGCTGGATGCGCTCACGGGCTGCATGATGCTGGCGCTGGCGTGGTGGGTGTGGCAAGGGGTTGCGGGCTGAGGCAGGCCGGCAAGGTCAAGGGTGATTTGGTCGGGGATACGGGACCCTGCTGCGGTTCTGCCGTGGCTGGGCCGCGCAGGGCAGCCGGCCCGGCCGCTTCACCCATGCGGGTGCCCATCGGAAGATGGGGCCTCTGCCGCCGATCTGCGGGCCAGGTTGATGGGGCCGTGCCGTACGACTGGCGTGGGTCGGGCACCGCCAATGTGGTCACGGGTTCGGGCAATCGGTACAACCCAACTACGGCAACGCCATGAACAGCTGTGGCGGCGACATGGCTTTTCGCCAGGGCTGGGCGGTGAACCTGGATGAAACCCGGAGTTCAATGGCCGGCTTCTGACGGGTGATCCCCGGCGCTACCGCCAAACACTGGGTGCGTGCCGAAATACCCGAGAAACAGATTGCGGGCAATACCGTGGGCAGTGACCTGCAGATCGTGCGCCACCTCGGGTGCGAACAGCCGGGTGGTCTGCTCGCCCCACAGGCGCACCCACACGGCGAAATGCGCGGGTGTCACGCCCTGCAATGCCATGTGCTTGCCAAAGACATTGCCACGAAAGCTCTTGCTGCCCAGCGCAACGGTGCTCCAGAAGTCCACCATGCGCGCCAGATGGGGCTCCCACCGATCGCGCAGGGCCTCCTCGAACACGGGGCCCAGCAATGCGTCGGCCCGGACCGCGGCATAAAAGCTGTGCACCAGCTCGGTCAGGCTTTCCACGCTGGGTGTGCGCCACCCGCCGGTGTCGTTCTCACCGTCCGGCGTCTGGCGGGGCGCAGAGGGGTTCAGCTGCATCCGCAACCCGAGGAGCCGCAGCCTGCAGCCGCAGCAGGCGCTGCCTCGAACTGCGGAAACAGCACGTTGTTTTCGAGGTGGATGTGGTTGACCAGGTCGTCGCCAAACTGGGCGATGCCGGCGTACAGCGCGCGCCAGGTGTTGCAGGCACCGGCGGGCGGCGTGGCGTCGTGGGTGAGGGCGTTCAGCTGGTCAAGGGCCGCGCCATGGTCCGTATGCTCGGCACGCATCATGCCGATGGGCTGGCCCACGAACGGGTTGCCGCCCGACTTGAGCATGGGAAACAGGATGGCTTCTTCCTTTTGCATGTGCGACAGCAGTTCTTGCTGGATCTCTTCGAGCAGATCGCCCAGCCCGGCGGGCACATCGGGGTTGGCGCGGTGCACGGCTTCCACGCGGTGCGCCATGCGGATCAGTTCGGGCAACTGCACGCGATGCACGTCATGGTAGCGCGTGAGGATGTGGTCGATCAACGCGCCGGGTTCTTCCACCCCGGGCAGGGCGCTGGGGCGCTGCAGGGCTGCCAGCTCGGCCAGCACGCCATTCACGTCCAGACCTTTCTCGGCCGCGGCCGTTGCCAGGGGGACTTGGCCGCCGCAGCAAAAATCGAGTTTCAGGCGCCGGAACACGGCGGTGGCGCCGGGCAGCTGGACCGCAATCTGGCCGATTTGCTGATCGGCACTCAGGGCGGCAGGGGCGGATGCGGTGGATTCCAGACGGGCGTTCATGGCGAGGTCCTTTTAAGATTCATATGGTGTGAATATTTTATGGCATAAAATTCATGTCCACTACCTCTTTTAATTGACCTGTGGCAATCCAATGCGTCTGACCCAATGGACCGATTACACGCTGCGTGTGCTGATGTATTGCGCGGCGACTGAAGGGCGTGTGCAACCCGTCACCATCAGCGAGGTGGCGGAAAGCTATGACATTTCACGCAGCCACCTCACCAAGATTGTCCAGGAGCTGTCTGCCCAGGGCCTGCTGGAAACCACGCGCGGGCGCGGCGGCGGCATGCGCCTGATGAAACCCGCCGCAGAGATCAACATCGGTGCCGTGGTGCGTGCCACCGAAACCGATTTCAACCTGGTCGAATGCTTTGACCCCGCGCAAAACCAGTGCCGGCTGAGCAGCCACTGCTACCTCAAGGGCGTGCTGGGCCAGGCCATGCTGGCCTTTCTCGCCGTGCTGGACAAGGTGACGCTGGCCGATTTGCTGGCCGAACCCCAGAGCGTGGTGGCGATGCCCCAGTCGCGCCGCCTGGCTGCGACGCAGCCAGTGCCGGGTTTGCCGGATGCGGCCGGGTAGCGCCTGAAAACTTTTGTGTGACTGCCAGTTTCCGGCAGGATGCAGAAAGGGGTTGGTTCTCAGGGCCGCAGCACTTCCAGAAGCCGGTCCAGTCCACCCTGGTTGATGGCAATCTTGGCCTGCGCGCGCACGGCCGGCTTGGCGTGGTAGGCCACCGACAGGCCGGCGGCACCCATCATGGGCAGGTCATTTGCGCCATCGCCCACGGCAATCGCCTGCGCTGGCGAAATGCCCATGAGCGAGGCCACTTCCAGCAGCGTGCGGCGTTTTTCTGCACCGTCGCAGATATCGCCCCAGGCCTGGTCCACCATGCGACCGGTGAGCAGGCCATTGTCCACCTCCAGCAGGTTGGAGCGGGCAAAGTCGATGCCCAGGCCCGCCCGCACGCGATCGGCAAAGAAGGTGAAGCCACCCGACACCAGCAGCGTGGTGAGGCCGGCGGACTTGGCGGCGGCGATCAGCTCTTTGGCGCCGGGGTTGAAGCGCAGGCGCTCGGTGAACACCTGCTCCATGTGCTGCAGGGTCACGCCCTTGAGCAGTGCCACGCGCTGGCGCAGGCTTTCCTTGTAGTCGGTGATGAGGCCCTGCATGGCGGCCTCGGTGATGGCCGCCACTTCGGCCTTGCGGCCGGCGGCATCGGCGATTTCGTCCACGCACTCGATGTTGATGAGGGTGGAGTCCATGTCGAAGGCAATCAGCTTGTAGCTCGACAGGGACAGCGGGGGCTCAATGCCCTGGACAACAAGGCCCGGGGCGAATTCGGTGGCGTGGGTCATGGGAAACGGGGCTGTGTCATGGATGCGAAGGGCGCAATGGTAGCCCGTCGGCCGGTGCACCCGCCGCCGCAGGGACCCGCGGAACCCGGTGCCCAGCGGGAGCGCGGTAACCGTGGGGCGGGTTCTGCCGCCTACTTGGGAGGCCCCAGGTAGAGCGGGTCGGACCAGGTGGCCAGCCATTGCGGTTTGAAGGCCACGAAAATGGCCGTGAGCATGCCGGTGACAAACGCATCACCCCAGGCCATGAGCCAGCGTGCCACCAGTGAGAGCTCATCGCCCACCCCGGGCAACTGGTGGCCACTCCATTGCGACAAGGCGCCCGAGGCAAAGAGGCACAGCACCGTGCCCAGAAAGGCGCGGCCCAGCACATAGACAAAGAGGTGGGTTCCGAGAAACCGCCGAATCAGCGCCCCCACCATCAGCGCCAGGGTGGCAGGCACCACGCCTTGCCAGGCGATGGCACCCAGCGCCTCGGGCCAGCCCATGGCGGGTGACAACAGGCAGGCGATCACACCCACCCCGATGAGTGCCGGTATCGCCAGCGGCCAGCCCAGCATCAGCACCACCATGCACGCACCCGACCACTGCAGTTGCAGCGGCATGGCATGCAGCGTGGGCAGGGCCCACATCCAGGGCAGCAGCACCAGCGTGGCGAGCAGCGGTGTCCATAGCGCGGCCGGGGCACCCTGGGTTTCGTGCGCCAGCGGCTTGCGGCTGGCCAGCATGCGCCAGGGCCATGTGGCCAGGGCGGCAGCCAGGGCAAGGAAGGTGAGGGCGGCTTCCAGCCACATGGTGTTCACTATTGTTTGAATAGCATTTGGCGTTTTATGGAGCAGAGTCAGAGGCTTTTTTGATGAAAGTTCAGGCAGCAACCAGCGGCTGCCCCAGGCTGCGCAAGATGTCGCGCACCATCTGCGCGCGGTCCTTGGGCTCTTTCAGTTCGCGCTCGATGCGCAGCTTCTCGTTGCCCGCCAGCTTGATGTGCTTGTTCTTCTGGATCAGCTCGATGATGCGCATCGGGTCGATGGGCGGCTGGGGCTTGAAGGTGATGTTGATCACGCCGGGCGCGGCATCCACCTTCACCACGCCGTAGGGCTGGCTCAGCACGCGCAGGCGGTGCACGTCGATGAGCGTCTGCGCCTGCGGTGGCAGTTTGCCGAAGCGGTCCACGATCTCTTCGAGCAGGCCGTCGATCTGGTCGGGGTTCCTGGCCGTGGCCAGCTTCTTGTAGAACGACAGGCGCAGGTGCACGTCGCCGCAGTAGTCGTCGGGCAGCAGCGCCGGGGCGTGCAGGTTGATGTCGGTGGTGACCGACAGGGGGCTGAGCAAATCGGGCTCCTTACCCGCCTTGAGCGCCTTGACGGCCTCGCTCAGCATCTCGTTGTAGAGCTGGAAGCCCACCTCCAGCATGTTGCCGCTCTGGTTTTCGCCCAGCACCTCGCCCGCGCCCCGGATCTCCAGGTCGTGCATGGCCAGGTAGAAGCCGCTGCCCAGTTCCTCCATCTGCTGGATGGCGTCGAGCCGCTGCTGCGCCTGCTTGGTCAGCCCTTCGATGTCGGGCACCATCAGGTACGCATACGCCTGGTGGTGGCTGCGGCCCACGCGGCCGCGCAGCTGGTGCAGCTGTGCCAGGCCGAACTTGTCGGCGCGGCTCATGATGATGGTGTTGGCCGTGGGCACGTCGATGCCGGTCTCGATGATGGTCGAACACAAGAGGATGTTGAAGCGCTGGGCCACGAAGTCGCGCATCACGCGTTCGAGCTCGCGCTCGGGCATCTGGCCGTGGGCCACGGCGATGCGGGCCTCGGGCAGGATTTCTTCGAGCTTCTGGCGGCGGTTTTCGATGGTCTCCACTTCGTTGTGCAAAAAGTAGACCTGCCCGCCGCGCTTCAATTCGCGCAGCACCGCCTCGCGGATCACGCCCGTGCCTTCGGTGCGCACAAAGGTCTTGATGGCCAGGCGCCGCTGCGGCGCGGTGGCGATGACCGAGAGGTCGCGCAGGCCTTCGAGCGCCATGCCCATGGTGCGCGGGATGGGCGTGGCCGTGAGGGTGAGCACATCCACCTCGGCGCGAAACTGCTTCATGGCCTCCTTGTGGCGCACGCCGAAGCGGTGCTCCTCGTCGATGATGAGCAGGCCCAGGTTGTGGAACCTGGTGGATTCGGAGAGCAGCTTGTGCGTGCCCACCACGATGTCCACCGTGCCGTCGCCGATGCCCTTGATGGCCGCCGTGATCTCCTTGCCCGAGCGAAAGCGCGAGACCTCGGCCACCTTCACCGGCCATTTGCTGAAGCGGTCCACCAGCGTCTGGTAATGCTGCTCGGCCAGCAGCGTGGTGGGCGCGAGGAAGGCCACCTGCTTGCCGCCCGTCACGGCCACGAAGGCTGCGCGCAGCGCCACCTCGGTCTTGCCGAAGCCCACGTCGCCGCAGACCAGGCGGTCCATGGGGCGGGGCGAGATCATGTCCTGGATGACGGCGTGGATGGCGGCGTTCTGGTCGGCCGTTTCCTCGAAGCCGAAGTCGTTGGCGAACTGCTCGTAGTCCTGCGGGCTGTAGCGGAAGGCATGGCCTTCGCGCGCCGCACGCCGGGCGTAGATGTTCAGCAGCTCGGCGGCCGAATCGCGCACCTGCTCGGCGGCCTTGCGCTTGGCCTTTTCCCACTGGCCGCTGCCGAGCTTGTGCAGCGGCGCCTCGTCGGCGCTCACGCCGGTGTAGCGGCTGATGAGCTGCAGCTGGCTCACGGGCACGTAGAGCACGGCCTTGTCGGCGTATTCCAAGTGTAAAAATTCCTGCATGGCGGGCGTGCCGTCGGGGTTCTTGTTGCCCACGTCCATGTTCACCAGGCCCCGGTAACGGCCGATGCCATGCTGGCTGTGCACCACCGGGTCGCCCACGTTGAGTTCGGCCAGGTCCTTGATCAGCGCCTCGACGTCGCTGACCTGCTCCTGCTTCTTGCGCCGGCGCGTGGTGGGGCCGGCGGCGAACAGCTCGGTTTCGGTGACGAAGTCGATGCCGTCCTCGATCCAGCGGAAGCCCACGGTCAGGCCGGCGGTGGCGATGCCCACCTTCTCGGCGGTGTCGGCCTGGAACTCGGCCAGCGAGTCGAAGGCCGGCGGGTTCAGCTGCGAAGCGCGCAAGAAGTCCAGCAGGCTCTCGCGCCGGCCATCGCTCTCGGCCAGCAGCAGCACGCGGTGCTGGGTGTTGCGGATGTGGGCGTGCAGGCGGGCCAGCGGGTCCTCGGCACCGCGCACCACCGACAGGTCGCCGAGCTGGTGAAAGTGCGGGTGGTCATCCACGTCCTGCACGCCAGGACGCAGCGACAGCTGGGCGTGTTGATTGGCGCGCGTGTAGAACTGGTCGATGGACAGGAACAGCGATTCGGGTGGCAACGCAGGGCGCTCCGGGTCACCCTGGATCAGGCGGAACCGGTCTTTCGTGTCCTGCCAGAAGCGCTGGAAGGCGGGCTCCAGGTCGCCGTGCAGGACCACGGTCGCTTCGTCTCCAAGGTAGTCGAACACCGTGGCCGTGTCGTCAAAGAACAGCGGCAGGTAGTACTCGATGCCGGCCGTGGCCACGCCGGCGCCCATGTCCTTGTAGATGCGGCTCTTGGTCGGGTCGCCCTCCAGCATCTCGCGCCAGCGGCTCCTGAACTTGGCGCGCGCCTCGTCGTCCATGGGGAACTCGCGGCCGGGCAGCAGGCGCACCTCGGGCACCGGGTACAGGCTGCGCTGGCTGTCGGGGTCGAAGGTGCGGATGGAGTCGATCTCGTCATCGAACAGGTCCACGCGGAACGGCACCAGCGAGCCCATGGGGAACAGATCGATGAGTCCACCGCGCACCGCGTATTCGCCCGGACTCACGACCTGGGATACATGGCTGTAGCCGGCCAGCGTGAGCTGGGCCTTGAACCTGACCTCGTCGAGTTTCTGCTTGACCTGGAAGTGGAAGGTGTAGCCGGCCAGGAAGGAGGGCGGTGCCAGCCGGTACAGCGCCGTGGTGGCGGGCACCAGCACCACGTCGGCGTCCCCCTGGCTGATGCGCCACAGCGTGGCCAGCCGTTCGCTGATCAGGTCCTGGTGCGGCGAGAAGGTGTCGTAGGGCAGCGTCTCCCAGTCGGGGAACAGCGCGCAGCGCAGGCCAGGCGCAAAGAATGCCATTTCCTCGATGAGGCGCTGCGCATCGGTGGCGTCGGCCGCCACGATGGCGGTGGTGCGGCCACTGGCCTTGTCGCGCTCTGCCAGGCGGGCCAGCAGCAGGGCATCGGCGCTGCCCACGGGGCGGGGCAGGGTGAAACGTTTTCCGGGGGAGAGTTTGGGCAGTTCCATGCGGACGGTGTCGTCTGGGCCGCCGCATCCCCTGGGGCGCGAAACGCGCACGGGCCGGATGGGGGGCAGCCGGAGATTTTAGAATGAGCAATCCATGACCGCTCCGTTGCTGCCACCTCCGCTCGCCCCCTCGTCTGCCCAAGGGCGCTTCTGGGCGCTGGTGCCTTGTGCGGGCATGGGCTTGCGTGCCATACCCTCTGCCGCCACGCCGGTCGTGGCTCCGGCTGCGCCACCCTTGCCCAAGCAATACCATCTGGTGGCGGGGCACCCCATGGTCACGCACACCCTGGCGGCCTTTGCAGGGGTGAGCCGCCTGCTGGGCACGCTGGTGGCGGTGGCGCCGGGGGACCATTTTCTGGATGCCTACGCCCACCCTGCGTTTTTTACCGTGGAATGCGGCGGGCCCACGCGTGCGGATACCGTGCTGGGCGGCCTGCGGGCCCTGACGGAGCGCGGGGCACAGGCCAACGACTGGGTGCTGGTGCATGACGCCGCGCGCTGCCTGGTCACCTCGCAGCAGATTGACGCCCTGATCGACACCTGCCAGCACGACGGCGTGGGTGGCCTGCTCGCGCACAAGCTGGCCGACACGCTCAAAACATCGATTGACGGCCCCGGTGGCGTGCGCGTGGCCTCTACGGTGGACCGCAGCGACAAATGGCTGGCCCAGACGCCTCAGATGTTCCGCATGGGTCCGTTGAGAGCGGCCATCGAGCATGCGGGCTCGGGCGCCACCGACGAAGCCAGTGCCATGGAGGCGATGGGCCTGCACCCGCGGCTGGTGCCGGGCGGCGCGCAGAATTTCAAGGTGACCTACCCGGACGACTTCGCCCTGGCGGCCGCCGTGCTGGCGCAACGGGCGCATGGCGCCACGCTGGATCGGTTGGGTGGCGCATGCGGGCAGGCGGCGGCCTGTGGCAAAAAGACCATTTTTTGAGCCCCTTGCGGGCGAAGGTGACGCAATGAATTTCAGGATAGGCGAAGGCTGGGATGTGCATGCGCTGGTGCCCGGGCGCCGGCTGGTGATTGGCGGGGTGGAGATCGCCCATTCGATGGGCCTGCTGGGCCATTCGGATGCGGATGTGCTGTTGCATGCCATCACCGATGCCCTGCTGGGGGCCGCCGCGCTGGGCGATATCGGCAGCCATTTCCCGGACACCGACGCGGCATTTCGGGGTGCGGATTCGGGCGTGCTGCTGGCGGAAGCGGCGCGGCGGGTGCGCGCAGCGGGTTACGACATCGGCAATATCGACAGCACGGTGGTGGCGCAGGCGCCGCGCCTGGCCGCCCATATTCCGGCCATGCGCGCATGCATTGCGGCTGCGGTGGGCGTGGGCGAGGGGCAGGTGAACGTCAAGGCCAAAACCGCTGAACGCCTGGGGCCGGTGGGCCAGGGACTGGCCATGGAGGCCCGGGCCGTGGCGCTGCTGTTCCGGGCCTGACCCACGCGGGCGCGGCCAGCGCGGCCTGGCCCGCCACCCGGCATGCAATCAACCCATATGGTCTTCGGCGCGGCGGCGCGGAAGTTGCCGCTTGACGGAAGGGCGCTGCAGACGCTGCTTGGGGTCTTCGCCATCGGGCATGCTGGTGGCCCGCTGCAGCTGGATATGGGCCACCAGGCCGCCGGAGCTGGAGTTGGCCAGCGCAAAGATGCCACCCATGCGTTGCACGGTCTTGTCCACGATCGACAGGCCCAGCCCGGCACCTGCGGCAGCGGTGCGTGCTGAATCACCGCGAAAGAAGGGCTTGGTCAGATGGGACAGCTGCTCGGGCGGCACGCCGGTGCCGTGGTCGCGCACCTTGATCAGCACCCAGTTTTCGCGGCCCTTGGCGGCGATGTCCACATGGGTCACGGCCGTGTCCACCGTCTTGCCATAGCGGCGTGCGTTTTCCAGCAGGTTGGAGATCACGCGCGCCAGCTCCACTTCGTCGGCCAGCACGTTCAGGTCCTCGGGAACCGCCATGGTGATCTGCAGCTCGCGGTGGTCTTGCACCGCATAGACGCAGGACGACACCACACCGTGCAGGTTGACCGGGGCGAGGGTGGCATGGTCCGGACGGGCGTAGTCCAGAAACTTGTCGATGGTGGCGTCGAGCTGCACGATGTCCGCCACCATGTGTTCGCGGGCGATTTCGTCGGTCACGCTCATCTCGGTTTCGAGCCGCAGGCGCGCCAGGGGCGTACGCAGGTCGTGCGAAATGCCGGCCAGCATGACGGCACGGTCCTGCTCCAGCTTGGCGAGCTTTTGCGCCATGCGGTTGAAGCCGATGTTCACCTCGCGGATTTCGCTGGTCACGGCTTCTTCATCGAGGTGGCTGGCAGCAAAGTCGCCGTCGCGCACGCGGTTGGCGGCATACGACAGCTGCTTGAGCGGCTGGTTGATCAGCCGCGCAATGGCGGCGGCGCCGGCCAGCGACAGGGCCCCTGCCGTGACCAGCCAGATCAACCAGGTGCGGCCACCGGCCGGGCTGAAGCGCGAACGGTCCATCAGCAGCCAGTTGGGGTCGCCATTGATGTTGAAACCCACCCACAGACCGTTTTCACCGTTCACGTTCTGGGCCACGATGGTGTCCGGGCCCAGGCGCTGGGTGAGCTCGTCGGTGAGACGGCTGCCCAGCGCGGTGCTGTCGAGCAGAGTGAACTTGTCGCCCGGCTCGCGCGGCAGGATGCGCACCCCTTCCTGGTCGGCCATGGTCTTGATGAGCGACACGCGCGCGATCGCATCGGCGTGCACCAGGGCGGCTCGGCTGAGGTTGACCAGCGAGGCAATCTGCTGGGCCGTGTGCAGCGTGCGTGGCTCGAATTCGAGGGCGCGCAGCGTCTGCAGCCAGGCCAGGATGCTTCCTACCAGCAACAGCGCCAGCAGAAAGAAGGTGCGCCAGAACAGATTCAACCCCACGCGCGCGCGCTGCTCGCGCGCGCGGCGCAAGGATTCCAGGGGGGCTGGGCTGGTGGCGTCGGACGGTGGGGTCACCGTTTGCCCAAGCGTGGGGTTCGCCCGGCCTTCAGAGTGGCGCATGAAGGGGTCAGCTCGTTCCGTCCGGTACGAAAACATAGCCTACGCCCCAAACGGTCTGGATATAGCGCGGTGCGGCAGCATCGACCTCCACCAGCTTGCGCAGGCGCGAGACCTGCACGTCCAGGCTGCGGTCGAAGGGCTCGAACTCGCGGCCGCGTGCCAGCAGCGCCAGCTTTTCGCGCGACAGGGGCTGGCGCGGGTGGCGCACCAGGGCCTTGAGCATGGCGAACTCACCCGTGGTCAGCGGCAGCTCTTCGCCATTGCGCTGCAGCGCGCGGGTGCCCAGATCGAAGGTGAAGGGGCCGAAGGTGACCACCTCGTTGTCGCCCGACGGGGCGCCAGGTGCCTCCTGGGCGGGGCGGCGGCGCAGCACGGCGTGCACGCGCGCCAGCAGCTCGCGGGGGTTGAAGGGCTTGCCCAGGTAGTCGTCGGCGCCCACTTCCAGGCCGACGATGCGGTCCACGTCCTCGCCCTTGGCGGTGAGCATGATGATGGGCGTGCGGTCGTTGGCGGCACGCAGGCGGCGGCAAATGGACAGTCCGTCTTCGCCGGGCATCATCAGGTCGAGCACGATGAGGTCGACGGTTTCGCGCAGCAGCAGGCGGTTCAGCGCCTTGCCGTCTTCGGCGACCATGACTTCAAAGCCCTCCTGGGTCAGGTAGCGGCGCAGCAGATCGCGGATGCGGGCATCGTCGTCCACCACCAGAATCTTGTCGGTGCGGTTGGTTGTTGTAGCCATGGTGAGTACGGGTCCAATTTGTAACAGAGCCAATTCTGACCAGCTTCAGCCCCGAAGTTCGGTATTCTGCCTGTTTTTTGACCAACTGTTACAAGTTTTGCCCTGGCACGCAGGCCGCTCACGCGGGCTTCACCAAGGGAGCCTTCACAGCGGTTACTGTGGGGGCGTGTGCGGTCCGGTGTGGCGCTGTACGTAGATCGAAAGAAAGGTCCTGGTATGAAGAATGCTATTCGTTTGATAGCTGCTAGCGCTTTGATGGTGAGCGCTGGAGCTGTTTTTTCTCAGAATTCGCAGACAACCGAGCCGCGCAACGTGGTGCAGCTGTCGGCGTCTGGCACGGTGGAGGTGCAGCAGGATCTGCTGGTGCTCACCCTCTCGGCCAGCAAGGACGGCCCGGATGCCGCTGGCGTGCAGGACCAGCTCAAGCAGGCGCTCGATGCGGCACTGGCCGAAGCCAAGCGCAATGCGCAGACGGGGCAGCTGGACGTGCGCACCGGCCCTTATGGCCTGTACCCGCGCTACGCCAAGGACGGCAAGATCAATGGCTGGCAGGGCCGGGCCGAGCTGGTGCTGGAGGGGCGCGACTTTGCGCGCATCACCGCCACGGCGGGCAAGATTCCGTCGATGCCCATCAGCCAGGTCGCTTTTGCGCTCTCGCGCGAGGCCCGTGCCAAGGTCGAAACCGAGGCGCAGACCCAGGCCATCGAGCAGTTCAGGGCCCGTGCGACTGAACTGGCCAAGGGTTTCGGCTTTGCCGGCTACAGCCTGCGCGAGGTGGCGGTGCACAGCAATGAGATGTCGCCCGGACCCCGCCCACGCATGGTGGCGATGGAGGCCAAGGCCGCGCCGTTGTCGGATGCGGCGGTACCCGTGGAGGCGGGCAAGGCGCAGGTGGTGGTGACTGTCTCTGGCTCCGTGCAGATGCGCTGAGCGCCAACATGTGCCTGTCACCGCCGGGGTGCCTGACCGTGCTGCCGGCTTGTTTTCGGCGCGCCGCCAGTCACCATGGCCAGTGGTGTTGACCAGATGGTCGAAGCCGGCGCGCGTTGCCGGGTTTGCTGCGGCACAGCGCGCAGGTGTTCGGTAAAGGCACCGAAGGTGGTGATGTTGCCATTGTCGAACCGCAGTGCCACGGCCCGGCGGCGCAGGGCTGCAGTGTCGGCCACCGCGGCCTGGCGGCGGGAGGTGAGGAATACGTCACCGCCGCCCCTGGCGATGCGCAACGCGGTGTTGCGGCCCGGGCCCCGGCTGCCGCCGGTGGCCAGGGTGATGGGGGGTGTGTGCAGGGGGCATGGCGAACTTCGGTGGGTGGTGTCCTCCAGGGTCCGATCATGGCTTGAGTGGGTTGCCAAAACTCTTTCATTTTTTGCCTGATTCTCCAAAATCAGTGCCAGGCGACCTGCAAACCGGTACGCTCGGCGGTATGACAAGCCCCTTGTTCCAGGCCGTAAGCCGCTATGCCGAAGCCCATGCCCCTGCCCACCAGGGCGGTGTGGTGCAGACCCCCATCCCCGGACTGAGCACGGTGCGCGCTACCGAGCCCAGTGGGCTGCTGTACGCGATTGCCCGCCCCCGCATCTGCCTGGTGCTGCAGGGCTGCAAGCAGGTGGCCATGGGGCCGCAGACCTTCGGGTCCGCGGCGGGCGAGTCCTTGCTGATCACGGCCGATGTGCCCACGGTGAGCCAGATCACCCGCGCCAGTGCGGTGGCTCCGTATCTCTCGATGGCGTTGGAGTTGAGCCTGCCGGTGATTGCCGACCTGTCGGCCCAGATGGGGGCGGTGCCCGGGGATGACCACGCTCCCGTGCGTGTGGAACCGATCGATGCCGAGGTGGCCGATGTGGCCCTGCGCCTCATGCGCCTGCTGGAGCGGCCCCAGGCTGTGCCGCTGCTGCACGCCTCGCTGGTGCGCGAGCTGCATTACTGGTTGCTGGCCGGGCGGCATGGTGCTGCCATCCGCCGCCTGGGCTGGCCCGGCAGCCATGCCCATCGGGTGGCGCGTGCGGTGGCGGTGCTGCGTACCGACTTTGCGCAGCCCCTGCCGGTGGAGAGCCTGGCTGCGCTGGCAGGCATGAGCCCGTCGTCTTTTCATCAGCATTTCAGGGCGGTCACATCGCTTTCGCCGCTGCAGTTCCAGAAGCAGCTGCGTCTGATCGAGGCGCGGCGGTTGATGCTGTCCGAGGGGGCCAGCGCCAGCCGCGCGGCTTTTGCCGTGGGCTATGAGAGCGTTTCCCAGTTCACGCGCGAGTACGGCCGGCTGTTCGGCCTGCCGCCGGTGCGCGACACGCAGGCCGCCAAGGGCCGGGCGCGTGCGGCAGCATGAGTGACGAGATTTGCCTTGCGCAACCTTTGAAATCCGGCAGAACTGCAGCCAGGCGGGGCGCTGCGCCCCATGGCCATGGCTTAGCGCCTGTTGACGATCCCCTGGGAGATCGTAAGCCAATGGGATGGACGCCCCCGCCCTAAACGGCATCGAAAGTGCCACAGTGGAGACGTTAGTTCGTCCACTCGAACCAGCAGGAGCGTCCACCATGAAGATTACAACCATTGGCATCGACTTGGCAAAGAATGTGTTTCAGGTCCACGGCGTGGATGAGCATGG
>LNAP01000854.1_pt2 | contig 17437 bp, 15 predicted proteins | sample 602601 | NCBI WGS metagenome assembly LNAP01 (sample SAMN02440304, study PRJNA202911) | soil metagenome | biome: Subtropical and temperate rainforests or woodlands; isolation source: soil samples (1 kg each in a 20% v/v slurry with milli Q water) were... ... | reverse complement strand
GACATAGATAAAACCGGCGCGGCACAACACGGGCGTGCCGTGATCGTAGGCGCTGTTGACACCCGGCAAGGCCACGAACGGCAGCACCGGGACGATCTGATTCCACTGCTGATCCACTTGCCGCAATGTGATCCGGGTGGCGGGCAGCGGCAGCAGGATCGGCTTGCCGCGCTCGGTTTCGATCTCCAGCATCAGCCGGTGCTTGGGCTCGCCGGACCAGTCCCAGACATGCAACTGGCTGGGCGCGCACATGTAGGCGGTGATGTTTTCGGTGCAATCCTGCGCAGTGAGTGCATCCAGCCGGGTGTTGGCGTCTTTCGCGTAGAACGCCAGGCGTTGGGTCTGCGGGTGGTACTGGCCGACCACCTGGACGATGAGTTTGTTGATTTCGCAGCACGGGCCACGGCTCAGGACGCCAGCGGGTTTGGGCATGTCAGGACTCCTGTCCTGTCACGAAATACGGGCAGCGAGATGCGATAGGCATGGTCAAGTCCTGGCGGTCAAAGCACAGGACTTTGCATCTTGATGACTGAAGAGTAAGTCAGCGATAGATAGTCAAGATTGTGGGAAACTTCCGATATCAATGACATCAAGTGCGAATGCGCCGCCAGAGCCTCAGCGGAGCATTTAACGCTGCTCATGCAGCCTCAAACATCAGGCTTAGAAATCCCCCCACAACTGCTGCGCCACGCTCAGTGCTACGACCGGTGCGGTTTCGGTGCGCAGGACGCGTGGGCCGAGGCGGGCGGCGTGGAAGCCGGCGTCCTGGGCTTGGTCGACTTCAGCATCGTTCAAGCCGCCTTCCGGGCCGATCAGGAATGCCAGGGAGTTCGGCTTGCTGTGGCTGGTCAGCGGTTCGGCGACCGGGTGCATCACCAGCTTCAGGTCGGCTTCTGTACCTTTGAGCCAGTCGGCCAGCGCCATTGGCGGATGAATCACCGGCACCACCGAACGACCGCACTGTTCACAGGCGCTGATTGCAATCTGTTGCCAATGCAGCTGACGCTTTTCGGCGCGGTCGTCCTTGAGGCGCACTTCACAGCGCTCGCTGACAATCGGTGTGATCTGCGTGACGCCCAGTTCGGTGGCTTTCTGAATCGCCCAGTCCATGCGTTCGCCACGCGACAAACCCTGGCCCAAGTGAATCAGCAGCGGGGATTCGGTCTGACCGGCGAAGGTTTCGTTGAGCTGCACCCGCACGCGTTTCTTGCCGACTTCCAGCAGCGTGCCGCGAAACTCCTGTCCCGAACCGTCGAACAGTTGCAGCGCGTCGCCCTCGGCCATGCGCAACACGCGCCCGATGTAATGCGCCTGCGCTTCAGGCAATTGGTGTTCGCCGAGGCTCAGGGGGGCGTCGATGAAAAAGCGTGACAGTCTCATGGTGGGTCTCTGAAGTTCTGGAATGCTGCGTGGTTCTTTGCGGTGGAATTTATCGTAGGGGCGAATTCATTCGCGCAGAAAGCCGTGAAGATTGCGCTGACTGTACCGGCCCTTTCGGGGATAAATCCCCTCCTACAATGCGTTCTATCCGCAGATCTGAATTCGGCCTAACCCGGATCGCGAAAATCCGGATGAAAATTCTCACGCACCGCAACACTGATGCTGCTGCGCGTCGCAATGTCGATGCCTTCGGTCGCCACTTCGGCGAGGAAGTCGATCTGTTCCGGGGTGATCACATACGGCGGCAGGAAATACACCACGCTGCCCAGCGGCCGCAACAGCGCGCCGCGTTCCAGGGCGTGCTGGAAGACCTTCAAGCCACGCCGCTCTTGCCACGGATACGCGGTTTTGGTTGCCTTGTCCTGCACCATTTCGATGGCCACGGCCATGCCGGTCTGGCGCACTTCGGCCACGTTCGGGTGGTCCGCCAGATGCGCCGTGGCAGTTTTCATGCGCTGGGCCAGGGCTTTGTTGTTCTCGATGACGTTGTCCTGCTCGAAGATATCCAGCGTAGCCAATGCCGCTGCGCACGCCAGCGGATTGCCCGTGTAGCTGTGGGAATGCAGGAAGGCCCGCAAGGTTGGATAGTCGTCGTAGAACGCGTCGTACACATCATCGGTGGTAATGCAGGCGGCCAACGGCAGGTAACCGCCGGTCAACGCCTTGGACAGGCACAGGAAATCCGGACGGATGCCGGCCTGTTCGCAGGCAAACATGGTTCCCGTGCGGCCAAAACCCACGGCGATTTCATCGTGAATCAGATGCACGCCGTAACGGTCGCAGGCATCGCGCAGCAGTTTGAGGTAGATCGGGTCGTACATGCGCATGCCGCCCGCGCCCTGAATCAACGGCTCGACGATGACCGCTGCAACCGTGTCATGGTTCTCCGCCAGGGTTTGTTCCATGGCCGCGAACATGTTTCGCGAGTGTTCTTCCCAGCTCATGCCTTCGGGGCGGTGATAACAGTCGGGGCTCGGCACCTTGATGGTGTCCAGCAGCAACGCCTTGTAGGTTTCGGTAAACAGCGGCACATCGCCCACCGACATCGCGGCCATGGTTTCGCCGTGATAGCTGTTGGTCAGGGTGACGAAGCGCTTCTTGTCCGGTTTGCCGCGATTGAGCCAGTAATGAAAGCTCATCTTCAAGGCGACTTCGATGCAGGACGAACCATTGTCCGCGTAGAAGCAGCGGGTCAGGCCGTCCGGCGTCATCTTGACCAGGCGCTCGGACAGTTCGATCACCGGTTGGTGGCTGAACCCCGCCAGGATCACGTGCTCCAGCTGGTCGACCTGATCCTTGATGCGCTGATTGATGCGCGGGTTGGCGTGGCCGAACACATTGACCCACCAGGAACTCACGGCGTCCAGGTAACGCTTGCCTTCAAAGTCCTCCAGCCAGACGCCTTCGCCGCGTTTGATCGGGATCAGCGGCAGGCTTTCGTGATCTTTCATCTGGGTGCAGGGATGCCACAGGACCGCGAGGTCGCGTTGCATCCACTGATTATTCAAGCCCATTGGTTATCTCCGAGTGACGACTCGCATGGCGCGATGACGAACAATCGCGCAAGCCTATGCAATGCCCGGCTGCGGGACAACCTCTTGTGCGTAATGGCATCGTGCTTAGAGCGCTGGCAGGCCCGCAATGGCTGGCGTATCCTTCGCGGCTCTTCGACGTCTCGGGCTTGGTTTTCCGAAACTTCCTACGTTTTATTTCGGAGTTCGCTGAATGCTTTCTGGTTGGCTGCGCGCCTGTGCGCTAGTAGTAGTTGGGCTGGTCAGCGTTTCGGCGCTCGCTATTGAAAAACAACATACAGCCATCGTCGTCGGTGGCGGACTGGCGGGCCTGACGGCGGCCTACGAGCTGCAAGGCAAAGGCTGGCAAGTCACACTGCTGGAAGCCAAACCCAACCTGGGCGGCCGCTCCGGTCTGGCAACCAGCGAGTGGATCGGCAACAGCAAGGCTCAGCCGGTGCTGAACCAGTACCTGAATCAATTCAAACTCAACAGTGTTCCAGCGCCTGAGTTTGTGCGCACGCCAAGTTATCTGATCGACGGTGTTTATTTCACCAAGGCCGAACTGGCTCTCAAGCAACCGGCCACCGCCGAAGCGATGAAACGTTACGAGGAAACCCTCGATAACCTCGCGCGCTCGATCAGTGATCCGGAAAATCCAGCGCCCAACAGTACCTTGTTTGCCCTGGACCAGATCAACGTGGCGAACTGGCTGGATCGTCTTTCCCTGCCAGCCACCGCGCGGCAGTTGATCAATCAGCAGATTCGCACCCGCTATGACGAGCCTTCGCGCCTGTCGCTGCTGTATTTCGCACAGCAATCACGGGTTAATCGCGACATTGAAGACCGCGATTTCCGCGCCGCCCGCCTGCCAGGTGGCAGTGCGGTGCTGGTCGAGTCGTTCGTGAAACAGATCAAGACCATCAAGACCAACTCGCCCGTGTCGGCGATCATCCAGGACAAGGACAGCGTGACGGTCAAGGTCGGCGCAGTCGGTTACAGCGCTGACTACGTGGTAGTTGCCGTGCCATTGCGCGCGCTGAACAAGATCCAGATGACCCCGGCGCTGGATGCGCAGCACATGGGCGCCATCAAGAGCACCAACTACGGCTGGCGCGACCAGATCATGCTCAAGTTCAAGACGCCGGTCTGGGACAGCAAGGCGCGTTTGTCGGGCGAGATCTACAGCAACACCGGCCTGGGCATGCTCTGGATCGAGCCTGCGCTTAAAGGTGGCGCCAATGTGGTGATCAACCTGTCCGGCGACAACGCCCGGATCATGCAGTCGTTCGGCGACAAACAACTGGTGGATCAGGTGCTGATTCGTCTGCACGCGTTCTACCCACAGGCGCGTGGCGCCTACACCGGTTACGAAATCCGTCGCTACAGCGTCGATCCTTCGACCGGAGGCGCTTACCTGGCATTTGGTCCGGGGCAAATCAGCAAGTACTGGCGTCTGTGGGAAAAGCCTGTTCAGCGTGTAGCTTTCGCTGGCGAACACACCGACACCATGTTCCCCGGTTCGCTCGAAGGTGCCTTGCGCACGGGTCAGCGTGCAGCCAGCCAAGTGCAGGATCTGGCGGCTGGCAAGTCGTTCGAACCGGTCAAGGTTGTTCCGGCGGCAGCTCCGGCACCGAAAGCGTCCGGCGGCAACTTCTTCAGCAACCTGTTTGGCGGTGCGTCGGACAAGGCTGAAGCGAAGAAACCAGAACCGGCCAAACCCGCCGACGCCGCCAAGCCGCAAGAGAAGAAGGGCTTCTTCTCGCGTATGTTCGGTGGTTCCGATGAGCCGGTCGCCCAGCCTGTGGAGAAAGCGCCAGAGCCCGCACCTGCTCCAGCACCGGTAGCGCCAGTGGTTGCTCCGGTGGTTGAACCGGCCAAGCCTGAGCCAGCGAAGGTTGAACCGGCGAAGAAAGCGCCAGTGAAGAAGACACCGACCAAAGAGCCTGCAAAAAAAGCACCGGCCAAGCCTGTGACGCACAAGACTCCGGCCAAGACCGAGCCAGCCAAGAAAGCTCCGGTCAAAGCCAAGACCGAAGCAGCACCGGCGCCAGCGGCGGCTGCGAGCAACTGATCTGCTGAGGCAATAACGAAAAAGGGCGCGCTTTATAGACCGCGCCCTTTTTTTGTCTGTTCTGCACTGCATCACTGCTGCAACTGCACCATCATTTGGTTCCGGTGGTGACGAAGCTTTTATGTCCTTCAGTACGCCGCGCTTCTTTCAACATCCACTGCGGCTCGGCTCGACATTTGTACTTCACGCCCTTGCGACGCGCCATGGCGCTGACTGTTTCCATACATTCTTGTTTCGACGCATAAGCCTCGCCAGGCCTACGCTCGTCCACACAACCTTCCATTCCACTGCACATTGTCATAACGACAAAATAAACAGTCATCATCGCGGTGTTGCTCCATTGATCGCTGCGATCTAAACGTCCTGCGCCGGTCCTCGTTAACTGTCTGAGGCACTGATAGCAGTGATTGGTTTGGCACGTGAAGGGCGGTTACAGGCACTTCCCTTTGCAGGCCTGGAAGAATGCTGAGGCTTATCAAGTGGCCTAACAATGGCCCGAGGCTTCCATCCGTCGGAATAACGTCACTATTATTGCTTTTGCTGGATAGCGTCATTTTGGCGTTACAGATTTACGCCATAAAATTGACTTTATGCACGTTTGGTACAGTTGGAGACTGACTTGGCGGACTTGCCGTGGCATGGCAGAGTCAGGCAAAAGCAGGCGCGCGCAGCCGCTCATCTGGGCCGATTGGCCGATGGTCATGGCGCAGTTTTGTTGAATCCGATTTATCAGGATGCTGTCGGGGCTTTGTAACAACATTGAACGGATTAAGCGGTTTGCAGACAGGGAAGGCTGGAGAGCAAGCTCGGAAACGAAAATGCGAATCAGGTAACAATCGTATTTCTCGATATTTCAGAGCGAAATTTTGCGCTTTCATTCGATAGATAAAAAGTTAGTCTGGTATCACTTCCTACAAGGTAATGGCAATGCAGCTACGCAACTCTTCCTCTCGCTACGGTCTGGTCAGCATGGCGCTCCACTGGGGTGTGGCTGTCGCAGTGTTTGGTTTGTTTGCGCTGGGGCTGTGGATGGTCGGGCTCGATTATTACGACACATGGCGCAAGGCCGGTCCTGACCTGCACAAGAGCATTGGTATCACGTTATTCGCTGTCATGTTGATTCGCATCGTGTGGCGCTTGCTCAGCCCACCACCGCCGCCGCTGGCCAGTTATGGCAAGTGGACACGGATCGGTGCGACATTCGGTCATCTGTTTCTGTACGTCGGTCTGTTTGCCGTGATGTTCGCCGGTTACCTCATTTCCACCGCCGACGGCGTGGGGATTCCGGTGTTTGGCCTGTTCGAGGTGCCTGCTTTGATCAGCAGCCTGCCCGATCAGGCGGACAACGCGGGCACGGTTCATTTGTATCTGGCCTGGGTGCTCGTGATTTTCGCGGGGCTTCATGGTCTTGCTGCGCTGAAACACCACTTTATCGATCGCGATGTGACCCTCAAACGTATGTTGGGCCGCACCTGATTTTTCAACCAAAAAGGGAATACAGCATGTTGAAGAAGACTCTCGCCGCTCTGGCTCTGGGTACCGCACTCTTGTCCGCCGGGCAGGCGATGGCCGCTGATTACACCATCGACAAAGAAGGCCAGCATGCCTTCGTCGATTTCAAGATCAGCCACTTGGGCTATAGCTTCATCCACGGTACGTTCAAGGACTGGACCGGTACGTTCAGCTTCGACGCCGCCAAGCCTGAAGCCAGCAAGATCAACGTTGATCTGAAGACCGCCAGCCTGTTCACCAATCACGCTGAGCGCGACAAGCACATCAGCAGCAAGGACTTCCTCGACGTTGCCAAATACCCGGACGCGAAGTTCGTTTCCACCGCGGTTAAATCCACCGGTGATAAAACAGCTGACGTGACTGGCGACCTGACATTGCACGGCGTTACCAAGCCGATCGTGATCAAGGCGACGTTCAACGGTGAAGGCAAAGACCCATGGGGCGGCTACCGTGCCGGCTTCAACGGTACTTCCACGCTCAACCTGAACGACTTCGGCATCAAGGGCCCAGGCCCAACATCGCAGACCCTGGATCTGGACATCAGCTTCGAAGGCGTCCAGGCCAAGTAATTACTGGCTGCTTGAAAAAACGCCGACCTTTGGGTCGGCGTTTTTGTGTCCCGTCCTCTCCCACAAGGCCCTTCCCTCACAAGTCAGTTCTTACCGCCACCGCTTGAAGATCAATGACGTATTCACCCCACCAAACGCGAAGTTGTTGTTCATCACGTATTCATGGCTCATGACCCGGGGTTCGCCGCGCAGGTAGTCGAGTTCGCCGCAATGGGGGTCGATCTGGTCGAGGTTCATGGTGTGGATGTAGCGGTCGCGGTTGAGCATTTCGATGCAGAACCAGGATTCCAGCGCGCCGCATGCACCCAGGGTGTGGCCGAGGAAGCTTTTCTGCGAGCTGATCGGCATGCGTGGGCCGAACAGGCTGCTGGTGGCCAGGGTTTCGGCGATGTCGCCTTGTTCGGTCGCGGTGCCATGGCCGTTGACGTAGCCGATGGCTTCCGGCGGCAGGTTGGCGTCTTCCAGGGCCAGCTCCATGGCGCGGCGCATGGTGACTTGCTCCGGCCGGGTGCTGTGGGCGCCGTCGGCGTTGCTGCCGAAACCGACCAGTTCGGCGTGGATATACGCACCGCGTGCCAATGCATGTTCCAGTTCTTCGAGCACCAGCATGCCGGCGCCTTCGCCGATCACCAGACCGTCACGGTCGGCGTCATAGGGGCGCGGGCTGGTCTGCGGCGCATCGTTTTTCAGGCTGGTGGCGTACAGCGCATCGAAGACCATGGCCTCGGTCGGGCACAGCTCTTCAGCACCGCCGGCCAGCATCAATGGCAAACGGCCGAACTTGATCGATTCATAGGCATAACCGATGCCCTGGCTGCCGCTGGTGCAGGCGCTCGACGTCGGGATCAAACGCCCGGTCAGGCCGAAGAAAATGCTGATATTCGCCGCCGTGGTGTGCGGCATCATGCGCACGTAGGAATTGGCGTTCAGGCCTTCGGCGACCGAATTGAGCAGCATATTGCCGAATGCCTTGATCTCATCGGTGCTGCCCGTGGACGAACCGCACGCGGTGCCCATACGCCCGTCACGGATGATCGGGTCGTTGAGCAATCCGGCGCCGATCAATGCCTGTTCCGACGCGCCCACGGCGAGGCGTGAAACCCGGCCCATGCTGCGCAGTTGCTTGCGGGTCCAGTGCGTCGGCACCACGAAGTCATCCACAGGCCCGGCCAGGCGAGTATTGAGTTCGGTGAAGCGGTCCCATTCATCCATGCGCCGAATGCCGCTGCGATTGGCGTTGAAGTTGGTTTCGATGCTGGCCCAGTCGCTGCCCAGGGAAGTGATGCCGGCCATGCCGGTGACGACCACGCGTTTCATCAGCACAGGCCTCCATTGACGGCCAATACCTGGCGAGTGATGTACGACGCTTCGGCCGACATCAGGAAATTCACGGCACCCGCGACTTCTTCCGGTGTGCCCATACGCTGGGCCGGGATCATTTTCAGCAGTTCATCCACTGGCACGTTTTCGTCGAGCATGGCGGTGTCGATCAAGCCCGGCGCGATGCAATTGACGGTGATCTTGCGCTTGCCCAGTTCGATGGCCAGCGCTTTGGCGGCACCGATGACACCGGCCTTGGACGCGCTGTAATTGACCTGACCGCGATTGCCGATCAAGCCCGACACCGAAGTAATGCACACAATACGCCCGGCCGCGCGACGGCGGATCATCGGCATCATCACCGGATGCAGAACGTTATAGAAACCATCGAGATTGGTGCGCAGCACTTGGTCCCAATCGTCATCGGTCAGCGCCGGGAATGCGCCGTCGCGGGTCAGGCCCGCATTGAGTACCACGCCGTAATACGCGCCGTGGGTTTCCACGTCGGCTTCGAGGATGGCTTTGCAGCTGGCGCGGTCAGACACATCGAATTGCAGGATGCGCGCCTGACGTCCCAGCGCGAGGATTTCGGCCTGCACTGCTTCGGCTTCGCTGCGCCCGTTGCGGCAATGCAGGATCAGGTCGAAACCCGCCTGGGCCAGACGCAAGGCGATGGCGCGGCCGATGCCACGGCTGGAGCCGGTGACCAGTATCGAGTCAGTCATGTCGCGGCTCCTTCGGCCAGGTACTTGGTAGGTTGCGGCGGGCAATACACGTTCAGGCGGGCGAACGCTTCGATGTCCGGGCCGGTCAGGCGGCATTCGAAGATGCCCATGCCGCTTTCATCCTGCAGGGAGCGCAGGGCGTGGATGGTCAGTTCGCTGCCTGCGGGAAAACAGTCAACGTTGCATTCGAACTTGCGGCTGCCGAGCAGAAAACCGAGTTCGACGTTTTCACCTCGGGTTCGCGCGCGATAGCCCGCGTAGGCCGCGACACTTTGCGCCATCAGTTCGATGCCGACCCATGCCGGAATGCTGCCGTCTTCGCGGTTGAACAGGCCGCCGGGCCGCACGGTCAGGCGCGTCTGAATCTGTTCCTCATCAAAGCTGAGGATTTCGTCGATAAGAATCATGTCGCCAGCATGGGGGATCAGCTCGGCGAGGGGCCATTGCTTCAAGAGGCATCTCCGATAATCAGGCTGATATTGTTGCCGCCAAAGGCAAATGAATTGCTCATCAGGCAGCGACGGTCGCTGTGCGCCAGACGTGCGCCGGGTGCGGTCCAGTGCAGCGCCGGCAATTGCGGATCGGCTTCACCATCCCATAAATGCGGCGGCAGGGCATGCTCGCTGTTCTCTGGCGCCAGACTCAACCAGCAGAACGCCGCTTCCAGTGCGCCCGCTGCGCCCAGCGTATGGCCGGTGAGCGGTTTGGTCGAGGAGCACGGCACGCCTTCGGGGAAAATCGCGTTAACCGCGAGGCTTTCCATGGCGTCATTGAGTGACGTCGCGGTGCCATGCAGATTCAGATAGCCAATGTCCTGCGCCTTGAGCCCGGCGTTGTCCAGCGCTTGCTGCATGGCCTGGCGAGCGCCGCGCCCGCTGGGTTCCGGTGCGGAAATATGATGGGCATCGCAACCGGCCCCGGCGCCGAGCAGGGCGATGGCATGGGCGCCGTCAGCCTCGCGGGTCATCAGAAACAACACCGCAGCTTCGCCAATATTGATCCCGTCACGATTGCGCGAGAACGGGTTGCAGCGCGTGTTCGACATCGCTTCCAGAGCCGAAAATCCGTTCAAGGTCAGTTTGCACAAGCTGTCCACGCCGCCACACAACACGGCGTCGCATAAGCCTTGATCCAATGCGCGACGGGCACTGAGCAGGGCGCGGGCGCTGGAGGTGCAGGCGGTGGAAATCACGTAGGCCGGGCCGCTCAGTTGCAGCCAGTCGGCAAGAAAGTTGGCCGGGGCGCTGAGTTCCTGTTGCTGATAGTCGTAGTTGGCGGGGAATTGCCGGTCGCGCAGCCAGGCGGCGATGCTGGCGCTGGCTTCGTCAATGCCCGACGTGCTGGTGCCGAGAATCACGCCGACACGTTCAGAGCCGTAATGCTCGATTGCCTGGCGAATCTCACCTTCGATCTGCAATGCCGCAGCCAATAACAACTGATTGTTGCGACTGTTATGCGAGGCCAGATGCGCCGGGATCAGCGGCAACCCGGATTGGACCGCGCCCACCGGCAACACGCGCTCGGGCACCCAGCCGCTTTCGCTGCGCGTGCCGCTGGCGTCCCCGGCAAACAGCCGGCGGGCGACTTCTTCGCGGTCGTTGCCCAGGGCGCAAATCAGGCCCAGTGCGTTGAGGTAGGCAGTCATGGAGCAGTCTCGGTGTTCAACGGGCTGATGCGGAAGACCAGCGTGCTTTGGTCATTACTCTGGGAGCCAGACCTCAGCCCCAGGGTAAAGACGTCAGCTGTGCGGTATTCGACACCCCAGCGATCATCGAGGCTACGCCGCAAACCCTGGCGGCGCGCCGTCGGGTACGCGTCGCGTAATTCGGTGTCAGGGGTCAGCGCAAACAGCAGGGCGGCGAACAGCTCCCGGGCTTCAGCGTTGGGCGGCAACAAGCCATCGGCCTGCCATTGGCCGTCGATCAACAGTTGGCGCGCCAACGGGATGCCCAGCGGGTCCATCAACGACCAGCGCAACCCGGCCGATTCCTGCTGAATCACCAGCAACCAGTCCTGACGTTGCTCGCCCTGCTGACGCTGCACATGCAATTGCATCGGCAGCTGCAGATGCGGCATGGCGTTCGGCAGCGGCGTCTGGCTGGCGCAAGCGCTCAGCAGCAGGACGCAGACCAGCAGCAGCGCGCGGATCATTGGGCCGCACCGTTCAGAGGTTTGCGGGCCACAACGTTGACCAGGGTTTCTTCGCGCTGGCCGACCGGCGCGGGCTTGCGCAGTTTCAGGCGTTCGAGCAGGCCGAAATCCTTGGCGCGGCTCCACCACAAATAAGGGTACGACACGTTCTGCGCGCCGAATTCGAAGCCCTGTTCGCGCAGCATCTGCAAATATTGCCCGGCACTTTTCTGCACGTGCATCGGGTGGCGGAACAGCCAGCGAATCACCCAGGTATCGATATAAGCGTCGGTGGACTCGGCAAACAGCAGATAACCGCCCGGTTTCAATACGCGATAGAACTCGGCGAGGGCCTGTTCCTGCTCCACCAGATGGTGAAAAGTCTGATGACAAAACAGCAAGTCAACGCTGGCGTCCGGCACTTGCAGAGCGGCGCAGTCGCTGCCGATCAGCTCGATATCGATCCCCAGTTGCCGGGCTTCGGCACGGCTGGTGGTCAGGCTTTGCGGATCGGCGTCCACGCCCAATAGGCGCGACGGCGCGAAAGTCCGGCACAAATGCTCGAATGATTTACCCTGGCCGCAACCGGCATCCAGCAACACCGGCTGACTCGGCGGCGCGCAGTCGAACAAGCCGCGCAGATCGTCGATGGCCACCCGCAATACGCGGTGTTGCCAGGTGTAGCTGCGCAGAAACCACAGGCCAAAGCGGGTTTCCTCGACGTAGCTGTCACTCAGGAACGGGCCGCTCATGGCTCCATGCCGCCGCAGACTTCAGCCAGCATGCGCAGACGCCGCTTGGGTTCGGTGACGAACGGGTTGCGCTCGTCCCAGGCATAACCGGCGAGGATCGAGCAGATCATGCGGCGGATTTCCGGAGTGCCGCCTGCGTAAAAAATCACGTCCTGAAATATGCCGGTGTACCAGCCTTCGACATAGGCCCGGAATGCGTCGACGCCGCGTTTGAGCGGGACGGCGAATTCCGCTTCCCAGTCCACCGTTTCGCCTTGCAGCTGGCGATGCAGCGAGGCGGCCGCCATGCTTGCCGAGCGCATGGCGATGGTCACGCCGGAGGAAAACACCGGATCGAGGAATTCCGCGGCGTTGCCCAGCAGGGCGAAACCCGGCCCGTGCAGGGTTTTGACGTTGGCCGAATAACCGCCGATGGTCCGCGCCGGGGTATCCCACACGGCATCCTTGAACAGGTCTTTCAGGTTCGGGGTTTCGTCAATGAACGCACGCAGGCAGGCGTCAAGATCCTTGGGTTTGTCGGCGAAACGCTCGGCCGCCGCGACCACGCCCACCGAACAGCGGCCATCGCTGAACGGGATCGACCAGAACCACACGTCGCGGTGCTCGGGGTGAATGCTGACGAGGATCTTTTCCCGGTCAAAGCGCGTGCTGTCGATGTGATCTTCCACATGGGTGAACACCGCCTGACGCACCGGGAAGTTCGACGGCGCTTCAAGGTCAAGCAAGCGCGGCAAGACGCGGCCATACCCGCTGGCATCCAGGACGAATTTTGCTTGCACGCTGTATTCGCTGCCGTCTTCGCGACGGGCGCGCAGGATCGGCTCGGGGTTGCTGAAATCGGCGGCGATGATTTCCTGCTGATAGCGGATCTCGACGCCTTGCAGTTCGGCCTGATCGGCCAGCAGCTTGTCGAAGTCGCCACGCAACACCTGAAAGGTCGATGGCTTGCCATTACTGAAGGTTTCGCCGAAATCAAATGCGCTGTAACGCTCGCCCCAGGCAAACGCCGCGCCGTTCTTCTTCTGGAAACCCGCAGCCTGCACCGCCTCCAGCATGCCCGCCTCCTCGACGAAATCCAGGCAATGGGCAAGCAGGCTTTCGCCAATGGAGAAACGCGGAAACTGCTGGCGTTCGATGATCAGCACATCGTGTCCATTGCGCTTGAGCAATGCCGCCGCGATAGCTCCGGAAGGGCCCGCGCCGATGACGACGACCGTGCGACGTTCCATATCAGTTATTGGCACAAGATTTCCTTACCTGTTCAGCAGTGTTCAAAGGGGTTCGCAACGGCACACGACCCATGCCAGCCAACGCGGGCAGCAAGGTTGCGAGCAGGCCCATCACCATCAGCGCGAAGTACAGCGCCGGACTGATGAGCTGTTGTTGCAGCAGCAGATTGAGGAAAACGATTTCACTCAAGCCGCGAATATTCAGCAGCAGGCTTTCCCGCCAACGGCTGGCACCGGCAAACGAGACAGGCGCCCAACGCAGGCCCAGCCAGTTGCCCAACAGTTTGCTGACGATGGGCAACAGGACCAGCGCGCCCAATTGCAGCCAGCTCAGGCTGGACATGGCGCTGTGTACATTGATCTGCACGATGCCGAACGTCAGGATCAACGGAATGGCCAGATTGTTTTGCAGACGCTTGAACAGTTCCGGATCAAGCGGCGGCACCCAGGTCTGCTTGAGCCGGGCCATGCACAACAAGTAGCCGATGCCGAAAATCAGCGCGTTGAGCTTGTAGTGTTCAGCCACCACCAGCAGCGCAAAGAACGTCACACTGTAAATCAGCGGCTGGCGCAATTGCAGCAAGCGCAACAGCAGCGGCACGCAGGCGCCGAGCAGCGGCAGCAGCAGGCTGGTCAGGTGCAGGCTGCCTTGGGCGAGGGCGAACAGGCTCCAGCAGGTCAGATCAATCAAAATCGCGGTTTGCACCAGACGCCGGGTCGCGGCGGGCGGATAGTCGATGTGCCGCAGATACAGGTACAGCACCGGAATCGCGGTGATGGCGAACACTAGGCCGATGGCCAGCGAACTGAGCCACTGTTGTTCCGGCAGTAACCAGACCGCGCAGGCCAGCCCGGCCATGAACGGCACACCGAAACTCGGCAAGGCGATTTTCAGGCTCTGGCGATCCAGCTTCAGCTCGATCACGTCGCTGAGGATATGCCCCAGCACCATGGCGAAACTCAGGCCGTACAGGGTTTTCAGCCAGACCGGCGCCACCAGTTGCGCGCCGCTCAACTGCCAGTCCGGCTCGATCCAGAACAGCATCAACAGCGGCAGGCCGAAGGTGGCCAGCAGCAACTGGCTGACGATGGGGATCAGGCCAAAATGTCGACCCAGGCGCGTCGCCAGTGCGAACAGGATCAAGGCCATCAGCCAGAACAACAGGATCATCATGAAGCCGACTCGGTTGCGCTGGGCGCAGGCTTGTGCCCGGCGCGGTTGGCGGCCCACGGCGCGAGCATGAAGCTGAACGCCAGGCCCAGACTTACCGACAAACCAAAGTTGCTGATCGCCGGTGTGCCGGACACCGCCAGCAGGCCAAACGACAGCCAGGTCGTGACCGCAGCGAGCAAGGTGCCCAGCAGGCTGACGGCAGCGCCGCCGATTTGCTCACGCATCAGAATCGCGTAATCGACGCTGATCGCCGTGACCAGCAACAGGCCGAACAGGCTGAACAGCGTCAGCGGCTGACCGAGCCAGCCAAGGCTCGCCAGGCTGCACAGCGCCGCCAGCAGCGGCAAGGCGACGATGCGCAGCGCGCCGCCGAGGCCGAAGGGCAGGATCAACAACAAGACGATCAACACACAGGACAGCAGTTTCAGTTCGGCGGCGCTGATTTGCGTGGCGGCGAAAACATCGTTCAGTTCGCCCAGCCGGTCCACCAGTTGCACGCCTTCAAGATCCTGCGCCTGCACCCGCAGCAGCGCCGGATTATTCAAGCCTTGCAGGCTGACCAAACCGGCGACGCCATCGTCGGTAGCGCCCAGCCAAAGGGTGCGCCAGGGTTCGCCAAGCGGCCCGGCCAACACTGTTTCGATGTCGGCATTGGGCAGCGCTTGCAGGCTGTTCAATTCGGTCTGCAAGGCCGCAGCTGGTACGCCAAGGTCGACCAGTGGCTGCCACTGGCTGGCCAGTTGGCCCAGCGCGCGGCGAGCGGCCTCCTGATCGGAAGGTGTCGCGATCAGTTGACTGAGCGACATGTAACCTTGCAGTTTCTCCATGCTCACCAGTTGATCAAGCCGCTGACTCAGCGCTGTCTGGCGTTCGAGCAATTGCTGCTGATCCTTGCCGCGCACCAGGAAAAACTGGCTGGTGGGCTGGAAGCCGGTGATGCGCGCGATGGCCTGGGCTTCGTCGGTTAATGATTGCGGCGCAGCAACCCACTGGCGAATGTCGTTCTTGGTGGTCAATTGCCACAGCCCGCCGGCGCAGAAGGCCAGCAGCAGCGCCAGGAGAATTGGCGTGCAAACCCGTCGCAGCAACGCTTCGCGGCAGGCCAGCATGTGTTCGGCCAGGTGCAGCGGCCATTGCGCCGGGCGCAACTCGACGTTGGTGAGCAAGGCGGGCAGCAGGCAAACGGCGGTCAGGTACGCGCCGATCAAGCCCGCCGCCGAGAACACGGCGATCTGGGTCAACGCCGGGAATGGCGTCCAGGCCAGTGCCAGATAGCCGATGCAACTGGTGGCCAGACTCAGCGTCAGGCCCGGCAGCGTCAGGCGCAACGCCGGCCAGCTGCGCCAGGGCTTGAGGCTCCAGCTTTTCGACAGGTAATGCAGCGGGTAATCCACGGCTACGCCGATCAGGCTGGAACCGAGCACCAGCGTCATGACGTGCATATGGCCGAACAGCGCCACGCAGGCCACAGCGCCAAACAGCATGCCGGCCAGCACCGGGACGAACGCCAGCAACACGCGCCAGCGGCGGAATGCCAGCAACAGCAGTAACAGAATCCCCACCGTCGCGCCGCCGCCGACCCAGGTGATTTCGCGGCTGGCCTGACGCTGACCATCGGCGGCGTACAGCAAACCGCTGGCGGCAAGTAACTGGCCGTTGGCCTGCGCCGCCTGTTGCCGGGCGTTGCTGACTAAGTCGGCGACTTGCAGCGGCAACTGCATGTCGAAGGCATTGCCTTGGGTGCGGGCGCGCAACAGCACCCAGCTTTGGCCGTCGGCGCTCGCAATCAATGCACCGCTGCCGATGTCAGGCTGCACCGAGCCGTGTTGCGGCATGCCGTTCTGGATGCGGCCGGTCAGCCCCAACCAGTCATCCTGGCTCGGCACCAGGCTGAAACCAGTGAACGGATCGAACAGGCTTTGCACGCGCTGCTGAATGAACGCTTGCGGATGCTCGATCAATTGCGCACGTTCCAGCGCAGGCAGCATGGCCAGTCGGCCTTGCAGCAATTGCGTGCGCAACGCGGGCAAGTCGGCTTGCAGGCTCCATTGCACTTTCTCGAACAGGCCGCTGGCCTGCCATTGCTCGCTGAGGCGTTTCGCCAGTTCGATGGCTTGCTGGCGATCGGCATGGCCGACCAGCACCAGCATTTCCCGATTGAGCGGTTCCTGCATGCGCTGTTCGGCGCGCAGTTCCAGCGCATCCGGACGGGTGCCCGGCACCAGCTCCATGAGGTTGGCCGACAACGGCGCAGCGTCGCGCCATTGCCAGCCCGCCAGGGCCAGAACCGCCAGCAGGATAATCAGGAAAAATCGGGGCAACAGGCGTTCAGTCGGCAAAGTCGTGGCGCTCCGCATCGCTCAAGGCGGGCACGCTCTGGCTGTCGAGCATCTTCAACAGGGTGCTGTCGCCCTGGGTTTCCAGCAGTTCGATGCGCTGCACCAAGGCGCCGCCGTCGATATTGATCTGCTTGAATACTTGCTGCAGCAACAGCGAACGCGGGATCAGCGTCAGTTGCCATGCGCTTGCATCGCCCTTGAGTTGCAGCTCGAAATCGCGCTGCAAGCCGCTGCTGTCGCCCTGTAAAACGGCGAGGAACAAGCGATTCTGTTCAGCTCCGGCGCTTTTGGTCGGCAGCATTTGCCAGCCGGTATTGCTGCCGGTTTCACGCCGGGCGATGCCGGCCGGGGTAATCCGGTAATCCTGCTTGAGCGGTGTATCCAGCAGCCACAACAGGCCGAATTCCTTGGCCAGCACGAACTTGCCCTTGCTCACCAACGGCTGGGGCAGGGCACGCAGGTGTTTTTCCTGAATGAAACTGCCGCGCACCACTACCGGTTTGGCCAGTTGCTCGCTCACCTGTTGCAGGTCAAAAGCCTGGGCCAAGGGCGACAGGCAGAGCAGGGCCAGCATGCTGAATACCGTGGGAGCGAGCTTGCTCGCGAAGAGGCCAGTGAGGCTGGTCCATCGCTTTCGCGAGCAAGCTCGCTCCCACACAGGC